>Ga0075437_11187_pt1 | contig 77149 bp, 63 predicted proteins | sample MintriMetagenome_FD_74266 | JGI IMG/M metagenome (GOLD analysis project Ga0075437, IMG submission 74266) | Marine eukaryotic communities from Monterey Bay, USA to study complex ecological interactions - Minidiscus trioculatus and... | ecosystem: Environmental > Aquatic > Marine > Unclassified...
TATTGTTGAATACTAGCGAGGAATCACTCTCTGCTTTGGTAAAGCCAAACTTCTTAGCCGCGTGGGCAGCCGTTACACCGGTAGAACTGACAATTGTGTTGAGATTTACATTTTGCTTGGGCAGCAATGGAAGGAGCATTCGCGTTGTGAAACCGCCGGCACCGATGAAAGCGACGTTGATCTCTGGGTGCTGTGCAATTTTATTTTGGATTGCGTTGTTGGTTTTCGCCTCATGAACCGTTGGTGGATCGTTTTCTGGCAAGGTTGGGTTATCTTTGCTGTAATTAAGCAAGATCCCCATAGCACCCTGTTCATCAACCGCCTGGTAACCGGTCAGCGCGTTATCAAAACTAAATCGATGAGTAATTAGTGGCGCGACATTGATTCTTTGACTAGCCATCAGGTCGAGAATTGCTTCGAAATTTCGTTGTTCCGTCCATCTTACAAATCCAATGGGGTAGTCCATCCCTTTGCGTTCGTAATTGTCTTCATAACGGCCCGGACCGTAAGAGCAAGAAACTTGAAATGAGAGTTCCTTTTCGTAGAAATCTGCTCTCTGTAAATTTAGACCAATCACGCCTACGAGTACTATTCTTGCCCGTTTACGACACATGTTCGCTGCTTGGTGAATCAACTCGTCACTTTTAGTTGAGGCCGTAATGACGATCCCATCAACACCAACGCCGTTAGTCCAATGCTCCGCAATTCGAACCGGATCCTGCCCTTGTCCTAGATCGACAGTTTCCGCCCCAAATTCTCTCGCCAGTTCAAGTTTCTTAGAATCAAAATCAATACCCAGTACTTGGCAACCATTGGCTTTTAAAATTTGAACCGTAAGTAGTCCAATTAACCCAAGTCCACTTACTACAATTTTTTCACCGAGCGTTGGATTTAATAGTCTAACTCCCTGGAGGCCGATGGCCCCGACCACAGTGAAGGCTGCCTCCTCATCCGTTACGTTGTCAGGGATTTTGGCCGATAAATTTTCAGCAACATTTACGAATTCAGCATGAGGTCCATTGTTAACAACTCGGTCGCCTTTTTGGAATTTAGACTGTGAATCGGATTCGATGACGGTGCCAACATTGCAATAACCAAGTTGAATTGGCGAATCAAGTTTCGCTTTCACTGTGTCGATTGTCGTTTTCAACCCATCGGTCTTTATTTTCTGCAGCACCTGTTTGACCTTGTCCGGCTGTGCACGCGCTTTGGCTAACAGGCTTCCTTTACCAAAGTCGATGAGCATTTTTTCGGTGCCGAGCGAGACGAGAGTATTTCGAGTTTGGCATAGCAAAGAATTGCGTCCACGATTGGGACACGGCACCTCGGCGAGCATCGTCTCACCGTTGCCTAAATTTTGAAGAATTTGTTTCATAAATAAACTTAATTGACCAAAAATGAGGTGTGAATCATTCGAATCTTAAGCAGTCCACTTTCTTTTTAGTTGGATGCATGGTTTTTCAATCAAGAAATCAACACCGTCTTTATTACCACCCCTCACAACAGCCACGCCAAACTAGTTTGTAATGGACTAGCCGCCGGCAAACACGTATTTGTTGAAAAACCGCTTGCGTTAACGCACGAGGAGCTCAACGAAGTTGCTGAGAAAGTTAATGAGACGCCTAGCCAGTTACTAATGATCGGATTCAATCGCCGTTTTTCGCCGCATACCCAAAAAATTAAAAAGTGGCTCGGTGGAACTCCTGGCCCCAAAGCGATTGTCATCACCATGAACGCTGGCGCAATTCCAGCGAATCACTGGACACAAAATGTAGAGGTCGGCGGGGGACGAATTAATGGCGAGGCTTGTCATCTAATCGACCTCGCAAGGTACTTGGCCAACGCACCGATTGCTTCCACGTCTGTAAACGTAATGATTGGAGGCGACGGCAACTTAGGTGATTGCGTTGCCATCAACTTAAGCTTCGAAGACGGCTCTATTGCAACGATCCATTACCTTGCCAATGGCAGTAAAGATTTTCCTAAAGAAAGATTTGAAGTGTTTGCCGGGGGAAAAGTTGCCGTTTGTGATAACTTTCGCACCTCTCGATTAGTTGGCAGCAAGGAGAAATTCAAAACGAAAGGGCAAGACAAGGGGCACGCCGCCGAACTAAAGGCTTTTGTTGATGCCATTCACAATGGCACCTCTGCTCCAATTTCCGTGAGCGAATTGATTGAGGTTACTAGGTCGACCTTAGATGCAGCCGCTGCAGTTCATCGCGAACTTAATACAAACCGCTAATGCCTTTTCCTTGCAATTAAAATCCTCCTCTTAACTACTACCACGCCATCGCCCCACTCCTCGTCAAAGGTTTTGCGTTGAACAACAAATTAGAAAACCGAAAACCGCTCAATATACTGATTGTTCACCAGTACTTCCTCGATGCCAACGGAGCAGGGGGGGCACGCTGGAATGAGTTCTCTAAATTTTGGTCTCAAGCCGGACATAATGTTACCGTCCTCGCTGGAATGGTAGATTACAACACAGGACGCAAACTCGATAAGTACCGTTGGAAATATATTTGCAAGGAACGCACCGATTCAGGTGTCACCGTTTATCGATGTCACGTAAGTCAAAAATACAACAGTAGTTTCCTTGGCCGTGCGTGGGCCTATTTTAGTTTTGCGTTTTCATCAACAATCGCCGGTTTAATTTTTGCAAAACGCCCCGATGTCATATTGGCCACCAGCCCTCCATTGACTGTCAGCACGACAATGAATTGGCTAGGGTGGTTACGTCGTCGACCGACAATCTTCGAAGTCAGAGATCTTTGGCCAGAGAGCGCGTTAGACACCGGTGTCTTGAAACCTGGGCGGTTGGCAAACCTGCTTTTTAAAATGGAAGCCAAAGCCTATCGACGTGCCAAGTGGATCAACGTACTTACCCCAGCATTTGAGCAAAAACTAATTGGCTCCAAAGGAATTGATTCAACAAAAATCAGTATGATTCCGAACGGTGCAGATCCAGATTTCTTCCAGCCAACCGATCGCAATAATCATGTTAGAGAAAAGTTAGGATTAAGCGACAAATTTGTCGTTGGCTATTTTGGCGCCCACGGCCGCGCTAATCATTTAAACCAACTTCTGGATGTTGCAGTGAGCTTAAAAACACAAGCGCCAGACGTTCAGTTGATGTTCGTAGGGGGAGGCATGGAAAAAGATGATTTAGTTGATCGTGCTAAGCGCGAGAATCTAGATAACGTTACGTTTGTTGACCCAGTCCCCAAATCCGAAGTAGGTGACTACGTTAATGCGACCGATGTCTGTACCGCCGTTCTGTTAAAGAACGACACTTTTAAAACAGTTTATCCCAACAAAGTTTTTGACTATATGTGCTGCGAGCGGCCTATTATTTTAGGAATCGACGGCGTCGCAAAAGAACTGGTTCTCAATGCCCAAGCAGGCATATTTGTTGAGCCCGAAAATCCACAGGCTTTCATTGATGCAGTACTCAAATTAAAAAACGACCCCGCATTAGCAGAGACAATGGCAAAAAGTGGTCGCCAATTTGTTTTAGAAAAATTTACTCGTGAAAACCTGGCAGACAAGTACTTGAAAATCGTCTCCCAAGTTGCAAACGAAACGACATAGTGTTGTCCTCAATTAAACGCTTTCGCCGAATCCCTAAAGTTGCCCGATGCGTTGGTTTCGAAAATCTGATTCCACGCTCTTCCTACCTACTGCAAAAGAAAACTGGCATTCTCAAATGGAAAACCCGCCCGTTACTTTTTGACCTGAGTAACTATCGCAGGAGCACATGCTTTGGTGACGTTTCTACCAAAGCTTTTTGGAAATCTAAAAAGGAACGTTTTTTTCCTACAGTCAACCAACAAGCACTTAAGGAAATCGTGCCGGAAACCCATTGGGAAAAACAGGTCACGAGCCTATGTAACTCAGCCATTGATGGCAAATACAATTTCTTTAGTCGCTGGGAGGGTGAGCTAGACTGGCCACCGAATTTCAAGCTCGACCCAGTCCATAATTCCACATGGTCCACCGCCCACCACTGGACTCATGTTAAGTGTTCTGCCTCTCCTCCAACCGATATTAAACTTGTTTGGGAGGCTTCGCGTTTATCGCTCGCCTATTACCTAAGCCGTGAGTTTGTCTATTCGGAAAATGAAAAGTGCGCTGAGTACTTTTGGGAGCTAATTGAATCCTGGATTGATCAAAACCCAGTCAATCAAACGATTGCATGGAGCTGCGGACAAGAGGTCAGTTTTCGTACAATGGCGATACTGTGGGGTCTATTTGCCACACTTGATAGTCCATCAACCACACCGGATAGGTTAGATCGGGTTCATTTCTTAATCTGGCAAGCAGGCAAACGTATTGCCGCCACAACCGATTACGCAATTAGTCAGGAAAATAATCATTCATTAAGTGAAGCGACTGTTCTTTGGACAATTGGCCTGCTTTTTCCGGAATTCAAAGAATCTGACACGTGGAAGAAACTAGGAAAAAAAATACTTGCCAAAGAAATGGCTCGCCAGGTCTATCCAGATGGATCTTATGTCCAGCATTCTTTTAATTACCACCGCGTAATGCTCGATGATCTCATGTGGGCCATTCGAATCGGGGAACTTAACAACAAACGTCTCCCCGATTTGATTTATAGAAAATTCTCCGCTGCTACCCAGTGGCTTGGGCACTTCGTTGATGATCAAACTGGTGGAGTGCCAAACTATGGTGCCAATGACGGTGCGAACGTCCTTCCGTTGAGCTGCACGGATTATTCTGATTATCGACCAACACTTCGCGCCGCTGAAGTGATTGCCGGTTTAAAATCAGAACCGACGATAGATTCGAAATTGAACGAAAAAGCACTGTGGTTGACGGGAAAAACGCCAGACGAACTTTGCAAAGACCGGCCGAACACATGGAGTGCTAAAAACGGAGGCTATCATGTGCTCCGATCCTCACAAACTCGTTCAATGATTCGGTGCGGAAATTATTGCGATCGCCCCAGCCATGCCGATATGCTTCACATTGACCTTTGGTACCGTGGAATCAATATTCTCAGAGACAGCGGCAGTTATCGCTATCACCATTCGGACACCGAGGTTAAGAATTACTTTCCATCCGTCAAAGCCCACAACACTGCTCAGGTAAAAGAATTTTCCCAAATGACGAAGGGGCCGAGTTTTCTATGGCTTGATTGGCCATCTGCCAGTTACGCAATCGACAGCAATGATTCAGAAATAAATTTCAAAGGCCAAGCCCATATCAAAACCGAATCAGTGCGATACACTCATTCTAGAATGATCAAGCAGCAAGCCAGATCTTTACAAGTCTCAGATTCAATTGACTCGACAAAAGAGTTTTTCATTTACTGGCATCTTAACGGTGACTTTCACTGGGACCAAACTACCCCTGGACAGTGGGTTGGAAACACCCCAGACCTTAGACTCACAATAAATATTGACGGGCATCAAGACGCCAAATTCACTAAGGCCCCCGAGTCGCTATACTACGGCGAAACCCAAGACCATTGGTTGTTAACCCTTCATACTTCGCAAGGCGTTCTCAACACACACTTTCAATTTGATTGACTAATTAATAAATTGTCAAAACAAGCTTGCCACTTAATAAAAGTGTCTTGATTCCCGTTAAAGTATATTTCAAACTTCAACCATACTTCTAAGAAACACAGAGTAGTAAATCGTGCAATTCAAGCGAGCTTTTGATCTCTGCGCTGCAATCACAATCCTATTCTTTTCAAGCCCTGTTCTTTTGTTGGGAATGCTGGCGGTAAAGATCCGAATGGGATCACCCATTTTCTTTTGCCAAACTCGCCCGGGGCTAAATCAACAACCGTTTTCAATGTTTAAGTTGCGGACTATGCTGACGACTGTGGACTCAAAAGGAAACCCACTTTCTGATGCAGAACGACTAACCGGGTTAGGTAAATTTCTTCGCAGTTCAAGTATCGATGAACTCCCAGCCTTGTGGAATGTCATCCGAGGCGAAATGAGCCTTGTGGGACCTCGGCCTTTGCTGATGGAGTACTTACCCTTATATAACGAACAACAACTGAGACGCCACGATGTCAGACCCGGAATAACAGGCTGGGCGCAGGTCAATGGTCGCAATGCCATCAGTTGGGAAAAGAAATTTGAGCTTGACGTATGGTATACGGATAATGCTTCACTATTTTTAGACTTAAAAATAATCATCATGACAGTCTGGAAAGTCGTACGACGCAGTGACATTTCCTCACACACCCATGCCACGAAAGAAAAGTTCCTCGGCAGCCAAGTAAGTTACGCCCGTTCTGAACCCACCAACAACGACAAAATAGAAATTAAACACCCATGAATAAAGTCAATCTTCTATTCACCAGTGTCGGCCGACGCGTTGAATTAATACGTGCTTTCAAAAAATCGGCTCAAAGATTAAACATCGACTGCAAAATCTTTGGAACTGACATCGACCAATTAGCGCCAGCTCTCAACTACGTTGATAAATCATTTATGGTGCCTAGAGTCACTGACCCAAATTACATCAATCAACTGCTTGAAATATGTGAATCAGAAGAAATCAACGCCGTATTTCCATTGATTGACCCGGACATTACAGTTCTTTCAATGGCCGAACATCTTTTTTCTAACCTAAAATTAAAACTATTTGTCTCAAATCATGATGCCGTAAAAATATGCGAAGACAAATGGCAAACTTTTCATTTTTTCAAAAAACTAGGGCTCAAAACTCCTGATTCGTGGGATTCAGATTCACATCCAAACAAAAATGGAAATTTTCCTTTCTTTATAAAACCTCGATTTGGAAGCGCTTCTGAAAATACATTTAAATTAAACAACGAAAAAGAACTCGACTTTTTCGTTGACTATGTACCTAAACCAATTATTCAACAACACCTGAGTGGCCCGGAAATCACCTCTGATATCGTTTGCGACCTAGATGGCAAGGTTTTGTCAATCGTCTCTCGGCAACGAATAGCAGTGCGGGGAGGGGAGGTAGTCAAAGGTGTGACCATACACGACATTGAAATCGATACTGCCTGTAGAAAAATCGCCGATGCATTACCAGCCCGTGGTCCAATTACAGCGCAATGCATGATGCACAACGGCGCACCACATTGGATAGAAATTAATGCGAGACTTGGTGGTGGCGTGCCTTTGGGAATTGCCGCTGGGGTAGATAGCACTGAAATGCTAATCAAAATGGCCTGCGGAGACGCTTTATGCCCGTTGCCGCAGTTCAGTTATCGAGAAAATGTATACATGACTCGGTTCGATGACAGTTTATTTATTTCAAAAGCAGATTTAAATGCTTAAATTCGCGATCATCTTTGATATGGACGACACTCTGTTTGCCGAATCAACATTTGTATTCAGCGGCTTTGAGGCAGTGGCTATTTGGGGGAAAGAAAAACTTTCACTACCCAAAGAACCATCTCTTGAGTACTTAAACAACCTGTTTAACAGTGGAGAACGTCAAAAAACATTCGATCTATGGTTAGAAGAATTCGGAGTTGAAACTAGTGATCATATTATCGCTGAAACCGTGGAGATCTACCGCAATCACCGCCCTAACATCAAACCATTCAGTTGGGTTTCGCCACTTCTCTCAAAGTTTCGATATGTTTACAGAGTCGGTTTGCTAAGCGACGGTTTCCTAAAAGTTCAGACGCAAAAATTTAACGCTTTGAAAATTGCACCTCTATTTGACGCGGTTCAATTCTCTGACGAACTTGGACGCAACAACTGGAAGCCATCTTCTAAACCCTACAAAAAAATTGCTAAAGACCTCAATGTAAAATGTAAAAATTGCATATACATTGGCGACAACCCAACAAAAGATTTCATTGGTGCTCGAAGAGCTGGAATGCAGTCAATTCGCTACAGATACCATGGAGGTATATACCATGATTCAGAACCGGCAACAGCTGAACACCGACCTGACCTAGAGCTCTCGGAAATCAGCGAATTAGAAAACGCAATCCAAGAATTATTTTATTAAACGAGCCTTCACTATCATCGCATTCGCCAGATTCAAAACGTTAACGTTGCTAGTATCTTAAATCATGAATTCTTCAGACAACCTATCAATCGTACTCCACCAAATAAATAGTATACGCAACAATACAGGCAAAGGAAATTTAGACCACCTTAACCCAGAAGACCGTTTAGCAGGTGATTTAAATCTCGACTCTCTCGACTTGGCCGAGCTAACGGTTCTGATTGAATCGAAGTGCGGAATCGATATCTTTAAAGACGGAATAGTCGCAACTGTACAAGATGTGCTCAACAAACTTCCAACTGAATAAACCATTTTTCGTTGATCCAAAAACGGGAATCACACGAAGTTATCTCGATTTCTTTAACGACCTCAATCACCTCTGGGTTCCCGTTCGGACAAGCGACGACTATCAACTTATCATTCAATTTTGCCAACTTGTCCTGAGAGACAAGCATTTTTGCCTCCGGAATAACCAACTAATATTTGAAGAAAACACAACTTCTAACGAACTTATTGATGCTGAAAATTTTTTGTCTAACTTTGCTGCCTCGCAAAGCCAAATACAATTGGCAACATCAGGAACGACAGGGGCACCCAAAACTATTATTCACAACATTAGCTCCTTAACACGGGGCATTCGCGTCAGCGAAGGTCACGGCAAGGACGTCTGGGGGCTCGCCTACCCCACCGATCATTTGTCAGGCCTTCAGGTGCTTCTCCAGGCAATCATGAACGGCAACACAATTGTTCAATTGTTCGGTGATTCTGCAGACAGCATCCACTCTGCAATTGAAAAGCATTCAATTACCCACCTCAGCTGCACGCCCACTTTTCTGAATTTACTTGGGAATGGAGATTCCTCTCACCCTCAAGTTCGACGAATCACAACTGGAGGTGAGAGCAGTCAGAGTCGTTGCAAATTAACCATCCAACGATTATTTCCCAACGCAAAATATCGCAACATCTATGCACTAACTGAAGTGGGAAATCTATTAATATCGGATGGTGACACTTTTTCCATCCCTGAGAGTCTTCGGGGATTTGTCCGCATACAAGATGGAACACTTGCGATTCATCAATCACTTCTTGCAGGCAATCAGATAAAAAACAAAAATGTGTCGACCTCAAACAAATGGTACCTAACCGGCGACCTGGTCGAGGTCATTGAAACTTCTCCACTAAAATTCAAGTTCCAGTCACGCCGAGACGAAATCATCAATGTTGGCGGGTACAAAGTGGCACCTCAAACAATTGAAGAACTTCTTTTAGAAGTGAACGGAGTCCAACAGGCATTAGTTTATGGGAAACTGAATTCTGTTACTGGCCAAATCGTCGCCTGCGATATTGTTCCAACCCCGGGCGAAAACCTGAACGTCGATCTAATCAGGCAGCAACTTTCTAGACGTTTGCCATCTCACTCGGTTCCTCGTTTGTATAATTTAGTCTCGTCACTCGAACTAACCGCCAACGGTAAATTATGTCGTCACAAAAAACAGTCATCGTAACTGGAACGTCCCGTGGCCTCGGACTTAATGTTGCTCAGCGTCTTGTGAAACGTGGCGTTCAAGTCTGTGCCATCAGTCGACGGTCTAGCTCTGAACTGGACTCACTTCTCAATGATTACCCTGATTTAATTCGTTTCACCAGCTTTGACTTTTCGAATCCAGAAGAAATAACAACTAGTTGGTTACAGAACATTTTACCCGATGATCTACCAATCCATGGTTTAGTGAACAATGCGGCAACAGCCTACGACGATCTTGTCTCTAACATGCAACTGGACAGCCTTGAGTCGCAGTTTCGCGTCAATGTGTTTTCACCCATGTTACTCACGAAACTTTTGATTCGCCGGATGATTTTACACAAGACTTCTGGTTCCATCGTTCATGTCTCTTCCATTTCAACGCAAACAGGATACAAAGGTCTCTCGATGTACGCCGCGACAAAAGGAGCAATTGAGGCATTCTCAAAAAATACTGCGAGAGAATGGGGGGCACGCAATATTCGTTCTAACTGTGTTATCCCCGGATTCATGGAAACCGAGATGTCGAGCAACCTGGACAACGAAACAAAGGCTCGAATTTACAAGCGTTCCTCGCTAAATCAACCAACTTCCCTCGACTCGGTGGCCGAGACGATTTTGTTCATGCTCTCGGACAGCAGTCACTCGATGACCGGGCAAAACGTCATTGTTGATTCCGGAACAATTTAAATTGTGATCAAGATATATGAATAAAACCAATCGTGCTCTTATTATTTTTGGACACAAAACTGCGTCTGAAGTTTTGAGTGCAGCGAAACTTGGATACCAAGAAAATTTTGATTCCATACGCTCCGTTGTCTACCAGGAAGACCTATCAAAGAATGACGAATTTATTTCCATCTTAAATTCGTTCCATGACATTTTTTTTATCGCAGCAATTATTGATTTTAAATTAAAACCAAATGTTGTTGAGTTTGCAAAAACATTAAACCTCAAGCCATTTTCTATCGTTCATCCAACCGCTTTTATTGATGAATCTGCACGCATTGGTGAAGGAGTTTTCGTTGGCCCACAATCTGTCATTTCTGCCAATGCGAGTATTGGTAACCATTCCGTGATTCACATTCACAGCTCGATCGGCCACGACGCTCGAATTGGTGATTACTGCGCAATCCTTCCCGGCGCCCGAATAAGCGGAGATGTTATTGTACAAGACAGTGTTCTTATTGGATCTAATTCTTTTGTCTATCAAGGCACCTGTGTCGGTCGCAATGCACGTGTTGATGCGCTGACCTATGTCAAAGAAGATGTGCCAGAAAATAAAACGATCTCATGTAGACGCGAGAGCCTCTAAACTGTTTAACATCTTCATAGCTCCACCTCCCAATCCCTCTGCTTATTAAGCATCTCTTAATCAACAAGTAGCAGCATTAATTTATGAATCCAACTCCTTCAGATCGCATATACCTATCTCCACCTTGCATGCTAGGTGGAGAGCGAGACCTTCTTATCGACGCATTTGATTCAAACTGGATCGCACCGCTCGGACCCCATGTTAATCAGTTCGAAATTGAATTTGCCGAATGCGTTGGCACAAACTATGCGGTTGCACTTTCTAGCGGCACCTCTGCAATTCACCTTGCATTACTTTTAAACGGTGTGGAAGCGGGGGACGAAGTGCTAACCGCATCTTTTACATTTGCTGCCACTGCCAACGCGATTACTTACACAAACGCGCGGCCAGTTTTCATCGACTCTGAAAACGCAAGTTGGAATCTTGACCCTGAGCTGGTAGAAGTTGCTCTGAGCGATTCAAAAAAGGCCAGGAAATTACCCAAGGCTGTGCTTGCTGTGGATATTCTTGGCCAAACTCCGGACTATGAACGCCTATCCGAAATTTGCAACCGATACAATGTTCCTATTATTGAAGATGCCGCTGAAGCACTTGGCGCAAGCTATCGGAAGCAACCCGCTGGCAATTTTGGAACGGCAGCGTGCTTCTCATTCAACGGTAATAAAATAATCACAACAAGCGGTGGCGGCATGCTGGCAACCAACCGCAAAGACTGGGCGGAGAAAGCTCGATTTCTTGCAACACAATCGAGAGACCCAGCGCCACATTACGAACATTCTGAAATCGGATACAACTATCGGATGAGTAATTTGCTGGCAGCGGTGGGCCGCGGGCAACTGAAACATCTGGATACGCATGTAAACCGCCGAAGGGCAATCTTCGATCGGTATTATCAAGCCCTCAAAGATCTTCCCGGAATTGGATTCATGCCCGAGATACCCGAGGGCAGATCAACGCGATGGCTATCAGTCATCACGATTGATTCGAGCCTGTTCGGTGCGTCTCGAGAGGATGTCCGCTTAGCGCTGGAAGCAGAGAACATTGAATCGAGACCAGCGTGGAAACCGATGCACCTCCAACCGGTGTTTGCTGACTGCAAAATGTATGGCGGACAGGTTTGCGAGGCAATTTTTGATCAAGGGCTATGCCTTCCCAGTGGAACAAATCTTGCTGAAGGCCAACAAGATCGGGTAACGACTGTGATCCGCGCTTGCTCCAAATAAATCGATTGTGCAGGTTATGCAGGCGCCGGCAGCTAAATCAACCGGTTGCTTCCCCAGCCAATCCGTATCTTCGACAACAAACAATGACTTTTCTTTCTGAAAGTTATTGTTGATCGGCCTTCAAAATTCATTCATTCACCGGTCTTATTATACTGAAACTTGATGTGGTGGTGTGAGTAACTACTGATCAGCGGCGTAAAAGTTTTTGCGTTTGCAGTTTTCGTTGAAACCGAAAACCTGACGACTACAACTAGCCGATTTTGGCTCCTGCCTAAGTTTTCTAACCAATTGCGATCCTATAACGATCTAATTAAAAATGTTCTCTAACGCTCTTCTAATCGCCGCGGCGATCGCCCAACTGCCTATTCTGCTGATGTATTCACGGGTGATGTGGAACAAAGGACATTATCAGTTCTTTCCCTTGTTGTTCTGCGCAGTTGCCTGGCTTCTTTACGACCGGCTTTCCAAACAGAAGAAAAGTGCAAAAGGGAATTGGCTAGCGGTTGCTTTACTAGTCTTGAATTTGTTTTTTGTTTTCTTGTCGATTGCCGTTTACACGCCAGTTTCGGTTATCCCTACACTCATTATTTTCCTCTGTGCCGTTGTTCTCGATCGGTACGGATTCTCCGGCTTCTGGCTCGCCTTGCCCGTGATAGCCATTCTGCTGTTTGTTACTAAGTTACCCACGGGTCGCGACTTGTTTGTGATTAATGAACTCCAGTTTTTGGCAAGCCAGTTGGCTAGTTGGATTCTTGACTCGTTTAGCATCATCCACTTTCGCGAAGGCGTTATTTTAGTTACGGAAAAAAATCAGTTCTTCACCGAGGAAGCTTGCAGTGGAATCCGGTCCTTGTTTTCAACCTTAGCTGCAGTTGGAATTTATGGGCTCTCACGAAAGTACAGTGCTTCGCGACAAATTTTCAATCTGCTTCAATCGATCGTTTGGGTGATTGCGGGCAATGCGATTCGCGTCGCATCGGTGGTCTATCTCGCCGACCATGGATTCGAACAATTCAGTCAGGGCACGTTACACGAGATGTTTGGGCTCGTAACATTTATCGGAATTTTTGGTGTAACACTCAGTGTCGACCGAGTTATTGATATTTTCGCCAGAGGATCCAAACTATCGGCATACGGCGAGTCTTATAGGGAAACGGCCTACGGCGACGTAGCCTACCGAGATATTGCCAAAGGCGAGAAACCAGACCCTAAATTACAGGCGACAGAGATAAAACCCGAGGCTCCAAAATCAAAGCCTGTCAATTTTGCACTGATTGGACTCTACGTTGTTCTAATCTTATTTTCCACCAGGTTGACCTATGCAAAATGGAACAACTTCGACCGCGTGCGTCTCGACATTTCTGAACTCGCACCCATTCAAGAATCGCTACTTCCTACGGTCATCGATCAATGGAAGCTGACCAATTTTGAAATGGCAGAGAGAGGCGACGAGAGTCTCTTCGCACCTGAGTCTTACATCTGGTATTACGAACGGGGAAATTTAGCGGCAACTGTTTCTTTCGACGCACCCTATCCTGAGTTTCATGATCTTGCGTTTTGTTACCGAGGGATCGGTTGGGAAGCCGACCTTAATCACTCGTATACAGACGAAGCGGAGGATGGAATGAGTTGGTTGGAAATGCAAAAACCCGACCAATTTGGAGTGGTCTATTTCGCGGGATACACCAAAGACGGCAAATTAGCACGGCCCGCCAATGAATTTTCGCCAACGACTCGGTTTTATAGAAACATCGAGTTAGCAACCGGCCGACTTGCCATTCCTAAAGGCGATGTAAATCGGAATGGAGAAGCACTGCCAATTTCTCAGATTCAGATCCTAGTTCAAAGTGCGTCACCCATCACCGTCGAAGAAACCGCAGAAATTGAATCTCTGTTTAACTTTGTTCGAAACCAAATTCTATTAAGTCCGCGGTTCGCAAATTAAATTGTCTGATTCTCAATTGTTTTAATTTAAATCAAACTTAAAAATCTACCGTCATGAGTTTTTTCAAGTCAATTCAATCTAAGTATAGAAGTTGGAATCGAAAGCGCCGCGGCTTGATCGAAGACGACTATGTCGATCATACCGGCGGCCAGTCTGACTCGCTCTGGCGCTCTTTTATGGGAGTTGTAGTGCTCCCTCTTAAGATGCTGTTTGTTCCGCTACGACTTATTGGCCTCATTCAAACTCAGGATGCCACCACCTCGAACGAGACGGAGGAACTTGGATTTTCCCAAAGAGTTTTCTTCATTTTAAAACAAGTACTATCACTGCCGTTTCTGCTCCTCCGGGAGCCAATTAGAATTTTCAAATCTCTCAGGCGTGCCCGGCCGAGAGATTTGTTGTTCGCATTGCCGGCAATTGCAATTCTTGGATTCTTTGGGTTTGTCTTTGTCCAAATTTTTGCTTACGGAGAAGCGATTGATAACCGGTATGCACGCGGAGCCCAAATAGCTACTGAACAAAAAGATTTTGAACTCGCCAAAACCTACTATCAACGAATTCTTGGTGACAATAATATTACGCCTCGACAACAATACGACTGGGCAATGATTCTCGCTCAGACAGGGGAAGATGAGCAGGCCTACGCATTGATTGAGAAGATTGCTCCAGATGACGCAATGGGGTTTGGACCAGCACACAAATTAGTTGCTATTTCAATTGCTCGGCAAATTGAAATTGCAAAAGACAAAGCGTTGCTTTCAAAACTCCGACACCACTTGGTCGCATCTCGTGACCTCAGCCCCGAAATTGAACAAGTTTGGGCCGCATATTACATCGCGACAGAACAGAGAGATAAGGCAATTGCCTCGCTTGATCGCGCGGCCCAAAAACGGCCTTCTTTTTATATTACGATTTCGAATCTTTACAAGCAAAGTGGTCAAAACGCAGAATCAGCCAATGCTTTGAAAAAGGCGGAGACTGCATTTCGCAAGACGTTTAAAAAAGACGAACTGGAACACCAAAATCGGATTGCCTTTGCGAACGTGCTCGCGCTTCTTGAAAAATACGACGAAGCTGAAGGCCTGTTACAGCAGGGCATACGTGTCAAACCTGACGAATTGATCAAACGCTCACTGTCTGATTTCTACGCAATGCGATATGACTTAGCGCGAAGAACGCAAGCTGATCCTCAGACTCAAATGGATTTCTTGACACGGGCTATTGAAATCGACCCCAACTATAGCGCTGTTTATTCCAGGATGATTCAGCTATTTACTGAGGTTCGGGAATCACCAGAACAAGCGAAAAAAATACGCTCTCTTTTTGAAGAAATCGTGACCGGGGACCGACCAACCGCACTTGCTCATTTCGCACTTTCCAACATTTTGTGGATAGTCGATGAACGCGATCAAGCTAAATTTCACCTCGAACAGGCTTACCTGCTCGACAATGATTTTGTGATCATTATTAACAATCTGGCGTGGATTCTAGCTCAAGAGGAATCTCCTGACTTAGAGCGTGCCCTCGAACTGGCCGAAACCGCTGTGAACAGAGTACCCGAAAGCCCCCGATTTAGGGATACCCTGGGAACTGTGTTAGTCAAACTCGGTCGCCACAAGGAGGCCATTTCTGAACTTCAACTCGCTCTCTCCGGCGTGCCGGATACGGCCCCAGTCCACCAAAAACTTGCATTTTGCTATAACTCTATTGGTATGAATGACTTAGCTGAAATGCATCTTGAAAAGATTCAATCTGCGGCGAATGAGAAATAGGGCGTTTCTTGGATCGTTTTCCTCGTAAAAACGTTCCTTTCCGGCGAATAGCAGTATTTCCGGTTATTTTGATAAATTAGGTTGACCACATCGTTTTGTCTTATTTTAATAGGGGAAAGTAAAGTTTAAAAATTGCTTCCTGAGACCCACCATGATTAAGAAATTCCTTTCCGCTGGCGTTGTTCTTCTAGTAACACTGGCGTTTATCAGCCAGTTAAAAGCTGACTACATCGTCGACTTCACACCTGATGGGCTGCACCCAAATGTTACGCGTAGCATAGTCGTTGGAGATTTCACGGGTACTAACCCCGCTTCAGCAGGTAGTTCGCTTGTAACTAGTTCTTCAAATCTCTTGTGGGTTGCGGAAGATGGAGGAACTCGCACTGGTTCTGTACGATATGACTTTGGAAACGGCCTCAATGATTTCTTAGGTGGACTTACCTATTCCAAGCCGAATTCATTAGTTCGTTTCGAAGTCGCGATGGACACGACAATCAGAAGTAGTGCAAGTGGTCAGTTCACAATCACGGGCAGATATTTCGACACTGGAGCTACTACCGGAACTGTTTTCTCAACGCTTACCAATGTTCAATCTGGTGGCCAGAGAGTTGTTATGAATACGACTCGAACAATGCAAGATTTACAAACGAACGACATCGACGCGGTAGAATGGACCATTTCATACTCTGGAGGAGGGTCCTTAGGATTTAAGAATGACTTTACATTTGGAAACTCTTTGGGACTTATCGCAGCTCCCGAACCTACATCAGCCGCTATGATCGGCTGTGCCTTGGTTGGTTTGGTTGCCAGACGACGTAGAAAGTCATAGATAGAAAAACAGGATTTGCTAAAAGCCGGCCTTTGGGTCGGCTTTTTTTTTGCGCGTTCCTACTACCTATCATTATGACCGCTAAAATCGATCAAAAGCTATCAAATACAATCGTATTCGGCACTTTTTAAACTGGAAGTCTTCTACCGCTTTCCGTTTGTGAGAGAATAGGGCGAACGGCTCAAAAGAATCTACGACTTTATACGCGGACGCATGATAAGCAACCATATTCTCTGGCTAAATAATCCGTTTCATACGAATTGAAACATTGCAACCGACTCTTCTCTTTTCACAATTTGATGACAAATTCCAAGCAGAACAAGCACAATATTGACCCAAAAGCGATTGAGCGCTTGGAGGATGACTGGGATTACGATATCGATTCCCCTGAAACCGTCAGCGACTACCAGAGGTTCAATTTTTCATTCAAGGGGTTTTCTGATTTTGTCATCCGCGTGATTCGTACTCCGCTTCGAACAACCAGCAATGACATCCCGGGCTATTCATCTGATGAGGATGACAATGACGAGTATTTGTCGCCCGACGAACCCCAGGGAACGTTTTTTCAGCAACTGATTTCCCTACCAGGAAAACTGATATTCTCTCCTTTAAGCCTTCTTGGCTTATTCTATGTTTCGTGGTTGCACACCGACGAGCTAGATCACGATCTCAGTAAAAAAGAGCGAAGCAGCAAACTCTTTGGTCGCATGCTCATCTTGCTAGTTTTAATCTTGCTGTTCCCGTTTCGGCTATTGTTTGCTGTGCTCTCCGTACTGGCAGGTTTCTTCGATGGCCGGAAAACAGAGGCTCTGTTTATACTCCCATCATTTTTAATGGTCAGCCTTTTTAGTTACGTCATCTTTTACCAGTTGACACGAACGGAACGCATTCAACAGCGATACCAATTTTACGCCGTCGAGGCGATGAAAGAAAATGATTTTGCTCGCGCAAAAACTTTCTTCGAACGACTTAAATTGATGAAAGACTTTGAACCCAATGAACAGTATCAATGGGCGACAATTTTGAATCAAACTGGTGAACCAGATCGAGCAGAACAAATCATCAATTCACTCGCTCCAGAGGAGTCAGTTGGTTTTCCGCCGGCACACACTCTCAAAGCCCTCTCTTTAGCACGCGTGCTTAACACCACAGAAGGCAGAAAGCGACTCGCTTCACTTCACTGGCATCTGCAAAATGCGGATGGTAATTCTAACGATTTAACGCAGGCATGGGTAAATTATTATTTGGTTGTTGAAGAATGGGAACTTGCGGCTGAAAAATTAGAAGTTGCTGCAGAAAACAACCCACTCCTTTACGAAGCTCTCCATCGCCTCTATCTAGCACAAGGCAAAAAGGCTGAGAGTGAGTTTGCACTAAAAAAGGCGGACAAAGCGTTTCAAGGATATTTAAAAGAAAACCCTATTAACCCAAAGGCAAGAATTGGTTGGGCATGGGTGGCCACCAACATGAAAGATTTTGCGAAAGCGGAGAAGATCCTACTACAAGGCAAAAGGATCAATAATGACCCTTCGATTAACCGAGCCCTTTCCGATTTTTATATCCTGCAGCAAATCCGAGCCGAACAAAATGGAGCTGATCTGAGCCAACAACTTCAATTTTTGAATCAGGCACAAAAAGCAGACCCGAGTTACGCAAGAGTTTACTCCAGCATGATGGAGATATTCGTTCGCGGGGGAAGAGACGAGGAGAGTCGCGCGAAAATTCGAAAAAAACTACAACAGGTGGTCGCCAGTGAGCAGTCCTCTCCGATGGCGCATTTCGCGCTTAGTAATATCATCTTCCAAGACGGTGATCAAAAGACGGCAATTTTCCATCTTGAACAAGCCTATCAGATGGACAATTCACTAATCTCCGTCATGAACAACCTCGCCTGGATGCTGGCCCACTCCGAACCGCCCGATTTTGACCGAGCTTTAGAACTGGCGACGGCAGCAGTCAACCGCGTCCCCAAAGACGCTCAATGCCGAGATACGCTTGGTACAATTTTGATGAAACTTGGACGCAACAAAGAAGCGATTTCCCATTTAGAAATAGCACTCAAGGGAGCCGCCAACAAACAGGCAGTACACCAAAAGCTGTCTGCCACCTACAAATCTCTCGGCATGGATGAACTCTCGAAAATCCACGCGAAAGCCTCCCTCAACCCCGAGTAAACAATACTCTGGCTTTCTCTCGATTCAAAAAATTGCATCCCAGCATTGACTCTTCTGTTTCCTAAGTTGGAAATCGCCTAACCAAGGCTAATAGATAAAAGCATCGCCAGCTAGAACCGAAGCCCTGTAATTACGATCAATGGGATGCGATTAATTCTAAAAAGGCTGTTATAATCCAGCCGAACGAACTCTCATTTTTTAACACTCCCGATTGCGTTTTCACTCTAGAAAGGACTCTTCCGTTGAGCAATTCGAAGACCTACCTTGTCACCGGCTGTGCAGGTTTCATTGCCTCTCGAGTAACCCAACATCTTTTAAATGACGGACATACTGTCGTCGGAATCGACAATTTAAACGACTATTATGACGTCTCCCTAAAGAACCACCGCATCCGTCAATTAAAGTCCTCAAATTTTCAGTTCTCTATCTTAGACCTTGAAAATACATCGCTTGTAAACGCGCTATTCGAAAAATATAAATTTGACGGCGTCATTAACCTCGCCGCGCGAGCGGGGGTTCGTTACAGCATGATCAACCCATCGGTCTATATGACAACCAATGCGATGGGCAGCCTCAACCTGCTAGAAGCGATGCGGAACAATGGGGTTCGTAAATATGTATTAGCCTCAACATCATCGTTGTACGCAGGGCAGGAAATGCCGTTTGTCGAGACACTTCCCGTAAACAATCCACTTTCCTCGTACGCGGCTTCAAAAAAGGCTGCGGAGGTTTTGGCCTACTCTCACCATCACCTTTACGACCTTGATATTTCCATCTGCAGATACTTTACGGTTTACGGCCCCGCGGGTAGACCGGACATGTCTTATTTCCGCTTTATTCAGTGGATTGACCAGGGGCGTCCACTTGAGATCTTTGGAGATGGAACGCAGTCACGGGACTTTACCTACGTTGATGATATCGCGTCGGGTACGATTGCCGCACTGAAGCCATTGGGCTACGAGATCTTTAACCTAGGAGGTGGCAAGCAACCGACAACACTTCTCCTGATGATTGAAAAGCTAGAAGAACTGCTAGGCAAAAAAGCTAAATTAGAATTCAAGCCATTTCATATCGCCGATGTCAAATCAACCTATGCCGACATCAGCAAAGCGAAATCATTGTTGGACTGGGAGCCAACTATTTCGCTCGACGAAGGGTTGGAGCAATGCGTGAAGTGGTATCGTGACAACCAACCATGGGTTAGCTCGATTGAACTTCCTTAAGTCACTCGGTTGATAAGCGAGAAATAAAGGCTTCTCGAACATTGGCTCGTGGGCATCGATCTAATTCGGATGCTCATTACCAAAGCATTGATTCAATGACGCGACGCTATTCAGCGGTCAATTTTTTGAGGCCACTTAGCGCCTCCTGACAGACGGACTCTACCGATTGATCAATATCAACGCTAATGATTCCAACCTCGCCAACAGGGGACTGGAGGTCGTCGAACTGGCTTCTCAGAAGTTGAGATGGCATGAAGTGACCCTTGCGATTCTTTAATCGCGTTTCAATCAGCGGCTGGCTTCCGTCGAGAAAAATAAAATACACCGGAACAGCAATCGACCGCAGTTGATCACGATAGCTCTGCTTCAAAGCGGAACAGGCAACGATCAGCGAATCTCCATTCGCGACAGCTATTTCAGCTCGACGCACTATCGCGGCGAGCCACGGCTTCCGAGCGGCATCATCGAGTTGTTCACCGCTTTTCATTCGAGCGATATTGCCTGGCGGATGGAGATCATCCCCATCAATAAATTCAAAACCAGTCGAATTGCCTAGCCAATTACCGACAAGCGTCTTTCCACTTCCTGAAACGCCCATCACTATAACTAGGTAAGCCAAAACACGCCCCGTAAATTAGGAGAAATAGGAGATTCGCAAATTTCTATTTTCCCTATTTGACCAAACTAATCAACTCGCAATCATGAGCGTCCGATCTACCGCGGTCTTTGCAAATATAAACTAACGCAGATCGTCAATAGAGCCAGAATTCTCGCCATTCAGTCGGCCACTCTTTTAGCAATTTAAAACCTTCACCAGTTGCCTTGTAAGATTTGCTAGAACCTGTCAAAAAATAGGTTCGGTGATGCCTCCCCAGATAATCGGAACCATCCTAGATGCCCATCCTCGGAAAAGAAAATGACATTTATCCCAGTGACCTGCTGGCGAACGATGATTATCTAACAAGTGAAGCTCGGCAATGGTGGTGCGTCTACACACTTTCTCGACGCGAGAAAGATCTGATGCGAAAACTTGCGGTACTGAAAATAGCGCATTACAGTCCCGTCATTCCGAAACGATACCGATCGCCCAATGGCCGACTGCGTACTTCGTATGTTCCTCTCTTTCCCAATTATGTTTTCATGTTTGGCACGGAAGAAGATCGTTACGAGGCAATGACGACCAACTGCATTTCAAAATGCAATCCAATCAAAGATCGAGAGCAGCTGGTTCACGATTTAAGGCAAATTCATAACGTCATCGATTCCGGAGTTGCCCTCACACCTGAGGCCCGGCTGGAACCTGGAAATAAGGTGCGGGTCAAAACAGGTCCGTTTGCGAAGTACGAAGGAACAGTCATCCGCCGGGAAGGCAAAACCCGCCTACTTTTATCCATCCAATTCATTGAACAGTGCGTCTCAATGGAAATGGACGAAGGACTCTTAGAGCCCGTATAAATCCTCTTTAACCCAAGCTTCGCATTCGCCCAATTCGTTCTAAAGACTGCCAAGGTATCGATGTCGTGAGATGCGAAAGCGCGGCATTCTCGGTAGTATATTTTCAACCGGCATAATCGGTATTAAGAGATCGTTTTCTCGACTTACGTGCCCCTTGAACGTGTCGGCTTTTTCTATCTGTTGTTAAGGTGGATATTGGCGAACCGCCCCAATTCATTCGTCAAACGTAGGGGCAACGCTTTGATAGATTTACCTTTTCATCTTCGGTGCCACCGACCGGGACGGAGTCCGCGCTGTTTCTTCAAACTACCTCTAATCCAATCGATTTTCTGCACCCAATTATTCTCTACCGACCGTGAAAAAAATACTCATCACCGGCGGAGCAGGATTCATCGGTTCCAACTTGATTCGTCATCTTCATGAGACGACCGACTATCAAATAATCAATCTCGACAAGCTAACCTACGCAAGCAATTTAAATTCCCTTGACGAGATAAATAACAGCCATCGTTATCAGTTTTTAAAGATTGATATCGCAGACGCCCAGCAGTTACAGCAGGCATTCTCACTTTCACCAGATGCTGTCATCCACCTCGCCTCTGAAACTCATGTCGATCGCTCAATTGAAAGTGCAGCGGAGTTCATCGAAACAAATATCGTAGGAACTTATAACTTATTGCAACAATCCCGAGAGCTTTACCAATCGCTCAGTGGCTTACAGAAAAGCCAGTTTCGATTTTTCCACGTTTCCACGGATGAAGTTTATGGCTCACTCCAATCGCATGATTCCCCATTTACTGAATCTACGCCATACGATCCCCGTTCCCCATACTCTGCCAGTAAAGCTTCTGCAGACCATCTGGTAAGGGCTTGGCATGCGACCTATCAACTGCCAATTTTGATTTCACACAGTGCCAATAACTACGGACCTTACCAACACTGTGAAAAATTGATTCCTAAAATCATCGCGAATGCCTTGGAACTAACTTACATCCCGATCTACGGAGACGGGACTAATATTCGCGATTGGATTCACGTTGCGGATCATATCTCTGCAACAATGTCGATTCTAAAGAATGGGAGACCGGGCGAAACTTACAACATAAGTGCAAACTTCGAACAGACAAATATGGAAATCGCTTTGCAGGTATGTTGGATATTGGATGAACTCTATCCAATTGCCCAAAACCCATTCCAAACCTCAAGATCATCAGAGACTGCCGACACTTTGCAATCATACGAGGAATTAATACGATTGGTTGCGGATCGACCAGGCCATGATTTTCGCTACGCTAACGACTGCTCTAAACTAAGCGATGAACTGAACTGGCAGCCTCAGCACACCAACCTGACAAGTCTTACCGAAACGGTGAAATGGTACATTGAACATCTAACCGTCACCGATCAATAAGTGAAGAAATTTTGCACCTCGAATGCTATCAATGAGCTACTGCACTCCATCCCATTGTGCAAATTGATTATGATAATTATTCACGATTCACGATCTGTATTTTTAAAATCAAGCACATTTAATTTTGAACTCTGAAACCCAATTCGAATCTTTACGAAGCCAACGCATCTACGTAGCTGGTCATCGTGGAATGGTAGGCAAAGCGTTACTGCGTGCTCTTGAGTCTAGCGGCGTCAAGGATGTAATTTGTAAAACCAGAGATGAACTCGATTTGTGTGATCAGCAAGCTGTCAATAAATTTTTTGAAACAGAGCGCCCTGATTGCGTTCTCTTTGCTGCGGCAAAAGTTGGAGGCATTCACTCCAACAACACCTATCCAGCCGAGTTTATCTACCAAAATCTTTCGATGGCAACCAATGCGATTCATGCCGCATTCGAAAACAAAGTTCCCCGGTTTCTTTTTCTTGGAAGCACCTGCATTTACCCACGGATGGCACCCCAGCCAATGCCGGAAACCTGCTTACTCAGCGGCCCTCTTGAAAAGACAAATGAAGCTTATGCCATCGCAAAAATCGCCGGTTTAAAGATGTGCGAATTTTACCGAAAACAATACGGCGTGACGTATCACTCAGCGATGCCAACGAACCTGTATGGACCGGGCGACAACTACCACCCAGAAAACTCTCATGTTCTGCCGGCGCTGATTCGACGGTTCCATGAAGCGAAAGAGAACAATTGCCCGGAAGTTGTGATCTGGGGAACGGGTTCGCCTCGACGCGAGTTTCTCCACGTTGATGATTTAGCCAGCGGTGTCCTTCACTTATGCACTCTCTCCAACCCACCTGATTTGGTTAATGTTGGAACTGGCAACGACGTAACAATCCTTGAGTTAGCAACCCAAATTGCAAACGTGGTAGGTTATCAAGGTGAAATTAGGACAGACCCAAAACGTCCTGATGGCACGCCTGTTAAACGCACGGACATGAATTTAATGCACTCTACCGGTTGGAATTCGAAAATTTCTCTGCAGGAAGGTCTGAAAATGACCTACGACCATTTTCTGCAAGAGGCACAAGATGGTAAACTGCGTGCGATTTGATCTGGTTGCCCCTTAGTTCGCAGAACGCCATCAGTTTCAAAATGACAGCTCCGAATCTTTTAACATTCATCTAAGCTTAAAACTAAATGACCAAAAAAGCACTGATTACCGGAATCACAGGACAGGACGGATCTTATCTTGCAGAACTTTTGTTAGAGAAAGGCTACGAAGTCCATGGGATTGTTCGTCGGAGCAGCAGTTTTAACACGGACCGAATTGATCATATTTATCGGGACCCCCACGAAACCGACGCTAAGTTGTTTCTGCACTATGGCGATTTAACGGACGGGCAAAATCTCACCAATTTGGTTCTTGATGTTAAGCCGGACGAAATTTACAACCTCGGCGCCCAAAGTCACGTTCGCGTATCGTTTGACGCACCGGCCTACACGGTTCAAGTCGTGGGCATTGGAGCTCTCAACGTTCTCGAAGCCGCACGCCAACTCAACAAAAACCACCTGACCAAGGTTTACCAAGCATCTTCTTCGGAAATGTACGGTGACGTCATTGAGACACCACAAACCGAATCGACTCCTTTCCAGCCACAAAGCCCCTACGCCTGTGCAAAGGTTTACGCATTCCACCAAACCGTCAACTACCGACACGCCTACGATTTATTCGCTGTCAATGGAATTCTCTTTAACCATGAATCACCCCGCCGAGGTGAGACTTTTGTGACTCGTAAGATTACGCGAGCCGCAACGCGTATCAAACTCGGTTTGCAAAACAAACTCTTCCTCGGAAACCTCGATGCAAAACGCGACTGGGGTTACGCCAAAGACTACGTTGAGGGCATGTGGCGGATGCTACAGCACTCGGAGCCAGACGATTTTGTATTAGCGACAGGCGAAACCCAGACCATCCGCCAGTTTCTTGATTACTCGTTTGGTCGACTCGACTTGGACTGGGCTAAGTACGTGGAAATCGACCCGCGTTATTTCCGCCCCACCGAAGTCAATTTGCTACTCGGTGATGCATCAAAGGCCAAAGACCTACTCGGCTGGACGCCTCAGACTAGCTGCAAAGAACTCGCCGAGATCATGGTTGATCACGACCTTGAACTCGCTCGGCACGAAGCAACGCAAGCGAGTTTATCCGACAGTTAACGTTGATGTGCTCGACTTTCGATTCAACTAAACGAATGACTTGTATTGAAAAAGAAAAAATTCACGCCTCGCGAATCATGAAAAATTATTTCATTTTTCGAATGATGTCCTGCGGAACCAAGCTGATTCTTTTCCTACTGCTTGCAGTAGGAATTACGGATCGCCAGTTGCAAGCCGAAGGTGAGAATCTTGTTCTCGTCGTGAATTCTTCCTCTGCAGATTCACTCGTGGTCGCCAACCACTACATTCAACTCCGCAGTATTCCACCTTCCAATGTTATCTATATTGATAGCTTTAAAATACTGCCAGACTTGGACGGCGAAAGTGCACATGTTAAGTATTTCGAATCTCAAGTGCTTAACCCGGTTTTAGAGACAATTGATAAAAGAGGATTGCGACCTCAAATTCAATATATTGTTTACTCTGCGGGCTTTCCGACGCGCGTAACCTGCCAACCGCAAATTGGAAAATATCTCAAAGCCACTGACCAAAAGTATGACATTCACTTCCATGCGCCATGGGTCTCTTTAACCAGTGCTACTTTTTTTCACGAAAACATTTTCTCCGATGCACCGGATTTTGTTGAGCTGGATGCCAATCGTTATGCCACCCATCGAACAGACGACTTATTTCAAAACCCTTTTGTTAATGACTCCGGAACTGAATACGATTTGGGCATTGCAGCGATCGAAAACAACGACTACACGACAGCCATCACTAAATTCGAGCAGCTTGTAACGGAGAATCCGAAACAGCCAATCGTACGATTTTTTTTAGCGAAAGCGTTTGCTAGCGCAGGCCAGTTGGAAAAGGGGACCGAACAACTGCGGTTCTGCAAAGAACTGGGTTGGAGTTACCCCAAAGTCATTCTCGCTGATGCCGCATTTGCTCCGCTAGAATCTGATCCGGAATTTAAAATTCTTTTGGATGAGATGGACTCCAGCCCGACCAGTATTCGCAGCAGTCGTGGTTTTAGTTCTGGTGAATTTTGGGCAAATAACGGCTGGCCTAATGGCTCGGCCGAACAAGGTCAGCGGTACGTGCTCTCCACCATGCTCACTGTCACTGGCCCGAAGGCGTCAAGCCTTGATCAAGCATTTAAGCAACTTGAGACCAGCGCTCAAGCGGATGGTTCAAAACCGAAAGGAACCTTCTTTTTTGCAGACCACGGAGACATCAGATCTAAGATTCGAAAAGACACGTTCAAAGCTGCTGCCGACCAATTGGTAAAAATGGGATTTAAAGTCGACATATCAAAATCCACTGCCCCTAAAAACCAAAAAGATATTTTAGGCGCTACTCTTGGAAGCCCCGTCGTGGACTGGAAATCAACCAATAGTAAATTTGTGCCCGGTGCTTTATGTGACAACTTCACCAGCTACGGAGGTTGGTGGGCAAAAGCTTCACAAACTCAGGTATCCGATTTTCTAAACGCAGGCGCTGCTGGCGCGAGCGGTACTGTGTACGAACCGTATACAATACCGCCTAAATTTCCGGGAGCCGATTTGCATGTTCATTATGCAAAGGGGTTTTCATTAGCAGAAGCGTTCTATCAATCTGTTCCATGTCCCTATCAGCTACTTATCGTTGGTGACCCGCTGTGTCGACCGTTCGCGCAATTTCCTTCCTTCGAGATTGCGGGACTGCAGGATCGCACAGTCGTCAAATCCAATGTAGAAATTCAATTTACGAATACAGATTCGGATACACCTATTGATCATTTTGAGATATTCGTAGATGGGCTGCTAAGCGAACAAATTGACGACGGCACACCCTTTCTCATCGACCTGTCGAAACTTTCGGAAGGCTACCATGACTTGCGGGCAGTAGCTGTCGCCGACTCTCCTGCCGCCGCCCGCACTAGCCAACAGCTTGAGTTTTTCGTGCGAACTAAAGGAGATAACGTCAAATTGGTTGCCGACAAAAAAAACATTGACTTAGGTTTGCCAATCACAATCGAAGCCATCGCGTCTGGAAACCAATCTGTCAAAATCATGCACAACTCTCGAGTCATCGCTGATGTCAAATCTGGCGCTTCAGTTGAAGTCGATTCGAAGCTAATTGGACAAGGGCATGCCAAACTATATGGCGTCATTCAGGTAAGCGGAAAAGAAATTTCCAGTGTTCCAGTGAGCATAAACATCCTGCCTGGATCTGATGAATAAAACTGTTATCAATATCCAGCTAACCAAAAAACACCACAACGGCATCAAAACTCAGATGCTTTGCTTCGGTTAGAACTCACTATTAAGAAACAAATCAAATCTAATTTCGGTTGGCTGGCGATCGATAAAAGCCTGGCCATCTTCCATTCACTGATTGTCGGTGCGATGGTGGCGAAATATCTAGAACCCTCTAAGTTTGGTATCTTGGCAAACGCGATGGCGATCGGAGCCATCATGAGACCGATCGTGAGCATGGGTAGCGACCAAGTCGTTACTCGGCGATTCATTCACGAAGACAAACGGGCAGGGCTCTATTGGACGATGTTCTGCACTCGAATTGCCCTAGGTTTGGCAGCCTGCATTACCGTCTTCCTTTGTCTCTACTTCGGACTAGTCAAACTATCCGACGAAACTGAATCGTGGGTCATCATCATTACAACCATACCGCTCATCTTTAGCGGTTTCGAGTTATCTACTCTATTACTGCGAGCTGACCTGCTAAACAAATACGGCGTCATCGCAATTAATGTTGTACTGCTATTTGTATCTGCCGCAAAAATATTACTGATCTACTTAGGAATGGACATTCTTTGGTTCGCGGCCATGAATGCCTGCAATGCGATCCTCGCTGGCATCGTCACCTTTTTGGTTTCTCGACGACTTGGATTAGTACCAACATTTGTACTTCCCAGCAAAGAAATATTTCGGGGAGTGATACAAGAATGCTGGCCACTTATTATTTCATCATTGAGCGTCGTACTATACATGAATGTTGACTGCCTCATGCTCCGAACGATGGATAGCGCCAGTGAAGCAGGAATTTATGCAGTCGCCGCAAGGCTTTCAATGGTATGGTATTTTTTGCCAGTGGCTCTTGGGGCAAGCTTTCTACCCTGGCTGACAAAGATTTATCATGACAATCCTGATCGCTACCAGGCCGCACTCCGGCGTTACTTCGAAATCAATGCATTGTTATCTTACGCTTGCGTACTAGTTGCGTTTTTCACATTCCCTATATTGATCAATTTACTATTTGGCCCCAAATACCACGAGTCGTTAGTTGTTTTTCAGGCTCACATTTTTGGCGTCATTTTTGTTTTCATGGGAACCGCCAGAGCACAGCACCTAAATCTTTCCCAAATGCATGTCTTCAATATGGCTTCAACGCTGCTTGGACTGCTCATTAATGTCGGCCTTAATTTGTACCTGATTCCACTGTATTCAAGTTACGGCGCGGCGATTTCTACCGTGATTAGTTTCTCAGTATCCGCCTACCTTTCCTCTTTTTTATTCCCCCAACTTTCAAGCATTGCGATGCTGCAGACGACATCGTGGCTAACCTCACCCTTTAAAAGCTATTTCATTTTAAAAGAGCTAATTTATTCCCGATGAGCACGATCAAAAACAAATTAAAGGAAAAGATACTGCGGCCGGCTTTACAAAAAATTGGTTGCGGCTTTCTCTCATCTGTCGGATTAGAGCATGTCGATATGCAATTAGTTTCTATCTTGAAATGGAAAAAAAACGGCTTCTTTATTGAAGCGGGCGCGAATGATGGTATCCGGCAAAGCAACACCTACTATTTCGAAAAAGTACTTCGCTGGAACGGCCTCTTGGTGGAGCCAATCCCTGGTCAGGCAGAGAAGTGCCGAAAAAACCGCTCGAATTCCCAAGTCGTTAATGCCGCTTTGGTTCGGCATGACTATCCTAGTGAAACGGTTCGCATTGAAATGGCTGATTTGATGTCTGTCGTTAACGATGGAAATATTGAACCGGCATTGGTCGAAAGTCATGTTGCGCGTGGTAGAGAAGTACAACATCTTGAACAACAAGACTCCATTAATATCAAAGCGACCACGCTAACCAAGCTCCTCAATGACTTGAAGGTTAGTCACGTCGACTTCTTTTCACTCGATGTCGAAGGTTATGAAACCGAGGTTCTTCGAGGGATCGATTTTTCAACTATTACGTTTGATTACATTTTTGTTGAAACAAGAATAGAGAACGAAGAAGAAATCGACAGCATACTCACGCAAGCCAATATGAAAATGACACATCAATGGTTGAACCCCTCGTACTCCAACCGCCTGTATGCCCGAGTTGAAAATTAATTTATTCACTGACAATGCAAAAAACAAACAGTCTGTTGTCCCACAAGCAATGGCATGGGTACCGGTAATTCTATGAGTTCCAACTCGCTCCCAGCAATTGTAGTTGTCGGTTACAACCGACCCGATTCACTACAACGTTTATTAGATAGTTTAAATCTAGCTAACTACCAATTGGATAATATCGATTTGGTAATCAGTCTAGATTTCTGCAGCGGTAGCCTTGGTGGCTCAACTCGAAAAGTCGCCGAATCTTTTAATTGGCAACACGGTAAGAAACGAGTCATTCTCCAAACCAAAAATATTGGTCTGCGAAATCACGTGCTCGCGTGCGGTGACTTAACCAAGTCCTATGGAGCAATCATCTTACTGGAAGATGACTTGTCCGTTGGCCCTGACTTCTACCAATTCGCCAAAGATGCCTTGGAGTTTTCTGGTCAACAACAATCGATCGGTGGGGTGTCGCTTTACAATCACCAGACAAACTTTTTAAATCACCTGCCGTTTGAACCTATCTTCGACGGCTATGACAATTTCTATTTACAGATTGCATCTTCGTGGGGGCAAGCTTGGTCACGTGCACAATGGACTTCGTTTCGCTCGTGGTACGAGGAGGTTGAAAAGTCAGAACACGACAATCTTGCTAGTGGAACCGTGCCCGATGGAACTGTCCCTAAAGCTGTCATGAACTGGCCACCCACTTCCTGGCTTAAGTACTTCATTCGATATTTAGTGGCGACCGATAAATTCTTCCTCTATCCCCATCACTCCCAAACCACCAATCATTCGGACTCTGGAACCCATATCGACAAGCCCAATAATCGCTGGCAAGTCCCCTTAGCCATGCGGAACAATTCACTTCGATTCTCTAGCCCCGCCGAATCGCTTGCAGTTTACGATTCTCATTTCGAATTGTTGCAAGAAAAGTTAAAACAACTAGCTCCAATTCTGAACGAGTTTGATTTTGACGTCGATTTGTTTGGAGTAAAAGATCCAGCATCTTTCCGTCAACCATATGTCTTAACATCGAAAAAACCGTCGACTCATCAATTACAATTCGAGCTTGTACGCAAACCGATTCCGGTTAATTTTCTGAAAGCCACACCCGACTCTAAACGGCCCACCTTTTATTTATGCAAAACCCAAGGTACTTCATTCGAGTCTGGATTATCTCTCAACAACATTAGTGAAGTCGAATATTTTTACGGTCATTTGCCAATTCGAACCTTACTGAAAAATACATTTCGATATTTTCTACAAAAACGAAAATGAACTGGCTAATTAAAAACTCACTAACACGGTCGATCAGACGCGCTTGGCGTCATTTCAATCTGAAACGTCGTCACGATGGCCTCATACTTGATAGCCAAGTTGAAATTGCGCACTGCAATTTTGGGCGATTTAATAAAGTTTGCGATCGTAGCCGATTGGCAAATTCGACCTTGGGTGATTACAGCTATGTCGGTACCGACACAAAAATTTCCAATGCCACAATTGGAAAATTTTGTTCGATCGGCCCCAATGTAACCATCTCGATGGGAATGCACCCAACGAAAACATTCGTTTCCACCCATCCAGTTTTTTACTCGTTGACATTTCCATCTCATAACCGATTTGCAACAGAGCAAGGGTTTATCGAACACGGTTCTGTCACGATCGAACACGACGTTTGGATTGGCAATGGTGCGTCCATTTGCGACAATGTCACAATCGGCACGGGTGCGATCGTTGCCGCCGGCGCCGTCGTCACCTCCGATGTCGCTCCCTATTCAATTGTTGGCGGTGTCCCTGCCAAATTTATTCGCCAACGATTCGAGACCGAACAAATCGACCAGCTTCTTGCTTCTCGATGGTGGACACAGAGCGATGCGTTCCTCTCAAAGCATCACCGCGAGTTCCAAGACATTGATTCGTTTATGAAAAATATATTGCCGCAGCTAAGCCAGGGCCGACCACAGTAAGCGTATGAATTTTTCAATTGCTAAACTAATACGACTTCCAAGTTACTATTTTTGGCATCTGAGCGCCCGAGCTCAGTTCGCTATTCGAGGGGTAAAATGGCCAAAGCATCTGACCATCAAAGGGCCTCTTGGTTTAAGCGCCATTGGAAGAATCGAACTAGGTGACCATATCACCATCGTTAATGATTCAAAATATAACCGAGCAGGAATTAATCACCCCACTCAACTGGTGGCTGGTCGAGACGCTATTTTAAAAATTGGTAACAACGTGGGAATGTCTGGTGCTTCGATTTACGCCGAATCATCAATTGAGATCGGAGATCATGTTTTACTCGGTGCCAATGCTCGAATCTATGACACCGATTTTCATCCCATCCACTTTCAAGATCGCGTGGCGGGAGTCCCCGCCAAAACGGAAGCCGTCGTCATTGGTGAGCACGTCTGGCTGGCTGCCAATGTGACAATACTAAAAGGAGTGCACATTGGTGCTCGGAGTGTAATTGCAACCGGCAGCGTCGTTGTCTCTGATATTCCCGAAGACTGTCTAGCAGGCGGAATACCTGCGAAAGTCATTCGAAAAATCACAGAAAATGACCTGTGCAATCATCCTAAATCAAAACTGGATAACCCAAATTAATTACCGGTCAAACAAGGACTAACTCGATCGCAACTCCGTCGGTTCTAATTTTTGAAAATTTCATTTCTGGCCACCGGGGCTATTATGTCCGTGTTTTAGCCTTGGAACTCCGTCGTCTGGGTTTCGAAGTCAAATTGTCACTCCCCGAAAACAGCTGCGATACCCCCGAAGGTAAAACTTTCTTTTCAGATTTGATTGGTGAGGTGGAGTGGATACCGCTTCCCAAAATAAAACTCCCGCCAGGAAGAAGCCGGGCGAATCTGCAATTGCAAATTCTCCGAGACACACTTCAAAAAGTACGTCCTGATCACGCCTACGTTCCCTATGCCGACGGCATCTCACAGGCGTGGGGGATGCAGCGGAAGCCAAAGGGTTTTTTTTCAAGCGATGCAGTTTTGGAATGTTTGATGATGCGGGGTGGATTCGCGTATCCGGCGGCAAATTTGAAGACCCGAATTAAGAATGAAATCTCATGGAAACTGCAACAGCGCGCAGCGTGGGATAAGGTCCATCATCTTGATCCGCTCGTATTAAACGCAATTAAAAAACGCAATCCAACCTACGCAAAAAATGTTTTTTTAATACCGGAAGCGATTGAAGCACTCGCGAACCAAACTCAATCCGCAGCATTACAACAATTAGGACTCGAACGAGGCGATCCGTTGATTGTCTGTCCGGGCGGGGTCAATGAAACCAAAGGGTCCGATTTACTTGCCCGTGCAGTATCTCGACTTCCACGAGATTTTCCCTGTCGACTTTTATTGTTTGGTAAACAGTCCAAGTATCTGCAAGATTTATCCCGTAGTCTCACCCACGATCCACGTATCATTTTCAAAAACCAGTTCGCATCTCGGGAAGAGTTTGACAGCCTTTTTACCGCAGCTGACCTGGTTGCCACGTGCTATCCTCGCCACATTGGATCCGCGAGCATTCTTATTCGATCAGCGGCGGCTGAAAAAAAAATTCTCGCCTCAGATTTCGGTTGGATTGGGTGGGCCTGTGAAAACTACAAACTTGGAACGACATGCCAAGCCGGAAATATTGACGACATCCGGGATGGACTAATTCGCACCTTACAATCCACCGTCAATTCCTGCGATAAGAATCAACAGATCAAAACTTCGTTCGTCAATTACCATACACTGCCCAACCATACTGCACATTTCACCAGTTTGATATGCAAGTTGCATGGGAAACCTAAGCCAAAACTTTCTCCCTTTCCAAGTCCAGTTTCAACGAACGGCTTCTGACTTAAGCGTCAGCTAACCAATGCTTCAAATAATAATTTACATCATACTAATTTCGCTTGTCATACTTGCAGCAGGTGTGCTTGGGAAACCTGGAATTGCAGTTGCTCTAGCATGGTCGATGATCGCGTTGGAATCAGTCTTGCAACAAAGCAACCAATTTTTAGTTTCTAATTCATCGGTCGTTAACTTTTTTATTGCAGGGCTGGTGGGAGTAACGATTGGTTGGGGGATCATCCGGGGGAAATACCGAAAACTTAAAATACCAAAACAGCTATGGCTTTATTTAATTCTAATTACCTATTGCGCGATCTCCTATTTTTGGAGTCAAAGCCCGACAGACACATTCGACAGAATTAAACTGCAACTCCCTTATATAATTACGTTCTGTCTACTAGCGCCGTTGTGTTTGATTAACGCCAAGCAGCTCAACACAGCAATCACAGTCTTAATCTACTTCGGAATCCTCATCGTCATTGCGATTAACTTGAGCACGATTGGCTTAAGAGGCATCATCATCGATTCAGTGCAAGGGAAAGCTGTCGAAGCTAACCCATTAGCGGCGGCTTCGTTCTCTGCCTATGTCGGCTTTGCTTCGTTATTTTCGATTTGGGGCAAGAAGTTATGGAACTTTAATTCGCTTTTGAAACTCTGCTTCGTCGGATTTTGCGTTACCGCGATGTACAGTAGCGGCTCCCGCGGCCAAGTGATTGCGTTTGCTGGAATCAGTGCGATCTTCCTTCCCTTGATCGCTGGCGTCGCGGCCAAACGATCAACCATTCTCGCTATTTTGGCCATTAGCATCGCCACTTTTGCCGTCGTTATCTTTGTCGAACAAACAGAACTAACGACTCGATGGCAATATCAAAAAATGCTCGAAGATCAAATTGGGCGTTTCGATATGCTGAAAGAAGTAATGAAACATTGGGTCTCTGCCGGTCCAACCGCCTGGATCTTTGGGATTGGCTCATCCAGTTCCTTTAAATATTTAAATGCTTATCCCCACATTGTTTTGGGCGAAACCCTAGCAGAAGAAGGGATCGTCGGTTTGACTTTATTGCTCGCAATCATTTCTATTACTATCAAGCAAGGATTTCGTTTAATCAGTACCCCCAGCCTTCCATCTGAGGTCAGGGTAAATATCGGAATCATCTTTGCCATCTTTACATTCAATCTGCTGCTATCATTTAAACAAGGAAGCCTGCTTGGTTCAGCTTCTACCGTTTTCTGTTTTGCATTGATCATCGGTTGGCTACACACAAGGTTGTTAAAGAAAAATCAGCAACCAAACAGCCAGCATGTTGCCAGTCCGCAATTACCCATACACAGACCGGCACCGCTAGACAAAAGAAAGCCTATTTAGATATCACTTCTGAGCGTCTCCCGTCATGAATAGTTCGTTCAGAATATCTGACAGGAAATCTGTCTTCATTTCATAAAAGCGAATGGTGACTCGCCAACCGTTTCTAGCACAAAAGAAAAACTCATCGATGTACCTTATTAGCATTCGACAAAACATTCGTTTTTGCTAATTACCCCCAACCAAAATGCCCCAACAAAAAGAACTCAATTCAGAAGTAGACATTCGACCGGTAGTCGTCCTGCAATACTTAACGTTGATTCACTATCGAGAATCGGTCTTCAATCGAATTGCCTCGGATCCTCGAATTGACTTCACCATCTGCTGTGGCAAAAAATCACCGTATCAAAAGATGCGAAACTTTGAGCCACAGCCCCCATTAAAGATTAAGTGGGTCAAGAACTTTGTCGTTAACATCACCCAAATGCACTTTATCGTTTGGCAATGGGGAGCGATTATCAACCTGGTTCGGACACGACCGAATGTCTTAATATTACTGGGAGCAGATCCACATATCCTTTCGAGCTTCCCGCTATTTTTTATCGCAAAAATCCTCAGAGTCAAAATCTGCTGGTGGAGTCATGCTACGCTCGCCGGACAGGGTTTTTTAGGTCGGTGGCTTCGATTATTTTTCTATAAACATGCTGATGGAATTCTTGCCTACGATGAAGTGGGTCGGTTGAGACTGGAAAAGGCTGGAGTTGAACCGTCGACCATGACAACGATTTGGAATTGCTTGAATGACGCGGATTACAAGTTATCAGCGAATGATCAGCAAGTTACCGAAAATGACTGCACCATCCGCGTGCTGTACATTGGCCGGCTTTATCGCGATAAAAAAATGCGTCTCTTAATCGAAGCAGCGGCAATTCTAAAAGATCGGGGCGTCACGTTCGTGGTTGATATTGTGGGCGACGGCCCTGAACTAACAGCCACGAAAGAAAAATCAATCGCCCTCGATCTCAACGATGTCATTCGTTTTCACGGGGCAAAATACGACGACGACCTAACTCAATTTTTAAGCCAAGCTGACATTGGTGTGATTCCCTCCTGGGCTGGTCTCTCTGCCATTCAATACATGGCTTCTGGCATTCCTGTCATCACAGAAGAAAACCGAGGAATAAACCATCCTCCTGAGGTCTCAGCTATCATCGAGGATGAAACCGGGGCGTTTTTTGATTTTGAATCAGCTGAATCGCTGGCCAACACCATCGAGGCAACCTACCCAAAGGTAAAAAGCTTATCGAACTCCTGTTTGAAATTAGTTCGAGAACAATTCACGCCCGAGGCTGTAAAAGAGGCTATCATCCTTGGTGTACTAAAAGTTAACGCTTCCTAAGTAAAGCCTGCGTCCATAAAACATAAATTGAAAATCAGCTATCTTATATTTCGAACGCTGTCGTTAGAAACCGACAAAGATTGATGTTGGGAAAACTCAAACAACTAATCAAATCCAACAAGAGCCTTGCGTACGGCGTCCGCCGTTGCCGAACCTGGCTTCACGCAAATCTCCGGTGCGGCATACGCAACTATGGGCATAATCTGCAATTTAACCGCGGAGTCGTTGTCTGTTTTCGTGACCTAAAAATTGGGCACGATGTCTTTATCGGCTACGATTGTTACTTTGGGGTCCAAAATATTCAGATTGGCAATTACGTCCAACTCGCACCAAAAGTTGCGATTACTGGTGGAGACCATTTGATTGAAGTCATCGGCACACCAATGATAAAAACGGGACTGGATGCCTCACGAGAAATCCAGGCCACTCAAAAGGGTGTGGTCATTCAGGATGATGTATGGGTTGGACTGGGTGCAATCATCATGGACGGCGTAACGATTGGTGAAGGTAGTATTATCGGAGCGGGCAGTGTGGTTACCAAAGATGTTCCACCCTATACAATTTCCGCTGGTTGTCCTGCAAAAAAAATTCGCGATCGATTTCTAAACCAAAACGACCGAGTCGAGCATAGTAAGAAAATCAATGGAACGTGGCACCGTTCCGTTGATATTAAATAGGCGCTGAAATGAACATTCTCATTACTGGAGGAACCGGGTTCGTCGGTTCAGCATTTTGCCGTCTCCTGACAGACGAAGGCCATTGCTGTACCTGCTTTGATTTGCACGAACCATCTAGCGAACTGGCAAATAATAGCAACGTTAAATTTATCCAAGGAGATGTCCGAGATGTTGCTGCATTGAACAAAGCGATGGTTGGAGTAGACGCGGTGATTCACCTCGCGGCGGCCCATCACGACTTTGGAATTTCAGAAAAGACATTCCACGATGTCAACGTTGGCGGCATGTCCAATGTTTGTGATTCCATGCAGCAACACGGCGTTAGAAAACTTTGCTTCTTTTCAACCGTGGCTTTATACGGAAAACAAGATACTCCTCCAACGGAAACAACTGAACCAAAACCAAACTCTCCTTATGGTTCAACCAAACTCGCCGCCGAAAAAGTTTGCATTCAATGGTGCGAAGCGGATCAAGCTAACCAATGTTTAGTAATGCGACCGACAGTTATCTTTGGCCCAAACAGCTTCGCCAATATGTATTCTCTAATTCGACAAATAGATAGCGGCAAATTCTTGCAGGTCGGCAAAATGGCAAATATCAAAAGCCTCGCATTTGTCGACAATATTGTTTCTACCTCCATCAACCTTTGGATCAATAAAAATCAACCGCAACAAGGCATTGATTTCTTTAACTACGTCGATGTCCCAGACCTTTGCAGCCGCCAGATCGTCGAAAATGTTTATCGAAAACTCAACCGTAAAAAACCAACCTTCTCACTGCCTCTGTGGCTCGCTCGTTCGTTAGTTTTCCCCCTCGATTTATTGATCAAACTCACGGGTAAAAACCTGCCGATCTCATCTGCGAGAATCAATAAGTTAGCCGTTGCGAATACTCAAATTGACGCCTCGAAAATTCATAAAATTGCAGATCCGCCTGCGATTTCGGTAACAGACGGCATCCAAGAAATGGTGAGTTGGTACCAGGCAGAAGGTAAGATTTGCTCTATGCCTAATCGCAGACCACCCAGCAAATTTCAAGCGTCTTCGAATGCCTAACACGATTTGGATAGTTTCTGAGTTATTTGCGCCAGACGATGCCGCCACTGCGCATTTGATGACACAAATCGCGGAGGGTCTGGCGAGCGAATCCAAAAACAGCAATTACTCTATCTCAGTAATTTGCGCTCAGCCAACGTATACGTCTCGTGGGCAAAAAGCGTTACGGCGTGAGGTTATAAACGGCGTTCAGATTAACCGCTGCTGGAGCACCACGTTTTCGAAAGACCGACTGATGCTCCGCGGAGTCAACGTCATCACGATCATGATGACCTTCTTCATAAAGATGTTATTTCGATTTCGTCGTGGCGATCGGGTGTTGGTGGTAACCAATCCACCACCATTGCCATTTGTCGCAACATTGGCGGCTAAAATACGGGGAGCACGAACCTACTTACTCATTCACGACATTTATCCAGACGTGCTTGTGCCCACGGGTTTCACGCAATCTGCATCACTACCATATCGATTTATCGATTTTGCAACTCGACGCCTCTACCAATCTGTCAACCAGATTATCACGATTGGCCGAGACATGAAAAAGCTCGTTTTAAAGAAAGACCAAAAGCTGGAATCAAAAGTCTCCGTCATTACAAACTGGGCCGACGACCAAATGCGTCGGGTTCTAGTAGAGAACAATAAATTCAAAAGTGAGACCGGCAGTAAAAACGAGCTGGTCATTCAGTACTCGGGCAATATGGGTCGAACACACGGACTGAATATAATTGCGGAAGCCGCCACAATTCTCGAGCACAAAGGGTTCAGCGAAGTGCGATGGATGATGCGGGGATGGGGTGGCGGCAAACAAAATCTTAAACAGATTTGTAACGAAAAAAAATTAAAATCCGTTACCATACTCGATCCCGTTCCTCGCGAAGATTTAGCCGCATTAATTAGCGCAGCTGACATTTCCATCATCTCATTTATTCCTGAAATGTCTGGAATCTCGGTTCCCTCTCGCATGTATAACATTTTAGCAGCGGGATGCCCGATCATCGGAATTACCGAACCTGATTCGGAACTTGCTCAAACCATTTTGGACGATGATTTAGGTTGGGTTTCACCTCCGGATAAACCTGAATTACTAGCTGATTTAGTAGTCCAGATTTATGAGCAACGGAGAGAGCTGGTCCGTTATCAGCAAAGATGCCAGGTTGCTGCCACAACTCGATTTACAAAAGAAAACTCGATCCGAGCCTATTACGATCTGCTGTCAGAAGTCTGATGGCGGGGAACAACGTTGTTCAGATAACCGGCGTGCTTTCCCCAACGATCCGAGAAAACTATCACAATTGTTATAACACGCCCGTGCACGTTTTTCCGCGAGCTAGTTTCGAAGCGGTAAACAAATTTAACGGGACCTTCCGTTTGTTTGATTATGATAGATAACGCTCCAAGCAGCATAAAAACGCTCCTTGCAGTAGCCGTGCTCAATGACAATTTTCGTAGACGCGGGACGGTTTCCAGCGTACTAAACAATTATCCACTTTTAATACCATGACTACAAAACTACGAATCGCATGCATAGTCGGGGCACGCCCCAACTTTATGAAAATAGCCCCAATCTTAAGGGCTTTTGAAGAACATGATTGCCTTGATCCAGTGTTAATTCACACTGGCCAACATTACGATTCCAATTTATCAGACATTTTCTTTGAGGAGTTGGGGATTAAGCGCCCGGAAATTTCTTTAGGAATAGGTTCGGGAAGCCACGGAAAACAAACCGCGGAAATTTTAATCGCGATCGAGAATGTGCTTGTGGAGGCGTCGGAGAATGGCACTCCCTTTCACCGGATGATTGTCGTTGGCGACGTCAACTCAACCATGGCCGCCACCATTGCGGCGGCGAAACTCTTAATACCCGTGGCTCATGTTGAAGCCGGTCTTCGCAGTTTTGACCTCACGATGCCAGAAGAAATCAATCGCATGCTGACCGATTCAATTTGCGATATGCTTCTTCCCTCCGAACCAGATGGTGTAAAAAACCTTCAACATGAGGGACACGACGACTCCAAAATTCATCTGGTTGGAAACGTCATGATCGACACACTATTGAACCAGGTTGAACGAGCAAAGCAGAGTGGTATTCTTCAAGATTTGTCACTTGAGGCTGGAAAATATGGTGTCGTTACTTTGCACCGGCCTGCTAATGTGGATGACGAAAAAGTACTCGGCGAATTACTAAAGGTTTTAGTGGAAATTTCTGCCAATTTACCGCTCGTTTTCCCAATCCATCCGCGAACAAAATCCCGTTTAGAAGCTTTCGAATATTTGGATCTTTTAGATTCAGCCAGCAATATTACCTGCCTCGGCCCCGCAGGTTACAACGACTTCCTTTGCCTTACCTCTCAGGCGAAAGTCATCGTCACCGACTCAGGAGGGTTACAAGAAGAATCGACAGCACTTGGTGTTCCGTGCCTTACGATGCGACCTAACACCGAGCGACCGATCACCGTCACCCTCGGAACCAGTACTCTGGTTGGGAGCGACTCCGAAAAACTGAAACTTCATTTGACGGAAGTTATTAACGGCACCTACAAAACAGGCGAATGCCCTGCTTTATGGGACGGACATGCCGCTGAACGAATTGCTGAAATCTTCGTCTCTGAAGCAGCCCGTTTGGAGTAAAACCTGATTTGCAGTTTGCCAAACAACCCAACTGAACCGCTCCCATTTAACCCTTTTTTTCCGAACATTCTGACGTTTTAGTCAACATCATTTGGTTAGCCACCCTCGGCTTGTCAACCGATTCTTGACTATTTTAATTGCAGTAACGATGCTGAATTACACCAGCTAAACACTTTATCTCTCTTCATTCGAATTTTCTAAAATGACCAACACAATAACAAACACAGCTGACAACCTATTCCAGTCAATCGACAATAAAACCGCAACCGTTGGTGTTGTCGGACTGGGTTATGTTGGCTTACCCTTGCTCGATGCCTACATTTCCGCAGGTTTTAATACGATTGGTTTCGATGTGGACCAGTCAAAAGCGGATGCACTTAATTCTGGCAACAGCTACATCGCTCATATTAGCCATGACACGATTCAGGGCTGGCTAGACCGAGAACAATTCGAAGCAACAATTGAAATGAATCGGCTCGGTGAAGCTGATGTTATTCTGATCTGCGTGCCGACACCACTATCAGATAGCCGTGACCCAGACTTAAAATACGTCGAGCTAACAGCGAAATCAATCGCAAAGACCCTGCGAGCAGGTCAGATGGTAGTGCTCGAAAGTACGACTTATCCTGGAACGACCAAGGATGTTCTACTTCCAATTCTTAAAGAATCTGGTTTAAAAGTAGGGATTGATTTCTTTCTCGCCTACAGCCCCGAACGTGAGGATCCGGGCAATCCAGATTTCACGGCAGGAACCATTCCCAAGGTTGTCGGCGGGCACGAGCCCAACAGCCTCCGGATTGCAAAACGATTCTATGAGCAGGCGATCACCCAAGTCGTACCTGTTAATTCCTGCGAGGTTGCCGAGGCTTGCAAGATTCTCGAAAACACCTACCGCAGTGTCAACATTGCGATGGTTAACGAATTGAAGGTGCTATTTCAAAAAATCAACATCGATGTTTGGGAAGTTATCGAAGCAGCGAAAACTAAACCCTTTGGTTATCAAGCTTTTTTCCCTGGCCCCGGTTTAGGCGGTCACTGCATTCCGATCGATCCGTTTTACCTGAGTTGGGTCGCGCGAAAACATGAAATGCCGACTCGCTTTATCGAGCTTGCAGGTGAAATTAACAGTAGCATGCCGACTTACGTTGTGAACAAAACAGCGGAGGCACTCAACAGCATGAAGAAACCAATTAGCGGAAGTAAAATTGGAATCTTTGGAATGGCGTATAAAAAAGACATTGATGATCACCGGGAAAGCCCTTCCTTCAAGCTGTTGGAACTGCTTCTCGAGCGCGGAGCCGAAGTAAGTTACTGCGATCCGCACGTCCCCAGTTTGCCCAAAATGAGGCATTACGATTTGCCCGCCATGACAACCGCACAGCCAACGCCCGAGTACTATGCGAGCCTCGATTGTGTGCTAATATCCACGGACCATTCGTTATTTAATTGGGACGAAATTGTCGAACACGCTACACTGGTTGTAGACACGCGAAACGCGACCAAAAATGTTACTGACGGTCGAGAGAAAATCTTTAAAGCGTAAAACTAATCCATCATCTTTCGAGTCAATAAGATAGTCATTCGTGGAAAAAGGCATTTCAGCCTAGTTTGGTATCCAGGTTTTTATCTTTGGCACACCTTCGTTAATGAATAAAGCAACTGAAAATACTATCTTAGGTGACGATCAAAAATCCCGATCGGATCTCATCAAGATCATGCTGCCCTACGGCTTGGCATTACTAGCTCAACTGCCATTGCTCGTGCTTTATTTTCGAAGACTTTGGAACCTTCCCCATTATCAACCTTTCGCAATTGCAATTCTGGCTACGGCAGGGCTCGCAATTTATCGATGGCCTTTTGGCCAACCGCAGCCCTTTTTTCGCAGCCTCGCCAGCGACTTTATTTTACTGCTGGGAATGATCGTTGCGTTTTTAGGGATGCTTTTTGTGGAACCATGGTTTGCGGCGCTAAGTGCAATGCTGATTGTGACCAGCTTTTTAGCACGCACTCTAGATCGAGAAACAGGTAAGTCACTTTGGACCTGCAGTTTACCTCTATATGTTTATCTGACACTTCCTCTGTATCTCGACGTAAAGCTAATTACTTCTCTCCAGCGATACAGCGCTTCCTACACTAGCCGACTTCTAGATTTGTTCGGCCTTGGACACCACATGGACGGCACCGTAATTAAGGTGGCGGTCGAGAATGTCAATGGTGTCCGTGAATATGGAATTGAAGAAGCCTGCAGTGGAGTTCAGTCGTTCTTCACGTTACTCCTGGTCGCTGTCGTTTTCGTTGTCTTATCACGGCGGATAAAACTAACGGGATGGGCCTTTGGAGTTCTTGCCATTTGCGCCGCCTTCCTTTGTTTTGTACTGCGTGCGACGGCCCTTACCATGCCAGTTTGGAACGAGTCTCTACTAACTGCCGGCGTTGGATTTCTCTTGCTTCCGATCCTCGGTTTTCGCGCAACGTTGCTGATCTTATCTGCCGTATTTTGGGCGTTGTTCGTTAATATCGTGAGAATTTTCTTAATTCCCGTTGTCGATATTCTCTTGGGTTATGACCTGAGTCATGGAATTTCCCACGATATTCTCGGGTATGGCGCACTGACGATTGGAATCTTGATGATCTTTAGCACAGATCAATTCTTATTATTTCTCTTCGGCCCCGTTGAAACAGGCGAAAGTGAATCCGGATCAATCGGGGAATCGATTACTCAATTTTGGAATCGTATCATTTCCGCTGACGGAGCCAAATCCGAATCCAGCAATAGTCATAAAGAGTCGTCTGTCAGAAACCCCATTTCCAAAGCGGGTTTCTCATTCATCTGGATTGTTGCATTTCTGATTGTTTCGATGGGTGTTTTTCAGTTCGCTGATGTTCGAAGATCGATTGCTCAAACCGACCTTCAGGTTCGATTCTTTGACGCTGACGTTACGTTGGACTACGAAGAGGACGATATTCCTAAAGAAGTCGATGGCTGGAAACTAGTTCAGTATGAAGTGCAAGATCGTTCTCGAGGTAGTGACCTCGGCCAACGCTCAGACGTTTGGCAATTTCGATCGCCAACTTGTGCTGCCGTCGCTTCTTTAGATCAAGCTTTTCCAGGTTGGCACGAATTAACCACATGCTATAAAAACCAAGGCTGGGAATTAAAAACACGTGTCAGGAAAAATCCAAGTGATGTCTTAGGCAGCGAAGACGGTGACGATTCCTGGCCATATATCGAAGCCACGTTTGAGAAGAAAACCGGCGAAAAAGGCTATTTATTGTTTAGTCACTTTGATGCCTTCGGCGAAGGAGTCGATGCACCAGAGCAATGGAATTCTATCAACTCGTTTTTCGTGAGAGCCCAAAATCGCATGTCTCACCGAATTCGCTCCAGCCTTCTTCGGGGTGAGGTCTATCAGACGCAAGTCTTTCTAACTTCGTACGGCGATCTCGATGAGTCGGTAAAGCAGGAAGTCAATGAACGCTACCTGAAAATCCGAGAGCAATTGAGAATTCGCTTTAAAGAAAAAAAGAAACAACTCGACACCACAACGACGACACCTTAATGCGATTCGTCGGATGTCGATTCTGGTTCCCCCCAACCTCCGCCTCCAGGCGTCTCTAACCGCAAACGCTCACCTGCTGCAGTTTTTAGCTCACATGAAGGCGAAAGTGTTTCGACGCTTCCGTCTCTTCCAATCCGCAGATTGACTCCCCGCTTACCAGGTTCTCCCCCAGCGACTCCATACGGCGATTTCAAACGTCTATTTGTCAGTAGAGAAACGGTGAGCGGTTTTAGAAACTCAATCTCTCTCACAATTCCATGACCGCCGTGATGGAGCCCTCTCCCTCCGCTTCCCTGACGCACTGAAAATTCTCTCAAGATAACAGGGTAGCGGGTTTCCAAAATTTCTGGATCGGTCAGACGCGTGTTGGTCATGTGAGTATGGACTGCATTTGCCCCATGATTTTGAGGCGTTGCACCCGCACCACCACCAATCGTTTCGTAATACCCAAAACTGTCATCTCCCATCAGCCAGTTATTCATCGTGCCCTGACTCGCCGCTGCGAAACCTCCCTCTACTGCCTGCTGCAGTGCCCCCAGCAATACATCCACGATACGCTGTGAGGTTTCGACATTCCCCCCAACAATTGCGGGGCAATCCTCTGGGTTTTCATAGCTCACTGGATTCAAAAAACAGGTCGGTAAAACAATTTCGACTGGTTTGAGAATGCCTTGATTCAGTGGAATATTATCCTCAATGAAGCATCGCATTACATATATCACAGCGGAGGAAACAATCGCTGGATTGGCATTCTGATTTCCCTTAAGAACAGAATCGGTTCCACTAAAATCAATTTTGATGGAATCGTGATTAATCAGAATAGCAACACGGATCGTCGCTCCGTTATCAAGTTGATCTTCAAATTGAAAAGTCCCACTTCTCATGCGACCAATGGAGTGACGCATCTTTTGTTCGGCAGCATCTTGCATAAATACGGTATAGGCCAAAACATGGCTTTCAGAATACTGGTCTACCAATTTTAATAAGTCGCGTAGGCCCGTCCGATTAGCGGCGACTTGTGCTCGCAAATCTGCCAAATTTTCGTCAGGTGCCCGAGAAGGGTAGGGGGGCCGCGTCAGCAGTTGACGTAGAGTCTCAAAATATGCCTCACCTGTCTTGCCGTCGACTAATTTAAAATTCCGTATCAGGACTCCCTCTTGCTGTAAATTAGTGGCATCCGGTGGCATCGAACCCGGTGCGACACCCCCAATCTCCGCATGGTGCGAGCGGCTGGCCACCCAAAAAATCAAGCGGGTATGATCTTCATTAAACACGGGCGTGATGACCGTGACGTCTGGAAGATGCGAACCGCCACCATAAGGGTCATTCGTCACGAAAACGTCACCCTCGGAAATCTGTGGATTCAAACGAATAATGGTTCGAACCGTCTCGCTCATCGCTCCTAAATGAACCGGTATGTGCGGAGCGTTGACGATTAAGTCGCCTGTTGCTGTAAAGATTGCGCAACTGAAATCGAGCCTTTCTTTCACGTTAACGCTCATGGATGTCATTTGCAGGGCAATCCCCATTTGCCTTGCGATGGTTCCAAAGTGATTGTTAAATATTTCCAGTTGCATCGGATCAGCCCGACTCAACAGCCGAACCGATTGATCTTCTGACAACTCAACCGCTTCATCTATTTTCTCCAACAACAGTTGCCCCTCACTCAGCAAAGTTGCCTTCCATCCGGGCTCCACTATGGTCGTCGAAAGCGCACCGGCGATTAAACCAGGACCTTGAACTGTATCACCGGCGTTCAAACTCTCCCGATCAAATACCGGTGTCATTTGGTAATCGATACAGCCAGTTGCTAAACTCTTGAAGGCGACATTTTGCTCGGCGACGGACTGTGGCGATGTAAGATCTTTGATTGCGTTCGTTTTTGGCAAACGCAAGCCGACTTTGTTGCCTTCCATTCTTGCCGCAACAAGTTCAATCTCTCTATCACTAGTGAAACCGAATCGTTGTTGATGTTGTCGATTAAATGAATCAACAATTTCCATAAAGCCATCACTTGGGTCAGCTATTTCAACGGATTGAGATGCATCTGTGCCGACGTAACGCAAATCTAAACTTGTCGTTAATTGGGCATCCTCACCTAATTCTGCCTGAATTTCGGTTTCCATTTCCTCCCACAACCGCTGGATCCGACTCAGCAATTCAACCTGCAGAACTCCCAACACAGATCTGACCCGGCTGGCCTTCTGATCAGCAAGGCGGATTCCAGCCGCACTGAGAATACTGCCATTGGACGGGTCTAATATTTTTTTGACACCTATCGAGTTGGCGACCTGACAAGCATGTTGTGGCCCCGCTCCCCCAAATGCCACCAACAAATAATCGCTCGGATCAAACCCGCGCGAAACTGAAACACTACTGATCGCCGATGCCATATTTTGATTGGCAATCGCTAACAACCCGTAGGCTGCTTCGATCAGCGTTAATTGATAACCTACTGACTTCATCTCCCGACACAATTCTGTCAAGCGATCGCTAACGGCTGGTTGATTTAAGGGAAATGGAAAACGACTTTGTACAATGCGGCCAAGAAATAAATTAACATCCGTCAGTGTTAATGGACCACCTCGCCCATAACAAGCAGGCCCCGGGTTCGATGAAGCGCTCTTTGGACCTACTCGTAGGCTTGCACCATCAAACCAACAAATCGATCCTCCACCCGAAGCCACGGTCTCAATCGCCACCATCGGAGTCATGATTCGAATATCAGATTTACAGGTCTCATATTCTAATTCCAACTTACCGTCGTATCGTCCAACGTCAGAACTGGTCCCCCCCATATCAAACGTCAAGAGTCGACTAGCGCCAAGCTGTTCCCCCGCGCGAACCGCACCGACGATACCACCGGCTGGCCCCGAAAGTACGGCATCTTTCCCGGAAAAGAACTGCCGTTCGACCAAACCTCCAGCGGACGTCATTAACTGCAAATGACTATCATTCGATAAACAGTTTTCGATTTCATCGAGATAATCACCCAGCACTGGATTTAAATACGCATCAAGCACGGTCGTTTCTGCTCGAGACAGCATTTTAATTAAAGGGGCGACCTCGGATGATAGGTGGACATTTGAAAATCCGAGAGAGCCAGCGATATCTCCAACCAATTTTTCATGTTGTGGGTAGCGATAACTATGCAGCAGACAGATCGCGATTGAAGTGATACCTTTCGATTTCAATTCAATGAGTAAATCTCGAACCTCCGTTTCACAGGGGCTTCGCTCAACCGTCCCGTCGGCGAGTATTCTCTCATCAATTTCAACACACACCTCAGTCAGCGATTTTGATTTTTGAATATTCAATTCGAATAGAGATGGCCTCGCTTGATCGCCTATTTGGAGCAAATCACCGAGCCCCTTCGTCGTTACCAAGGCTGTAGCGGCGCCGGTACGTGTCAAAAGTGCATTCGTACCTCGAGTTGTTCCTAAATGAACCCGACACGGAGGAATCGGTGAACTTAGCGGCAGTCGAAGGAGTCGCCGGATCGCCAGAATTGGGGCAGGGATTTCAAGATCGAGCTCGTAACGAATCGAATTGGTTGACTCGCAACTATTTAATATCTGAGCCACAGTCGATTGAGACGGTAACTCCTGCAGCCAAATTTCCCCAGATTCCGAATCGTATCGCTGAACCGTTGACTCGAATTGAGTTATCCCATCCCAAGCAACGATGCGAAACGTTGCACCAACCCAAAAATCATCTCCAGCATTGGTATCGACAAACCAACGATTCGGGATCTTCGAAACATCCCGCAATTGACTTTTTACTGTTCCAGAACTGAGTTCCTTGATCTCATAAGAGTTGCCTTCCGGATCGACAGCCTGGCAATCAGTAAAGGTTCCACCGACGTCAATCCAGAATTGCCAAAGGCATGTCTCCATTTGACTGGCTCGAGAGCGGGTCATATTTATCTTACTTATCTCCAACGCAAATCAAATGAGAGTCCGTTCTCAAATAAAGTCGATTTCCAGCCACTGCCGGCGTCGCCCGAGTCGATTCGCCCAGAGAATGCTTACAAATTTGTTCAAACTGATTGCCAGTTCCAAGCACCAGTAGATTGCCGACCTCATCCATAATGTAAACGTGACTTAAGGTTGCTATCGGCGATCCTGAAAACCCTTTTGCGATTCTCTCTTCCCAGATAGGAGCTCCCGTTTGGAGTTCCACACATTTCCCAATCCCTTTATCACTAAACAGATATAACTTACCGTTCACTGCAATCGGCGTAGGAACATAGTTCGCTTTCTTAAGCTCGTACACTTTTTCTGGCACTGAATTAGGTTCATTGCCAGGACGAATGGCGACCAAATAGTTACCGCCGCCGCCAGAACCGTTACTGCCAATGATTAACCCATCTGCTGTCAGCGTCGACGCCACCGTTCGCATTCGAAACGGCAGTGTCGCCCAGTTTTGCTTGCCTGTGTCAGGATTGAGACTAAAAAATCCGTCGCCAGTGTTACAGGAAACTAATTGTTCAGTTCCATTTTTACCTTTAAAAATTGAGGGGACCGCATAACAGGCTCTGGTCGATGTCAGCGAAGAACTCCAAGCGTCCTCGCCCGTCTCACAATCTACTGCAATCACGTGACTCCCTCCGGATTTTTGCCCCGGTTTAAGACGATCAGATTGCTGGGAATTGAATACGATTACTTTGTCTTCATAAACCATTGGACTGGCAGCAAATCCATGTTGAGAAGTCCACGTACCAAAATCTCTCTGCCACTTTTGGTTGCCGTCGTGGTCAAGAGCAACCAGCATCGTATGTTCCGGATCGGCGTAGGTTAAATAAATGTGATTTTCATCAACCGCCGGCGTACTTGAAGCAAAATTATTTCGCCCATGAACGCGATAAACTTCGTGTTTGAAGAACTTGCTCCAGCGCACCTTGCCTGAGGAGGCATCCAAACATTCCAACGTGAGTTCCCCACTACTTGGCTCACAACTAGTCACGAATAGATGCTGCCCCCAAATTACTGGCGAACTCGATCCAACCCCTGCAAGTTTTACTTTCCAGCGATATTCATCGTCCGAAATGTCGCTTGGCAGATCAACTCCATCGACTAATCCCGCGCCGTTGGCCCCACGAAATCGAGGCCAATTCGATTGTGAAAAAATTGAGCTGTTATTCAGCAGCACGAACAATACAGACCAAGCCAAAATGGCTGTTACTGGTTGGCGAAGCATAGACCCCTCGTTGTTAGTGATTTCAAGTCACTGATTATATCACGTTCATTAGAACTAAACACGAATTTAAAGTTCGCCGTGACCACGACTCACGAACTACCGACAAATTTCAGTTATTTCAGGCGATGTCGATTCTGTGGTCGAAACCGCTAACGATTGGCTCCACTCGCAAATCCGCCAATCTAACCAATGACGATCAGGATCCTCGCCACGCCGACCAAAAAAACCAAGATGTCCACCGTGCTGGGTTGCCACAATTTGAATTGCATTCGACATCGGATGATCAGCATACATTTCAAAGGGCACAACGGGATCGTCCATTGCAGTTACTAACAAAGTCGGAACCTGCACATCCATCAGATTGGGCGCGGAACTCGCGTCACGATAGTAGTCGAGTGCGCTACGATAGCCCCAACAGGGTGCTGTAAATTGATCGTCCCAGTGAACCAATCGCGTTGGAAAACGCGTCATGTTACTTTCAACTAAATTGGGAACTCGCTTCCGACGACGCTGCAATTGATTTTGCAGTTGTTTAACAAAATACGATTCATAGAGTCGGTTACCATGCTGCCTCAAATGCCAAGAACAATGAACCAGATCGATTGGAGGTGAAACGACGAAAGCAGCATCGATCTGGGCGTGAGGCTTCACGCCCCAGATTCCAATCGTTTTCAACACGATGTTTCCACCAAGGGAAAATCCCACCAAACTTATCTTTGAGTTCGGACTCAATTGATGTACGGCATCGATAACAGCGTTTGCATCCCAGTAATTCCCACCATGCAGGTGAGATCGCGAAACTCCAGAACTGGCGCCCGATCCCCGCATGTCAACGCGAATTGTCCTAGCGCCCTGCTGGTTTAATTTCGCCGCGGCCCTGGACACCCCCGGCGAGCGATGCGACCCACAGAGTCCGTGGATTAAAATCACAATGCGATCACCCAGCGCCCAGACTTCCGGTTGGTCGTCATGAACAACTAAACGATCACCATCGTGCAGATTGACAATTCGTCTGGTCGCATTATCCGCTTGGCAATTCCCCTTAACCGTCGCACCCAACACCGTCTGCAGGTGAGCCGATTTCAATAACCGATGAGGGCGGAACGAAGGGAATTCACTGGTAGACACGGCGACAGACTCAGGTTTCCAAAAGGGATGATTTGTCCCCGACTATAACCGATTACCATTTAAAAAACGAATTGTTTTATCACAGACAATTTCGTTTTCTTAAATTATCTCTTTGGCTTCGAGAAGCGCGATTACCTTAGCCACGCAGTCAGCGGGTTTCAATTGAGCCGTATCCAAAACTAGGTCCGCGTCTGTGGGTTCCTGATAGTTAACTGTCGATTCTCGGGGGGCATCCTCGGAAGCTGACTGCTCAGCTTCGTGCCGCTGTTGGCAAGTTTCCTCTGGCGCCGTTAGATGTACAACTAAGAATCGATCGCCCCCAACGACACCGGCAGCCTTCTTTCGATCGTCATCATTAGGCGACACAAAAGACAGAAGACAGATCAGGCCTGCATCGTTCATCAGTGTGGCCACTTCTGCAGCCCGGCGAACATTTTCACTTCGATCGTCTTTAGAAAAATTCAAATCTCGACTTAAACCAATTCGCATATTCTGGCCATCTACCACCATCGCGCTTCGGCCCATATCAAATAGTTGACGCTCGACTCCAAACGCCGTGGTTGATTTTCCAGCCCCGGGCAGTCCCGTAAACAATATCGTTGTCGGTTTCTGGCCGTACCGCGATGCTCGTTCTTCCGGCGTTACTGCGCTGATTTCTTCGACCAACGATTCACTAACAGAAGCTTTTTCCCAGCTCGCACCCGTATTTTCACTGGTACGTTGATCGATGATCATCCCGGCGGCGACCGTCACGTTTGTAATTCGATCGATCACAATAAACGCGCCGGTACTCTTGTTGGTTCGATAACGATCGAAACAAATGGGCTGGTTTAAGACAACATTGACTCGCCCAATCTGGTTAAGCTCCAAAGTCGGTGCGGGACTGCTGTGCATCGTATTCACATCAATTTGATAACGAAGCGTAGAGAAGTTTCCGGTTACCATCTTGGTAGTGTGTTTGAAAACATACTGCCTTCCAGGCACCATCGCGGCGTCCGACATCCAAACCAGCATTGCATCAAATTTTTGTTCAAGCTTGGGAAGGTTCCCAGGTTTGACGATCATATCGCCTCGACTCGAATCGATTTCATCGTCTAATGTCAGTGTCACTGACATTGGCGTGGCTGCCTCATCGAGATTGCCGTCGAAGGTGACGATCTCTTTAACGGTGCTCGTTTTTCGCGACGGTAAAGACATCACTTTATCGCCAACGCGAATAATTCCTGAAGCAATCGTGCCTGCGAAACCGCGAAAGTCGAGGTTGGGTCTAGTGACAGACTGAACGGGGAAACGGAAGTCTTTGAGATTGCGGTCGGAACCGATGTAAACCGTTTCCAGGAAATTCATTAACGTCGAACCGTTATACCACGGCGTATTTTCACTTCGTTCGACGACGTTGTCTCCGTTGAGTGCCGAAATTGGAATGAAATGTAAATCATTCGGATCGAGGCGCTGAGCAAACTCTCGGTAGTCGTCACAAATTTCTCGAAAAACCGACTCGCTGAAATCAACGAGATCCATTTTGTTAACAGCAACCAAGACGTGCTTGATGCCAAGCAACGAAGCGATAAAGCTGTGCCGCTTCGTCTGCTCCATCACGCCATGACCGGGTCGCGCGTCAATCAAGATAATGGCAAGATCCGCAGTGGAAGCACCGGTCGCCATGTTTCGCGTATATTGAACATGGCCCGGAGTATCGGCAATGATAAATTTGCGTTTCGCTGTTGAAAAATAACGATAGGCCACATCGATTGTGATGCCCTGTTCTTTTTCTTCTTTCAAGCCGTCGGTTAACATTGCTGGATCAAAACCGCCGCCAGTTGTGCCATGCACCGCCGAATCTTTTTCTAATTTGGCGAGCGTGTCTTCGTAAATCATCTTTGAATCGTAGAGCAGCCGCCCAATTAGGGTACTCTTACCATCATCGACACTTCCGCATGTCAGAAAACGGAGCAGTTCTTTTTTCTCGTGCTGATCGAGGTAGGCGTTAATATCGCTCGAAATTAAATCGTCTTGATGAGACATTGTTTTGAATGCAAAATTCTAGTGGTGGAAACGGAAACGCTACTTGGACAACTTCAACTCATAACTGGACAAGGGTTGGATTAAAAATAACCCTTTTCTTTCTTGTCTTGCATCGATCCTTCGTCATCATTATCGATCACCCGACCATTTCGCTCAGAGGTTGTCGCCAGTAACATCTCCTGAATGATTTCAGGGAGCGTCGTTGCAGGAGCCTCGACAGCGCCAGTCAGTGGATAACAACCAAGCGTTCGGAATCGAATTGTCTTTTCGACAGGAACTTCACCAGGCAATAGGTTGAGCCGATCATCGTCGACCATGATCAAAATTCCATCTCGCTCAATGGTCGGTCGTTTAGCGGCAAAATAAAGCGGAACAATTGGAATTTTTTCTAAGTGAATGTACTGCCAGACATCTAATTCGGTCCAATTGGAAATTGGAAACACGCGAATGCTCTCGCCCTTGTTTACTTTGGCGTTATAGAGATTCCAGAGTTCAGGTCGTTGGTTTTTGGGATCCCATTGGTGGGACGCACTTCGGAACGAATAAACCCGTTCCTTCGCACGCGATTTTTCTTCATCTCGTCGAGCTCCACCAAAAGCAGCATCGAATTTGTATTTATTGAGCGCCTGAATTAATCCATCTGTTTTCATGACCTCCGTATGCTTTCCGCTGGAAACCATCGGATCAAGGTTTAACGCTCGGCCCTCTTCATTGATGTGCGTGATCACATCTAATCCAAGTTCCTTGATTGCATAATCTTCCTTGAATTTATACATGTCCTGGAACTTCCAGCACGTGTCGACATGCATCAACGGAAACGGAGGCTTCGCAGGATAGAACGCCTTGAGCGCAAGGTGCACCATGACAGACGAGTCTTTTCCGATCGAATACAGCATGACTGGATTGTCAAACTCGGCGGCAACTTCGCGGATGATATGGATGCTTTCAGCTTCCAGTTGCTTCAGGTGCGTTAATTGATAGGAGGACAATGGAGACTCACTCTAATTTTAAAAACAACGAAAATCAGGAGCACCCATAATAGATAGGAGCCCGAGAGGCCACAATGCAGATATAAACCGGTTATTTCCGCCCCAAATTGGCGTTATTGGTGGAAAAACGCGTTGTTAACCGCGGTCCGAGACTCAGGCTGGTTCGGAGCGCGAACCAGCCCGGTGGCACTCTCTAATTATCGCTAAAAAACCAAGGCCCATTTCCATGCGAACCCGCCAATCAATTAACGACCCACGAGACTAATTCGCTTCGCGTAATTACGCCGATTGCCAGCTTTCTTAACGCTGAACACCAATCTTAGACTCTCACCCGTCTCCGTTTAAGAAATACTGATCGCCGCTCGCTTCTCTCCAATGAGTGCAATTAATTCTTGCTGGGGCTTTGAGAATTTAGAAATGCCCTCCCGCATTAACACTTGCTCCAGTTGAACAAAATCGACATTGGCTTCAATGTCTTGCTGAACCAACTCTGAGACTGGCAAATCGATCTGACGGTTAAACTCAACATCACCTTCAGCAATTGCATCATTGGTAGCAGGCGGGTTTGTCTGGATATCACTTCCCGCTAACGCCGCGACGTATTTCCATTTGGGGTCTTCCGGTTTTTTCGTTCCAGTGCTCGCAAAGATCATCTCTTGCTGGAGCGGACAACCTTTTCCAGACCAATACTTTTGATTCGCTGCCCAGATATTTTTCGCATTTACGATCCCGACTTGTCCCTGTGTTTCTTCCTGCAAGCTTGGTAAATGCTGCTCGGTATACACATCAATCCTAGAAACAAAAATACTGTAAACACTTTTAAAATGATCCAATGAATCACGTCGCTGCGCGCCGCGCCAACAGGCGTCGCGCGCCGCCTCATACTGCCGCGCGGTAAAAATCAACGTAACATTTAAACTCGCTCCCAAGGCGGCCAACTCTTCTAGTGCTTCAATGCCTGCAGGGGTCGCAGGCACCTTGATCATTCGATTGGTATGGCCAGCCGACCATTTTTTGCCCAACTCGATATAACGAGCAACCCGATCAGCATGGGGCAAATCCAGTTCAGGATCTTCGATGAGTGGATCCAATTCGAAACTGACATAGCCATCGTTACCTTGAGTCTCCGACCATACCTTTTCAAAGACCGTCTGGGCATCCTTGACCATGTGGTCTGTGATTTGCCACGCGACTTCATTATCGTCTGCACCTGTTTTCATCACCTCGTTAATTTCTGAATCAAATCGACCTGTCTTGATCAGATTGGAAACGATGATTGGATTGGAGGTTGCTCCAGTTGCACCGAGTTCTCGATTGGCTCGTACTAATTCAGGGTCAATGCTATCCAGCCAGAGTTTGGTTCCGGCGTTGATTAGCGACGTTAACGAATCCGACATAATTTATCCCCGTGTTAGGCTGACTTCATTTTCCAAGTCGAAACTTCTTTTTAAAGAAAGCCGATTTGAATCGCTACATGGGGTAGCCTAGGAAATAGACCAAATATTGACGGCTGAAAAATTGACTCAAAAAACACGTGGGATTATGAGATTTCACAAATAGACAAAATTGTCATTCTCGAAATCAACGACGAGCCCATCCACGATATGAAACATTTGCTTTCAATGATCACAGACAATTCGGCATTGCAGAAATAGATTGCCGACAACACCAAACGTGATTTACAAAAACTTTGCCAAATCCGTTGCGATAGAATTCGCTGCTTGTTCGTCATCACGCCCTTGATCACTCGTCGGTGAAATCTTCGATTCTGTGCTATTCGATTCTGAAGCCGGGCCAGCCACCAAAAAACTGGCGACCGCCATGTGAGCGTTTTCCTCTCGTGGAAAATCATGTAAGTAGGCTCGGTCAATGTCCCACGCTCTCATTGCCAGAAATTCCGCCGTTTTTCGAAAGACGTCTCGCGCTGAGCGACTCGATGAAGCGACCGTTACTCTCGAAGACCGTTCGTCTCCCACTGAGATCCATCGGACCGCAGTCTCTTTCGTTCGCTGTGAATCGAGACAGACAAGGAATTGATCAGCAACGTCACTTGGAGAACTAAGAATCCTGTTGCCGGGATGGTACTGCGATACAAAATCACGAACTTGATCAATCGGTGATCCAACTTTACTGGCGACTGCTTCGACAGTCGATTCTAAATCGACCCAGTCGACCGGGGCTGCCGGTTCGGATTTTTCAATTGGCTTAAACTCAAACAGATCGATAATAAAGTCGTGGTCGGTTGAAGTGAAAATCTTTGCACCGATTAATTCCAACTCCGCCGGAATTCGCTTGAGCAAGTTAGCGAGTAAGCCTGGATAGTTTTTCCGGGCGACCACTGCAATCTGTTGGCCGTCATCGCTGCGCAGCATAATTTCTTCCGAGAGATTACAGACGCCCATCGCCAGCAAAGCCTTTAGCTGGCGAAGTTGATCATCTCGCGATAGCATTTTGAAATAATCTTCTGGCAAGCCTCGCACAATTCTTGCGATTACATCATCGAGTTCAAAGTCAATATCGGCCCGCAAGTCTTCCACTATCTCATGAGCACGCTGTTCAATTTCGGCTGACATATTGTTTGCTATTGGCTCCAAATTTCATGAATCACACAAGGTTATTGTCACTATTTATCGAATTTCTAACAGCAGGCAATCTCTCTAATGCAATAAAACCACGGTAAATGCGTGCTATCTAAACTTAACTGATCAAACCAGCTTAGCGAACTGTTTCGCTTTACATGCGTAGTGTTTTTCTGTACACTAACACTGTTCAGGGGATAAAAGAGTGGCCTCTACGCCCTTAACGACACGCCAATGGTGCCTGAAAGGATTTCGTGGCACAGATCGATCGTCAGGATGTCGGATTATTGATTACCGACAATCAAACTTTTGAAAGGAGTCTGATATGTTAATTCTCTCGCGACGCGAAGCAGAAAAAGTTCTTTTTCCAGGTCTCGGTATTTCAGTCGAAGTCACAAGAGTCCAGGGTCGTTCGGTTCGGCTTGGAATTCAAGCTCCTGATGAGATTCGTATCATTCGTGGAGAACTCGAATCCACCGCAGATCTTACCCCGCGGAAACGAAACAGACCAAAACCGAAGTGTTCTACTTCTCCCGAAATTAAAAAGTGCCTGGATGCCGCCAATCTTGCCATTCATCTCGCGCAAAATCAGCTTCGGCAGAACTTGAACGACAAAGCAGAAGACGCACTCAATCACGCCTTGGAGTGTCTAGAAACACTTCAAAACGTGTCTGGAACCACCGAAGAAACTAATTTATCGTCGGCAACAGTCAACGAAGTGCAATCAGATTATAGGTTAAGTCGAAAAAAAGTAGCTCTTGTCGTTAATGATATTGATTACTCAGCCGAGCAGTTGATCGGTCAACTCTCATCTCTCGGTTATCAAACCACGCATTGTAACCACGGTGAGTCACTCAATGAGTTTTTGCAATCACGCGAACAACCCGATCTGATTTTGTTGCTCTCACCTGCCAACTTGTCGGATGTCACAATCACTCACGAGGCAGACATCTTCACACTTCAGACGGCACCCAACGTTTCAACAGCTGGAGAGAACCCTGAACCAGCGGAGGCCAATCGAAAAATCGAACAGTCGAGTCTTAGGATGTTTGGTGTCGGCAGTTTACAGCGATCAAGTCGTACTTACCTCAAGCAAGACATCGAAATAACCAGCTGGTTCGCTGAGACAAGCGACGAATCAGCAGCGGCAAGCTGCTTTTCCTAACAAGCGATTTCGTTAGTGCTGTTCACTCGAATCACTCTTGGCGACGCGACCTGGCCGTGCGGTTTCGTTGCCTGGCGTTAAAGTTGTCTGGCCTTCAAAAACAGAAAACTCAGCCCACACAGGAACGTGTTTGGACACTTGCGAAGCCACCTCGAGAGGCAAATTGTATTGCTGGACGAAATCAAATACGCCTCCTCGGCCCGTGAACTCAACAGTCGCGACTTCGTTGAAAACTAAATTATCAAATCGAGTCGTATTGAAATAATTTGTCCCGCGATCCGAAACAACCCAGGTCAAACCTGCTCGTTTGCGCATTGGCTGGAGCTCAGAATCACTGCCGCTGAAGTCACCGACGATCAGCACGTCATCTTCACCCCGCCCATCATTTCGAATGGCACGAAACAACTCAATCAATCCAGTCAGTTCTCGCTGAGATTGGTGATGCCCAAGTTTTACATTGACCAACGAAAACGTGAATGCTTCGGCATCGACCGGCCCGCGTGTCTTAAAACAGGTCACCAACGGTTTGTGACTTAATAGCCCATCCGGATCGTCAATCGCATACCATTGCGTTTGATTTAGTTTTAACGTTCTACGGTTGAAAATTACCGCTGACGAAAGACCGGTTCCATTTCCGCGAGATGGATCAGAAGAAGAAAAATCAGAGACATAAGTATAGCTTGGAGCTTGATTTTCAATCTGTGGAAAAATTTTGTTCCGACGCTCCGCGTTATTCATATGTAATACAACACGATCAAGCCAACGGTTATCCTCAGCATTGATGTCTTGTAACGCTACTGCGTCGTAGTGCGAGCAAATATCAGCCAATAGCTCTAATTCAGAATCCGATTGACGCCCCTCGATCTTGTCATTGATTTTAAAAGACGCAATTCTGATTACATTCGTGACATATTTGGGTGATTGGTCGGCCTCCGTCATGAACTCTACCGATTCACTTAACCCTTCTTCGAATCCTTCGTTAAATTCAAACCCAACTTGAGATGTTAAAAATTGTTCCTGCACTAAAACTAAAATATCAGCGGGTTCACGGATTCTGTCACGGTGAAATAACACCCAAACTCCACCCACAACCACACTTGCTAACAATAGTGTTTTTAAAAATCGGGAATTCATAACACCACTGGTTGATTCGGGAATCGCTTTGGGGAAAAGTCCGAAGCTCGGGAAAACCATCGAGGTTCTTCTCTCGCCTTAATGAGGCTCTTCATCTGTGATCGGTAATAGGCCAGAGCAATCACGAATGATTTTTATTCCAGTCACTTTTTGGCGTGAATACCGATTGTCGCAAGACAATCGACTCCGAACTCGACGGAGTTGATGGTGCCAATCAATTTATTCGGCCTAACCAGACCCCGCCGATTAAACTTCGGGCACTGAGACTCGCGGACCAGACCAGACTCTGCCCGCTAGGGAACGAAATCTTTCACCGGGCAACTCGGCATGGAAGTAATCAAAAGATTACTTAGGAGGATGGCAAAAGATCTTCGGCCGTTTCTTTTTGCCGACGTCTTATTTCACCGACTTCCATTTGAGCAGTTCTGCCATCAAGATTTGGCCGGAAGAAAATTAGCAAGACCATCGGAAGGTACCAAGCCATATAAACACCGCCGGAGAACCCATGCCAATATTGGACTGCCAACATGACCGCTGCGCTGTAACCCACCAAAGTTCCAATGTTCTTTTGCGATGGCCACGCCACAAACGAAATACAGAACAGAACGAACGCAACAAGCAATGGCAGCCTCCACCAGTTACTCCAACCTAAAGCCCAAATTCCCTGAAGCCCATCCATTCGTGGAAACCAAAAACCAAACATCACCTGCAGTTGGCCCCAAAATGCCAACAGCGTGGTGGAAGTGAATAGCAAGACACCAATGCAAATCAGAATGGAAATTAGCGAGCCAACGATGAATCGCCAGCGACCACGTTCCCAGTAAAAACTGATCCAGAGTGGCAATAAAAAGATTGGATAATACGATACGCTGGTTGCTAATCCAAACAAGATTCCCGCGATCCACGGTCGGCGAAAACTAACAATTGCCCACAAAATCAAAGCCGCAGGCAGGACATGCAACACATAGCCGGTGTACATGGAAGTGTAGGGCAGCATTAAATAGATCGTTGAAATCCCGACGCCAACTTTAAAATTGTTGTAGTTGAAATAACAGAACAGCACGAGGCCCAAAACAATCAGTACTTGGCTTGCAATCGCCAACGATTTGGCGGCGATGATATACCGCGACATATCCGTCAATTTCTGAGTGTCTGGATTCGTCTTTAGAATCGCATCTCCACTTTCAAATGACGGGATGATCGGAAATAAATTGAAGAGTGTGTAACCGGGGCCTCTCCGTATTAACTGCTCTTTCTCATCCGCATCGACAGCCTTTCGTTGCAATAATTTCACCGCATTTCGAGACCCGCTAAGATCTTCATTGGTCGGTTCTGAAATCGCAATATTGGCGAACAAAAACATCATTAAACTAAATCCGAAAAAGACCATCCCGCCGATTGCGAGGTTGGGTTCCAACTGCGGTCGACGTGTCAAACTTGGATCGATCAACATTCGAATCAAAATTAATCCGCCAATTGAGAATAGCCAATAATAGCCAAGTCGCTGCCAGACCACTCCCTTGCTGTCAAGGTTTAATTCTTTTTCACCAGCGCCCTTCTGTTCACCCCGGGGCAATTCTTGATCTTGAGGATTCGCTGTTTCCAACTCCGAATCACCGGACAACTGGGAGGCTGAAGGTGGAATATTCTTTTCCGGCGATTGAGCTAAATCACTTGCTGAAACTGCTACTGATTTATTCTGAGCTTCCCACTGTCGGCCACCCTCGATTAACAACAGACCGGGTGCCAATAAGATAATCAGGCAGAGATCGAAATTTCGAACACTCCAGAAACGATTAAACTTGAAAAACAGCGCAAGCATCAAAAGCGACGAAAGGTATGCCCACGTCGACGGCGCTACTCTGACATAGATAAATGGAAAGGTGTCCATTAGCTCGCATATTTTCCAGAATCAATCATCTCGTTTCCCAAATCGCAATCTTGCCATTTTTAATCGTTGGAAACAAAGCTACCAAGGAGTTCGATTAGTGTAACCCGTTCCGATTCACGCACAATGATGAACACAAGGCTCTACTCGTCCCGTTATCATCCTGTATCAGCGTAATCAAGTCACCTCATATCTCCAATCTATCGAACTAAATTCCGATGGAGAAAGTATTGGTTTTTTGATTTTAGCAAAGATCTCTTTTACGATTGTGAACCAAAAACCACGGTCACACCGTATCGATGAACCAATTTCCGCCCCGCAGGAATAAATTTAGAGATAATAGAGAATCAAGAATACGCCAAGCAAAACAGCGGCCCAAAACGCCATCGAACTAGTCGACCAAGTGCTGCCTAGCCAGCCTTGAGCACTACATGATTTTGAAAGCCAATTTAGAAATTTCTTGATCATCGCCAGGCAAGCAACTCGGAACATCGAATCAATCAGCCGAACGAATTTTCCGATGTGAGCAATCAATCGCGGCAACAATCGGCGATAGACCCAATCGGTATCGAGATTGGTCGATCGTATTTCTGCGGGATAAAGATTGGCTTTCATCAGAAACACAAAGGCGAGCGCCGCGAATAACAACAGCTGGAACTGCATAATAACGTGCGCCGCTGTATACGGTTCGTAATGCGTTTCAAAGGGAAGCATATCGTAAAGCGGTTGGTAATAGACGCCGATTGCAATGCAGCAGAAAGACGCAATTGCCATCGCTGTTAACATATTCCATGGCGCTTCTTTGACTCGCTTACCTGAGTCATGAGCAAAAAATGCGAAGAATGGAATCTTGATTCCAGAATGCTCCATCACACCCGCTGAAGCAATTAGCAAGATGATCCATACCGTGAACATTTGCTCATGACCAGCCGCTGAGATGATCATTGATTTACTCACAAATCCGCTAAGCAACGGGAATCCCGCAATCGCGCCGCCACCTATCATGCAAAACACCGTTGTGAGCGGCATCGATTTGTGAAGCCCACCCAGTTCCGTCGCTTTGGTGGTGCCCACGCGATGCAAGACCGCGCCCATCGACATGAACAAGAGTGACTTATAAATGATGTGACAAAAAGCATGAGCAGCTGTTCCATTGAGTGCCAACTCTGTGCCGATGCCAATCCCGACGACCATAAAGCCAAGCTGATTGTTGAGACTGTAGGCCAACACTCTGCGAAGATCATTCTCAATTACAGCAAATACGATCGGAAAGAGCGTCATTGCACAGCCAATCCAGATCAACTCCTCCAAGCCCGCAAACCCGCGAGCGAGGGAGTATATCGCCAGTTTCGTCGTAAACGCACTTAAAAATACGGTCCCAGTGGCAGTTCCGTTGGGATAGGAATCCTGCAGCCAGTTATGAAGCAGCGGAAAGGCTCCCTTAATTCCAAACGCAATCAGAATTAACAGCGGACCAAATTCCAAATCGCCGATCGCACCACGCTGTCCCGGTTCTAATCCCAGAAAGTTCTCAAATACCAATGAACCTGTTTGTTGGTAGTGAATAATAGCCCCGGATAACAGCAGGACTCCGGACGTGACCTGAATAATCAAGTAACGCATTCCCGATCGATAGGCCGTTTCAGTTCCGTTAGCCCAGATTAAAAAGACACTTGATACTGCCGTCAGCTCCCAACACACAAAGAGCGTGATCAGGTCGCCAGCACAGCAGGCCGCAATCGCGCTACCCGCATAAATCATCCCCGCAACATGTTGTTTCGTATCCTTCACATGCAGCGCGTAAATAGAAGCAGTAATCGCGGCCAAGTGAAACACTAGACCAAAAATCCAGCTCCACCGATCAATTCGGACGATGTTTAAATCTTGACCGAATAAATTCAATGTTACGGCGTGGAGATCGGGAGTCGTCCAAAACGCAACCAGACTCAAACTGGATAAAACCAGCGCTCCCCACGCACTTAAGCGTTGTCCCAAAAACGGCAGCAACAACGCGCCGAGAACCATGATCAGTCCTGGAGGAAGATTATGAATCATAATAATCCTCATCTCGCATAATGATCAAACGCAAACCTGTTCCTAAAAATACAACCGCAACAAACGCAGCAAAACCAAACATTGCCTCGAATCCAAACACCTCTTCGACCGCAAATTCAGCTGGGTGCAAATGAGAAGCCCCATCATGGGAAACTTCATCATGCGCATGTTCATCGTGCGATGTTTCATCGTGAGAGCCATTATCATGCGACGCTTCGACGTGCGATGCTTCGCCCTGCTTTTCCGCAAACAAAGGTGCCCACAAAAGTTGGGCAACCAAGGAACCGATACATGCGATGACGAGGCCCGCAATCACGACATTGACATTACGTTCCAGCCAACTAGCATCGCCGCCGGAGTCGTCGCCTTTCGAGTTGTCATCTTCAGTTTTCATTATTTGCAGCTATCAATTTGCGGCGTCAAGTGAATACGGGTCATCGAGCACTAGTCGCGATTGGCAACAGAACATCATAAATTTCATTACCAAAAAAGAAGAGCGCCACACTCCCAACGGCAGTGATGCACAGAGGCACCACACACATCATCGGCGCTTCTTTGAATTTCATTGGAGCTTCGCCAGCCGGTGTCATAAATGCCCGGATGGGAATGGGGATCAGGTAGGCAATATTGAGCAGAGAACTGATCATGAGTGCCGCTAACAGCCAAAAATGTCCAGTCTGAACAGTTCCCAATGCCAAGAACCATTTACTCCACGCACCTCCTCCCGGAGGTAAACCAATAATACTCAAGGTTGCGAGCAAAAAAGCACCCATCGTTAACGGCATCGCCCTGCCAAGCCCACGCATGTCACTAATATTGGTCTTGTGAGCGCCGACATAAATCGCACCCGCACAGAAAAACAATGTGATTTTACCGACCGCATGCATCGCAATATGCATTCCTCCACCAATCACACTATCGGAAGTTGCTAACGCAGCACCGAGCGTAATGTAGGCCAGCTGGCTAATGGTGGAATAGGCGAGCCGGGCTTTTAAGTTATCTTTCGTCATCGCGACAAGAGAGGCTAATAAAATCGTAGCCCCCGCCAGGTAACACAGCCAGTCGCTCATCATGATCGGATTCGCGCCTTCTCCAAGCCGCGTTTCGCTAATCAAATCGATTCCAAAAATGTAAATCGATACTTTCAAGATTGAGAACACGCCAACTTTCACGACGGCAACAGCATGAAGCAATGCACTCACTGGCGTTGGTGCGACCATCGCCGCTGGAAGCCAGCGGTGGAATGGCATTATGGCCGCCTTGCCGATTCCAAAAGCAAACAAGCCCAGCAACACGGATAGTTGGAAATCAGAAATTTTCCCATCAATATTTGGCTGAGCCAGAATGCCTCCGGGTGTGAAGTCGAGCGTACCCGCTACTGTCCATGTCCACGCGATTGCGAGCATGAAAAACGCAACCGACGTTGACAGTAGAATCCCTAAATAGATCCGCCCCCCTTTTTTTGCTTTCTCATCGCCGTGATGAGTTACCAAGGGATAGGTCGAAATCGTCATTAATTCGTACGCTACGAATAGCGTAAATAAATTGGCAGCGAACGCAGCCGCCAGTGCAGCGAAAATCGCAGAAGCGAAGCAAGCATAAAACCGAGTTTGGTTTTTTTCATGATGCCCTCTCATGTAACCAATGGCATAGACCGTTGTCAGGATCCATAAACCTGAGGCCACCAAAGCAAACAACATTCCTAACGGTTCAACGGTAAAAGCGATTTCAAATCCGGGTAACATCTCACCCATTTTGAAAGAGGGTCTTCCACCGGAAAACACAAAACCCGCAAGACGCGTTGTCACCCAAAACAAAGTGACTGCGATACCGATGGTACAGGATTCACGAATGTTTGGTGATTTTTCACCAATGATAAACACCAATGCAATTGCTACCAAAGGCAACAGCATGGCAATCCAAATTAAATTCTCGGGAGTCATTGGACGCCTCCCATTTGACTAATTCCCAGCAACGACTCCGCCGCGGCATGAGCGATTCCAGCCGAGTAAACTGTCCAACAACCAAACACGATTGTGGATCCAATAACGATATAGGTGGGAATCAACATTGCCATTGGCGCTTCTTTGGCAGTTTTAGCTAAATGCGATGCCGGTGAAAAATATAAAATCTCGACGACCCGCCAGATATAAACGACTGCCAATAAAGAACTCAGGAGCATTAATACAGCCACTGGCCACAGCTCAAGAGAAAGAGCCGATGTCAAAAGCAGCCATTTGCTCACAAACCCCGCTGTCATCGGTACGCCTATTAAACCGAGTCCGCCTACCACCCAGGCAAATGAGGTTAGAGGCATTGTTTTTCCAGCACCACGCAAATCCTCCAATTTCAATGAACCGATTCGCAAGGCAAAGCAACCAACCACCATGAATAATCCACCTTTGATCAGGGCGTGATTAAACATGTGCGTGATTCCGGCGGTCAAACCACCCACGTTGGACATACTAATTCCGAGCAGCATGTAGCCTATTTGAGCCACGCTTGAATAGGCGAGCAGTCGCTTGATGTTGGTCTGATATATCGCTGCCGCCGATGCGACAAAAATACCGACCAATGAAAAAGCCATCAAAGCAGAATCAAGTGGTAATCGTTCAAACGCAAATTGCGGTGTGAAAATCACATAGATCAAGCGAATGAATGCATAGACAGAAACTTTTGTCGCCGTTGCCGCAATGAAACAAGTGACCACCGACGGCGCGTAGGTGTAAGCGTTAGGTAACCAGGTGTGAAGCGGAAACACGGCCATCTTGATAAACAGGCCAACGGTCATGAAAGCGAATGCGACTAACATCGTCCGCGAACTTTCAATCGCCTGAAGTCGACTGGCGATGTCCGCCATATTGAGCGTACCGGTCATTTGATAGAGCAAGCCAATACCGATCAAAAAGAAAGTCGCTCCAACCGTTCCGATTATCAGATAATGCAAAGCAGCCAAAGGAGCACGACGTGTCTTGCCAAGGCTAATTAGTGCATAACTCGACAGCGAACTGATCTCAAGAAAAACGAACACGTTGAAAAGATCACCCGTGATGCACATTCCCAGCAAACCGGTCATACACAGCAAATAAGACGCATAAAAAAGCGAATGCTTCGAGTGATGCACCTCCCGTTCAACACTCTTTGGCGCGTAGGTGATCACAATGGCACCCAAACCGGAAACAAACAGCATCACAAATGCGCTTAGGTAATCAACGTTGTAGACAATTCCATAAGGCGATGGCCAACCACCCAATTCGTAGGAAATAGGGCCATACTGCATTCTCGATAGCAGACTCACCGTAATACCGAACACTGTCCAGCAAACTAATTGAGTCAACAAAAGCACGAGCTTTCGGTTGCCAATTAACACGAAAAGTGGTGCGGCCATCAAGGGAATGACGATCACCAAAACTGGTAGTTGTTCGATCAAGAGTTCCGATCCATTTCTAGGATCTCGTCCTCTTCAATCGTTCCATATTCTTCCCGAATACGAACGACCAGTGCCAAAGCCAATGCCGTTGTTGCAATTCCCACAACGATAGCGGTCAACATTAAAACACTAGGGATTGGATTAGAGTAAATCTCGGTAACTGCTTCGACACCCGAATCAAGATGCCCCTCGGCCGCTGCGTGCAATTCCTGGCCATGTTCAGCCCCGTGACTCTCCGCCCCGTGACTCTCCGCCCCGTGACTCTCCGCCCCGTGACCCTCGGCACCATGGCTCTCACCACTGTGAGAACCTTTTAAAATTGGCGCTGTTCCCCCATTTACTTTTCCCATGGTGATGTAGAGCAAGAACACTGACGTCTGGAAAATATTCAAACCGATAATTGTTTTGATCAAATTTTCGCGAGCGATGACGATATAGAAACCGGTCATCATCAAGAAAATGACGATCCAATAATTATATAGGCCAAGAAAATCGGTCATGAGGTCACCCGCTCTCGACCAGCGAAGGCATAAAAAATCATCGTCATAACTGCCGTGACAGTAATGCCAACTCCAAGCTCAACGAGAAAAATACCGAGGTGCTGTCCCTCGGGAAGAAAATGGTTTTCTGTCAGAATTCCATGATTAAGCACATCGTAGTCGAGGAAATTCCCACCTAACAACATGCAGGCTAAACCAGTTCCGGCATAAACCAACAACCCTAACGCGGTTAGTTTCTCGATCACCTTCGGCGGCGCAACTTTATGAACTGCGGGAAGACCATAAACCAAGCCGTACAAAATTAACGCCGCAGCGAAAATCACGCCCGCCTGAAACCCACCACCTGGGCCAAAATCTCCGTGGAACTGAACGTACAAACCGAACAGCAAAATATAAGGGATCAATAGCTTCGTGATGACACGAATGATAGGAAATGAATTCATGCATTCTCTCCTGTCACCGACTGGGATTCGGAGGTGCCTTGGTCATCTGTGTTTTTTCTAAGAATCAATAAAACAGCAATACCTGCTGTAAAAATCACCGCGGTCTCACCAAGGGTGTCATAGCCTCGGTAACTCGCGAGCACTGCCGTGACAACATTCGGTAGCCCGTGCATATCCGGTTGTGATTTTTCGACAAACGAAGGTTGGGGGTAAACCTGAATTGGAGCGTTTGGATCTCCAAAATGAGGCATGTCGAATGTCCCATAAACCAGCGCACAACCGGTAATCGTCACAATCAAGAGTGGCACTAGCGGTGACTTCGATGGACGCTCTTCAAAGTCTTCACTCGATAATCGACCACTTTTCCGATGTCGACGCGGCGTCAATGAAAGCGTCGCGAGCATCAGAATGGTAGTTATTCCAGCACCAACTGCCGCCTCCGTAAATGCTACATCCGGGGCATCGAGTATTAACATCCAACTAGCACTGAGAAAACTATAAATCCCAGTAAACATAACGGCAGCCCAAAGATTTCGAATTCTCGCAACCGTCACCGCTGTGGCGGCGAGAAGCGCGAGTATCGGGATGACAATGAAATCCATCATCTTTGAAAATAACCGTCCTGGTTTAAGTTAATTTTTATTGGAATCTAAAGTATCGACTTCTAAAACTGGCTTAAACCCCTGTGTAATCGCTGACCTTGCAAGCGCGTGACAAGACGTCGGGCTGGTGACCATCAAAAAGAACAAAATCATTAACAGCTTCACCGTGACTAGACTTAGCTCCTCCTGAAATAGAAGCCCGGCAATAATCAAACCGGCACCAAGTGTGTCGGTGATGCCGCCACCGTGCAGACGCGAAAAGAACTCCGGCAAGCGGACAATTCCAATACCGCCAACTACCGCGAAAAAAGATCCGGTAAGCAAAAGTAACCAAGTCAAAATACTGCTCAATACCATCATGATTTTGCACTCGAACCGATCTCGGCTCCTTCCTCACGAAAGCTTCCGTACTCCGAAAATCGCAACAGCGCGACCATGCCAATGAAGTTCATCAGACTGTACAACAACGCTAGATCTAGAAAATCAGTGCGTTTAGTCAAAAAACCAATTACACATATCAGTAAAACTGTTTTGGTCCCAAACATGTTGAGAGCAAGTACCCGATCAAAAACCGTCGGACCTAGCATCGCGCGGATCAACGCCAAAATCATGGTCACGAGAATCGCAACCGACGTTACCACTAAAGCGTAGTCGTTAAACAACAAATCATTCGTTTCCGTGGCAGCTAACAGCAAATCCATGACTTATTTCCCCTCCAGCCGACAGACCCGGCGGTCCATGTCACCCGAAAGGTCTTCTTCTGCACCTTCAAATGAGAGGGCGTGGACAAGAATTCGATCCTTTTCCATCCCAACTGAAACTGTACCGGGGGTTAACGTAATTGAATTGGCAAGGATTACTCGACCTAGTTCTGTTTTTGGGTTAGCGCCAACTTCAATCATATTCCGCTGAAGTTTTAACTTCGGCGCGAGCACGATCTTCGTGACCTCGATGTTTGATTTAAATATCTCTTTGATTAACCATGGCGCGTAATGAGTAAAAGGCCGTATCCCAAGCTGAATAGGAGCAGCTTCTTCATCGACAATTTTCATCCTGTGACAAATCCACAAACTGAAAATGCAAGACAAGAGACCGAGTAAAAGAATAAACGGTTCGAAGTGGCCGGACCAAAGCAGCCAACTCACTAACAAAGCAATAAATAACGTGAACGAATATTTCATAGATTTCAGATGATCATCAATTACTTGGTTTTTGAATTTCTAGTGATCACTGAGCATCCAATCAACAGATAGCCAATCACGGTTAATTCCAAGCTAAATTACTGCCATGCCAAGCCAAAAAACCTTTTGTGGTGCGACTTTAGGGAAGCACCGAAGTTTCTTTCCCTGACAGCAAGCTAATGTATGCTGTGAGGCTAAATAATTAAATACCGATCTCAAATGTATCGGTGGCGTCTACTGAAAGAACCAAACTTGGTTCAGCGCAAAACACAAACGCTCAACTGCATCCCAGAAACGCCCATCAAGCTACCCAATTTCTCCGTTTGATCTATTCCTCCGTTTGATCCACCATTCAACCCGAACGCACCTATCAAGAGGACATTCGCGGATGATCGAATCAAGGAGAAAACCAAATCACTTGAAAAAGGCGAAGGAACAGACAATAGAATGCGAGATCCACGTTTCAACAGCAGGTACCCAACGCACCAGTTGAGCGCCGCGGTCAACGATCAGGGGCGAAGCGGGTTTCCGCAACCAGTTTACCCTGACGGATTCTCGTCGACTGGCTTTCGAAGAACGTAGCCAAAGTAACAAAGCAGCAGGCCCGTGACGGCAAAAACCGAAAACCAGAGGAATTTCTGGTAGAGCACCAATCCAACCCCAACGAACCAAAGCACAACCCCAACATTAAGTAGCCATTTCCCAGCATCGTATCTCATGCCTATCGCCTTCGTAGAAGTCATTTGTGCCGCGAGATTAATTCAAAACCAAGTGATGGAGCGAGCCATTCACTTTATAACATTAGTCTCGTCGTAATTTAGTCATTGTGATTTGGTTGCCCGCCGTATTGTGCGCGACTTGATCCATGAACGAACGAATCAAAAATAATCCACGACCGCTAACCTTGTGGAGATTAGATTCCGCTGTTGGATCTGGGACTCCCCCGGGATCAAACCCTCGGCCATCATCTGAGATTTGCACGCAGATATGTTTATCCGAAAATTCAGCTTCAATTCGCACCCTACGATTCACGTAAGGCTCAATGTCTTTTCGGGCTTGGATTTCTTCGTAGTACCGAGTCCCATCCTCGCCATCTCGCAAACTTGAATCTACCTCAAGGTTACCATGGTGCATTGCGTTAACGAGAGCTTCATCTAAAGCCATGCCGATCTGCAACCGATCTCGGCTCGACCAACTCGGCAGGTTTTCTTGAAGAACCTCGATGGTTGGCCCGATCATTGAGGACTCGTTCTCTAAAACGTAATATCTCGTCAGGTGCCCGGTCGATGTTTCATTTTCAGCCACAATGTGCTGCATCCGATTAGACATCTCAAGCACTTGTTTGATCGTCTGAATCAATGCCGACTGAAGCATTGTTTTGGGCGTGTAACTTGTAGCACCGGCACGCAATGCGTCGATCGCAATTTGCTCACTTCCAAACGAGGTGATCAAAACGATTGGGATCAAAGGGTGTGACTTCCGGACTTGGCGAACCAGTTCGAGCCCATCCATCCTGGGCATTTGTAAATCAGTCACGATGACATCGGGAATTGTTGCGACATCCGACAAGCGGTCGAAACCCTCTTTGCCATCAACAGCAAATTCTATCTGCCATGTCGGCTCTTTTCCTAAAAGCCCTCCGACGAGCATACGGTCAACCGAAGAATCATCGACTACCAAAATCTTTGGCACTGGCGGTACTCAAATAAGAAAGGAACGAGAAAAGTGCATACGGATTGTTAGCTGAAATGTTTCAACCGTACAACCGCGGCTAACGTCTTCGATTCTCACTTATTAGCAAACTTGAATCAACCGAAATCTGCGATTTTGCGACTTGGATTCAATCCCCAAAAGCTTCCCCATCAGGCTGCCTTGGCTGTCGCACCTAATTTGACGAAAATGAAGGCAGCAATTAGCAACAACACCCCAAAAATCCCGAGCAGTAGGGCGACAGGAACATACCTCTCGGGAATCGGATTTTGCGTTTCAAAGCTCTGATAATACGTTGCCCGATCCTTTGTGGGACGCCTGGCGTAGATCCGTACGCGTTCCAACTCATTAAACTGAAGACTGAATCTTGCACCCGTTCGGTTGAGAAACCGGCTTAACTCAAAGACTTTCGCACCTTGCGCTGGAATTGGTTCAACATCGTAAACTTGATAATTCCCGTTAACCTGAATATTCAGGTGAGTCCAATCAACATCGCTGTTGTTATAAATAGTGATCTCGCCGCCCTCCACCGGAGGACGATTGTAGTAATCGATACTGTAAAAATCGGCTCCGGGTAAATTATCGGCCGTGACCGACGCCTTGAGTTGACCTTCAAAAACAGGCGGCAAATAATTCCACAAAACTAGGATTGTCACCACGGGGACCAAGCACATAAATGACAACATGATGGTCAAGCCGCGATGGCTTAGCTGCGGGGATTTTTTCTGTTCGCTAGAGTGGTACTGGAAATCGCCACTTTCCGACGGAACATCGGAAGAAACTTGGGCTAAGTTTTCACTCGCTGAGCTGTTTTTTGTCATTGCATTCATCATTTTTTAGCAATCGGTGTTGGTAGAACCGCTAGTATACCAATTCTTCTCTTTGGAAAACGCATGACTGAAAACTCTTTGCCGAAAACCTCCCCCAACCAGCATTACCTTAATGCTTCCTGGTTGTTGAAATTGCGGTGGGTCGCGGTTATCGGACAAGTCGTCACCATTCTTGGTTCGATAGCGTTTTTTAAAACTCAGATCCCCATGTCTTGGGCGATGGCTGTTGTCATCTCACTAACCGCCCTTTCCAATCTCTTTCTCACGTTTTGGTTTAAACGTTGGCGAAATATAGACGAAAGAATGCAGGCCGGTTTGGAAAACCGGAATTCCGTACTTCCTTGGGATCTGATCCTCGGATTGATCCTCGTCATGGACATGTTGTCACTCACTACGTTGCTTTTCACAACGGGAGGTCCAAATAACCCGTTTTACTTGTTCTTTTTCGTAAATCTAAGCCTTTGTGCCCTCATGTTAAACCGCCGTTGGGCTTGGGCAATTAACGTTCTCACAATCGTTTGTTTCGCGGGACTCATGTTCGAGCATTACGACATTGAGCACCTGGACTTGGGACTTGATACGATTCGCAGTCGCCAAGACGTTTCCTTAGCTCATGTCGGGATTTTGGCCGCATTTGCAACCTGCTCAAGTGTCATCGTCTACTTCATGACTCGTTTGACCGATGAGCTTAGAGAGCAACAGCAACACGTTCGCCAAGCTCAAACCCTTCGTGCCAATAGCGAAAAAATCGAAGCCCTCGGCACTCTCGCCGCGGGGACGGCCCATGAGCTTGCCACCCCCCTCAGCACAATTGCTATCGTGGCTCGCGATGTCGAGCAAGCGTTCGAAGAAAACCCTCCTGATTTTCCAGGAGCTGAAGATGTTATCGAAGATGTTCATTTGATTCGAAGTCAGTTGGATCGCTGTCGAGCAATTCTCGATCGCATGGCAAGCCATTCAGGTGAAGCGATCGGTGAATCCATTCAATCTGTGTCCGTTGCAAAATTTTCGAATTTGTTGCTCGAAGGCCTTCGCGGAAGGGGCCGTGTCCAACTGATCCTGCCCGATGCATCTCACCTTGAAACTCTAAACATCCCGTTAATTGGCCTTAGCCAGGCAATGCGTGGATTGGTTCAAAACGCTTTGGATGCCGATCGCTCTGATCGTTCTGTGAAGGTATTTGTCGAACGACTTGATCAAAAATGGCAATGGAAAATACGTGACCAAGGGCCTGGCATGTCGGCTGAAGAACTCAGTCGTGTCAGCGAACCTTTTTACACAACTAAAGCCCCCGGTGAAGGAATGGGATTAGGTGTCTTCCTCGCAAAAAATGTGATCCGTCGCCTCGGCGGAACTGTCGAGTTTGAATCGGCAAGCGGTGAGGGTACCTGCGTTACAGTCTGCCTTCCCGCCAAAGTGACAACGAGTGAATAAAATGTTTATCCCGTCCACAGTTCAAATCGGTTACTCGTGTTTAAACACAACCAGAGTCTAGGTTCCGGTCGATGGGATATTGAAAACAGTAACGCAATACGCCAATATTAATTATCTCAACCAAAAACTCAGAACGCCGATTTCTGAAAGAGTTTAACCTCGCCTATACCAACTGCTTTGAGGGTCTTTGACATGTCGCCAGCCGAAACAATTTTAATCGTCGATGACGACGATGTGCTTCGGCAACGCCTCGAAAAGTCACTTGCCCGAAGAGGTTGGACCATTTTTGCTGCGGAGGGATTCGAGACAGCCATCGCCTTGGCAGAAACTCACCAGCCTCAGCGCGCTGTTCTCGATTTAAAAATGCCCGGAAAGTCTGGACTCGATGTCTTGCGAAAAATCCGAGAAATTTCACCAAACACCAAGTGCGTAATTCTGACCGGATATGGCAGCATTACAAATGCCGTTGAAGCGGTAAAACTTGGCGCAGTAGGCTACATCACCAAACCCGCCGATGCCGACCAAGTATTAGCCGCATTTGATGAATCACGAGAAACTCCAACTCCCGATTTCCCTCCGCCGTCGCTGGCCGAAGCGCAATGGGAACACATTCAACGAGTTCTTGCAGATTCTGGTGGAAATATTTCCGAGGCCGCTCGCCGGCTCGACATCCCACGTCGAACGCTTCAGCGAAAACTGAAAAAAAATGCCCCTTGAGGTATCTTGCTTTGCTACGTTTAAGATTGCACTCAAAGCTTTCTTTCAAGTACGATGCGAGAGTATCTGATTGTTAAATCAGGGAAACCAATATCTTGCTCCCCGCACCAGCCATTCATTGCCTTAACCGCACTGAACGATCGTTAAATACAACACCACCAGTTTACAAAAAAAACCGTTTGGAACCCGAACATGATTCGCAGCATCATCTACTTGACCCTTTTGGTTTACGGCGGCCTGACATTGCAATTGGTTAACTCACAGGAAACCAATAATCACTGGTCTCAATTTCGCGGTATCGATGGTACTGGAATTGCAAAACCCAACGCACGCCCTCCCATTGAGTTTGAAGCTTCCAAACAATCCGTTTGGGAAACTGCAATACCCGGCACTGGCTGGTCTTCACCCGTTTACACGGGAAACAAAGCTTGGCTAACCACTTCCATCTCCAGCGCCGCATCACCCACAGAAATTGCTGCCAAACTGAAAGGGGATCGGCTTGCACAAATCAAAACAGTCGCTTCGTCCGTCGAGCTACATGCGATCTGTGTCGACCTCAATAATGGGAAAATAATTCACGATGTAATTCTTCACGAAATTAAATCTCCCGAACCTATCAATCCAATGAATTCTTACGCCTCGCCGACACCGGCGATCAAAGATGGCAAGGTCATTTTTCATTTTGGAAACTACGGTACCTGGTGCGTGGATGAGTCTACCGGGGAGGTGATTTGGAAACGTCAATTTGTGGTCAAACATAGCGTTGGACCGGGTAGTTCACCAATCATTTTCAACGACAAAGTCATCATCGTTTGCGACGGAACCGACTTGCAATACATCGTTGCGGTTGAACTTAACACCGGGAAAGATGTCTGGAAAACCGATCGACCACCCATTCGTGCCACTGATGGTGAATACCGAAAAGCCTACTGCACACCCATCATCATTGACGTCAACGGAACCAAGCAGGCAGTCGTGCCTGGCGCCCAATGGGTTGCCGGATACAACCCCACCACCGGTCAGGAACTCTGGAGAGCAGATCATGGGTCAGGGTTTTCAATCACGCCGATGCCTGCCTTCCAATCGGGATTGGTTGTGTTCTCAACTGGCTACATGAAATCCAGTTTAGTCGCGGTCGACCCGACGGGGCGCGGCGATATTACTGACACAGGCATCGTCTGGCGATCGCAACCCAAAAAAGCACCGAATATGCCAAGCCTTATCGGACGGAACGGGAAAATTTACGCCATCTCTGACAGAGGAATTCTACGCGTCCTCGAAGCAGCAACCGGAAAGATGCTCAACGAAAAACGCATCAATGGAAACTTCTCTTCCTCACCGCTACTTGCTGGTGACAACCTTTACCTCTCCAGTCGAGAAGGTCTAATGACGGTTGTAACTTGCTCCACAGATTTATCTAAAATCGCTACGAACAAGTTTGAGTCCTCATTGATGGCCAGTCCCATTCTCGTTGGCGACGACCTGCTCGTTCGAACCGAAAAGAAACTGATTCGTATCAGCGACGGAAAATAATAAATTGCGCCGGGACAGTGCCACCGTCAAACATTGCCTGGATACCATCGATCGATTGATTATCTTCGATGACTGCGCGAATCGATCGAAAGCTTTTGACCTTACCTATGTTTCAATGGTAGTAGCTCAAATTTATCAACGACGAGCCGATCGCCCTGGCGTACTCCCGAAATGATCGCCTCGCGAATGCAATTGCAAAATCCTGTCTCGCCATGAGCATCGCCATGGTCATCAATTGATGTCCCATCGAGAAAATAACTTTGACCTTCGATCCGGACGGCGAGATCACATCCCGCTCCCGGAATGCCGAACTGGCACTGACCACAAGATACCTCTAACTGCTCACTCGCTATTTTGCTGAACATGTGCTCGGTTCCAGAAGAGACCGAGGCTCGATCGGGCGCCGGAGAATCGCAGGCCACCAAAGTTAAACAGACGCATACAAACAAAAGTTGGAAGCTACGCTGCATCTTCAAACCCTCCGCACTTGATTGAATTTGTGTCTAAGCTGCTTTCTTGATTTCGATCCAGCACCTGATTTCAAAAAAACCAAACAACTCCAGCTTCTAATTCTAGCGATTTTTCAATCACTGATCCGCTTCCTGAGCCCGCAGATCACCCACTTGAATGTCCACAATAAGGAAATCTACAGCTGCAAGCATGAGCGTCCGGACGTTTCTTCAAACGGAAAATCTTATCGAGTCCAAATAATTCGGAGCAGGTGATCGAAAAAAGAACGAACATCTTATCCACACCAAGAGCCAAAAACCCCCTAAAGAAACTAGCTCATGCCGCAGGAAAACCGAGGATTCGGGTCTCAAATGCTAGGCCAATATTTTGCGGAAAACAAACAATCAAGAAACCCCTGCAAGGGTCTTTATAGCCACCTTAAAGAACGTTGCTTGTTAAGATTTTATTAGCGTTTCCCCAAAAGAAACGCCCTCGATTCACCCGATAATTAGAGGGTAGAACGGTTTTTACACCCCCCAAAAGTACTGCGACGTTTTTACACGTCGACCTAAAAGTGTCTTTGGACTAAAGTTTCCGGTTAATTATCAGTCGAGCACTTGTGAAAAAACTGGTTACTTGGAAACCACCCGCTCGATTTTTATCCACACTTCATTTTTCGCCGGACGTCCAGCGTCTCGCATGGTGATTTGAATGCAAGAGTTTCATTTCCCGAATTGGGTTAACAAGTTTACTTTCCTTGCTGCGGCAACCGCTGTCGTCGTTGGAGGATATTTGGCTACGTGTTTGTTCGCAGCCATCAGTCCGAAAATCGTTAACGTCGGCCATCAACCGAAGCAGCCAGTGCCGTTTAGCCACAAGCTCCACGCAGGGCAACTAAAGATGGATTGCCGATACTGTCACAACACAGTGGAACGAGCAGGGCATGCTGCCATTCCACCGACAGCGACCTGCGGAAACTGCCACGGCGGAAGTCGAACGACCAAAGGCGAACGTGACCTTGGAATCATCCGCGGCGAAAGCACACTCTTAAAGCCAATTCGAGTTAGTTTCGAAGACAATGATCCCGTGTTGTGGGAACGTGTTCACGACTTGCCTGACTTTGTTTATTTCAATCACAGTGCTCACGTGAACAAAGGCGTCAGTTGTGTTTCCTGCCACGGCCGAATCGACAAAATGGAAATCGTCACGCAAGTCGAACCGCTTTCGATGAAATGGTGCCTCGATTGCCATCGCAACCCAACCCCAAACATTCGAGATCCACAACTCGTCACTCAGTTGGATTTCGTACCTGAAAATCCAGAAGAGTATCACAAGAAGTGGGCCGAGAAGCTCAACGTAAATCCAAACGTCAACTGTTCAACGTGTCATCGTTAGTGGCCCGAAGTTAATTGTCAACTTACGACACGAAACCATCTGAAGTATCCAGAAATGAACAAACCTCGCACTAATAAAACCAATCAAATTTCCAATCTAAATCTGCCTGTGGATTCAAGCGAATTCAACGAGGCGATTGATCGTGACTTCGGTTCAGCAACCGAGCACCACACCGACGGATTTTCCCGTCGACGCTGGTTGCAATTGATGGGTGCGTCGTTGGCACTCGGTGGAGTAACGGGCTGTCGATACGAAGAAGAGAAGATCGCTCCGTTCGCGTTTCGCCCCCAGCACCGCATCCCCGGAGTGCCGGTAAAGTACGCGTCACTGACCGAACTGGGAGGTATCTCTCAGCCAATTCTTGGGACTAGTTTTGACGGACGTCCCATCAAGCTTGACGGTAATCCGCAGCACCCCGATTCGATGGGTGCTTCGACGTCATTCACTCAGGCACGGATTCTCGAATTCTACGACCCCGATCGCCTAAGAGCACCTCTTGGCGGCGTAGGATTGTCAGAAACAAACTTTGACGATTTGGTCGACGTGTGTAAGTTCAGTGATGCCAGCACCGTCGCGGTTGTCGCCCACCCTACGTCGTCTCCGAGTATGCTGCGTTTGAAGGACGAGTTCACCGCCAAGGGTGGACAGTGGTTCACCTATTCACCGATTTCAGATGACAACACTCGCGAAGGCAGCAAGTTGGCGTTTGGACGTCCTCTTCGTGCTCATTACAAACTAGACGAAGCCAAGATTATTGTCTCGCTCGACGCAGACATTTTAACGACGGTTGGGTCTGGAGTTGCCAACAGCGTCAAGTTCGCCAAAGGCCGCGACGCTGACAGTAAAAAAATGAGCCGAATGTACGTCGTCGAAAGTCAGTTCACCACAACGGGTGCCGCAGCAGATCACCGCATTGCTGTGCGAAGTTCTGACATCGAAGGCTTTGCCGCACAACTGGCGGAAGAAATTGG
>Ga0075437_12134_pt1 | contig 64456 bp, 45 predicted proteins | sample MintriMetagenome_FD_74266 | JGI IMG/M metagenome (GOLD analysis project Ga0075437, IMG submission 74266) | Marine eukaryotic communities from Monterey Bay, USA to study complex ecological interactions - Minidiscus trioculatus and... | ecosystem: Environmental > Aquatic > Marine > Unclassified...
TGGATCTTCCCAAGAAGAAGCTGCTTCACTATCGTTTAAACTTGTTGATATCATTATATTTGGGTTGCTGTGTTGCTGTGTTCGTGTTTGTGGAAGCTCAGCCAGAGTATTCCACGAAGGTAGAGCTACATAGACAGACTATCAATCAAGGTCAAGCACTAATAATAACTGTAGAGAGGAGGGTCCACAGGCAGCACAACCCATTGCAGTTGCAAACAAAATTTGGGGTCATTTAAGATATGTGTCCGTATCAAAGGATACTACCTTAGGTATCTTTTAGCGATCTACTGGCATGGGCAACTACTGGACATCTATTCACAAAGTGGGTGCACGCACACGTGACACGTGCACCTCTATTATACTTTTATTTGCTTTTGTTGCTGAGACAAGAAGCTAATAGGCAATAGGCCGCACCATACTATCCTCCAAGAGCCTCATATAGCAATCATTCGTTCATACATCATATCATCACTTCTACTTCGTCGGTTTTTTTATAACTGCGCGTCAACAACTTTCTTATTTTACACAAATACCAATCTACTCAAAACATCATTGCAACACATACAATACAAACATTGCCTTATTACATACTATGGGTGAATTTAGTGATGACGATAATGATGACTTTAATAACTTTGATTTAGGTGCTGCAGTTGCTTCGGCAAAACAACAATCGTACCAACCTCCTCAACAACAGACAGGAGCAACACCGAGCTTTCGAAATACTAACATTTCACATGAACCGTCTGCTATGCAAGTTGATGGTGGTAGTGCAACGAAACGTTCCTCTACCAATCCATACAATACTACTACACCGGGTAGTAATAAAAAGCTCAAATCAACTGAACCATTCGCCAACAGCAATTCTAATTCCAAACCATCTTCACCGCCGTCTAATTTAGACAATGACAATGATGAACCAATAACAATACCAGAAACATTTAAAAGTTCCATGGTACAAACATTAACTAATCAGTTTGGCTTATCAACCTTTAGGAGTGGACAATTAAATGTCTTATATTCATTATTAGATGGTGGTGGTAAAGATACATGCGTGTTTTGGGCTACTGGGTAAGTTATGTTTAGATTTAATTTATGTGAAAAGTTAGGTGCACCTTCTTATGCTATTGCTCGCATTAATATAACCAAACATATTACAGTGCAGGGAAAAGTTTATGCTATCAACTACCACCACTCCATTTAAATCAGGTAGCAATCGTAATATCACCATTAATCTCATTAATGGAAGATCAAGTATCAAAATTAAATGGCCGATCCGGAAATAAAGAAATTGCTACATTTCTAGGATCATCACAATCCAATCCCCAAGCAGAACAAAAGGCATTAAATGGTGATTATAGTTTGATATATGTTACACCTGAAAAATTAACTGGTGGTACTGCATTCTTGGATAGTTTGGCTTATATGCATATGAATAAAAAGAAAATTTGTTTAATTGCTGTTGATGAGAGTCATTGTGTCAGTCAGTGGGGTCATGGTACGTTTATTTACTGAAAAGTAGATTGTGTCTATGATCTGAAACTTTTGTTAACCCCCTGTCTTCTTTATATAGATTTCCGACCATCATTCCTCAAGATTGGACCAAGTATTCGTAATCACTCGATATTACAATCCATACCATTATTGGCATTAACTGCCACGGCCGTACCACGTGTCCAATCCGACATCGTTACCAATTTACAAATGAATAACCCAACTATTGCCAAGAAATCATTTGATCGGCCCAATCTTAAAATTGTTATTAAGAGAAAGCCTCGGAATGGTGCATTGGGTGCATTTGATGATTTGACTAGTGATATGGCCAAGGCTATTGTCAAGCAGGGTGGTACCACAAGTAGTAGTAGCGGTAGGGTAAATATCAGTGGAAAGTCTACAATTGTATATTGTGCAACAAAGAACGAGGTTGAAACGATTACTGCCAAAATTGTACAAGATTTGGCTCATCAAATAGTTCAACAACATGGTCAAGATGGGTCTCCAAACAACAAGCGTCATTCATTGACTGGAAATAATAATGATAAGAAGACTGCCATTACCATCCAACGTGCTACGGAATTAGCATCAACATATGTCAAGTCATACCATGCAGGATTGTCGTTTGGTCATCGTACAGATGCACATACAGATTTCTTAATTGGGAAAGTAACCGTGGTCGTTGCTACTGTAGCATTCGGCATGGGAATTGACAAGCCAGATATCCGTCGTGTAGTACATTGGGGTGCACCAAAGACGGTCGAGGAGTACTACCAGCAGATGGGTCGTGCTGGACGTGACGGATTACCTGCCGAGTGTATCATGTATGCCGATATGCACGATTTCGCCAAGTACAAAGATGACTTCTACCTTGGGTCACTTAGTGGTGAGGCCAAGGCTAGTACAATCAAAAGTATGAATGCCTTGAAGGACTTTGCAATGAATGATACTGGATGCCGTCGTGCTTCTCTTCTTGAATTCTTTGACGAGACTCCTTCGTTTGGCAAGAGATGTGGTACTTGTGATTTATGTCTCAATCATAAAAGTCATGGAGATGATTACGAACGAGATTTCCAAAATGAGGGTGCACGTGTTATTCTATTTGCTGCCATGGCATGCCCTCATCAAGCCTGGGCCACGATGGAAAAGATCATTAATGGTAATACAGTGGAAACGTATCGGTATCATCGTAGTTTGAAGAACGATCCTTCTCGAGTTGTTAGGAAGATTGATGCTACCAAGGAGAAGATGAAAAAGAAGAGACCAATCTCATACTTTAAGGATCTTTTGCCTTCGCTTGTCAATGGTGGGTATCTGAAACAGGAGAGTGTGAAATCATCTGGTCATAAATATGCGGTGAGTATTCTAGTCTAGTTTTCTTTTATATCTATACATCATCTAATCCCCTCCAATCCACTTACCACAACACAGAGATCTTACATGGTACATGATTTAACACCCAAAGGCAAGGGAGTGCTATCCGAAGGAGCTATCGTGCTTCCCGTGCCAACATCTATTCGTGAACAAGAGAAGATCGAGGATGCAAAGAAGAAACAGGCACTTGCAGATCTCAAGGACAAAGGCGTGGACTTGGGCCAAGTACCTCAAGAGGAACTCGAAAGTGGAGAAGGAGAAGCTCTTACTGCACTCAAGCGTTGGTACTCATATGTTGATTCTATGGAAGCACGAGGCCGTGCCGATGTGGTGAATCAGCTTGATGATCTGAAGAGTAGAATCGAAGCATGGAGACTTGATATGGCCGAGCGTTACCGTATGGCTCCTGCCTCTGTTATGGAAGAGCATCTATTGGTAAAGATTGCCTATATGACTGCAAGTCTTCGGGCTGGTAGCCGCTGTAGTAAAGAGGCTTTGGAAGGTGCCGGTGTTCGATCCAACGGTATCGATGAGCTTTCAAAAGTCTTGGGTGAATGGTCTGACGAAAATACGAAAGAGTCTGCAGCTACTACTGGTGGATCGCACGGTAGTGGTGCACAAGATGCACCAATGAATTTGACCCCAGGCCGAGTATTTCAACCTACCAACTCATGGAGGTATGCAGGTAAGAAGAATAGAGTGTTGTGTGCTATGTAACGAAGCGTTTCAGTTTTTGTACATAAGATGTGCACCTTATCAATCTTGTCCCACCCAGTTTACAAACCTCAAAAGAAGACAGGCAAAGCGACGTGGGAAGTATCATATGATCGTTTCGTCAATGGTGAGCATCCACAAACAATTGCCATGACACAAACTAGTGGTAAGCCTATTCAGGTTGCCACTGTTGTTGGGCATTTACTCCAGGCATTAGAACAAGGACGAGCAGTTGATATACATCGATTATCAACATCAGATACACCCCCTACCAAAAATGAATGGGAAGAACTAGAAAGGTGTTCAGTTGAGACTGGATTAGATGTCAAGGGAGATCCAGCAACATCTGGTGTTGATTCGGGAAGGTTTACAATGAAAGACTTCTTAGTTCATCAATGTGAACTCTACACTAACTATTATTATTATAATTAACACTGTGACTGTGGTGCACAAATAGATACCGTAGATTCCGGGTTGATAATATACATAATATGTTGTTTCATCGACGTCTAGTGATATGACCTGATTATATATGTAGTGTACATTAATTCTACAGCGGTAAAGCGTCGTCATGTTGTTGGTTAAGTTGTTATTTGATTGTAGTTGTGTAGAGAGCTCACGCTGGGGGTCGGTGAGTCTAGGTGGCTCTTCTTGCAAAAAAATGGCGAGTCACCGGTATTTTGGTATTACCCCTCTAATCACGACATACACATGTGCGTAAGCATAAGCCACCGACACAAACACAATTGCAAAGATACAACGATGCATAACTTATTGATTGCCTAATATTGATAATAATTTACATTTACATATACATGAAAGTTATTTATCGGCATCATTTATCTACCACTAACTAATCATAATACGTCAATAACAAACAACACTACTACTAAGATGTGATATATACATCCTAAGCAACCATCTAGGATGGTCTAAACTTTGTGTTGATTGTATGGACAGCCACTTACATCAATATACACACCTATAACTTGAGTGTGATGTGAGGTTTGAGGTTGAGTCGTTAGTGGCGACACGGGATTCAGCTCCTTTTCTCTTCCCCATAATTGACAGTTGCCACTTTATTATCAAACCTCATACAAACAACTATTCAAACTAAGTCCACCCGCCCTATTGTACTACATTCATTAATTATCAATATTTAATATACTACGGACTGCGGTATACGAAATTATATCGTTGGCAGTACCGACAAAATGATTTCAATATTACAACTTCTACTACTGTCAATTATATTATTACAAAAATGTTCTACTTGTTATTCGAGTATAGATGTTGATGGTGCACCGCATATATTTCGTCAGCCTGATCATGATTATGATGAAGAATCTGGCATTGGTTTTGATCCCAATCATCCAGATATTAGTAAACAGATTAACTTAGTTACAAAGTATGTATTATCTATTGGGACTACTTTTGACGATGCTGAAAGCTTCTGTACACATCATAGTGTTTCAGTAGAAGAGATGGAGGCAATGACTGAGAATTATATTGATTATTTACATGATCAAGATTATTTTCAAGAGTTATTGTTTCTACTCAAGTTACTTCCAACTGTATATCGTATAATTACACAAAGATTACGTAATCATTTGAATGAAGATTCACGTGGTTCTTGGCCTGCGGATAGAATTTATGAATTTATTGGTATGGGGGGATTTGTATTCTTGTGTTTCCTTGAGTCTACTATGTCATCTGGTATGGATTGGCAATATGTAATATCCGGTAAGTAAATTGTGTAAGTATTGTTGCCGTTTTATATTATTTATCTAAGTGTATTATATATATATTGGTTGCTAGGTGCTATTGAGTTAGACCATATGTTATCCAAGAAGTTGCCTTTATTCATTTCCTTTGCATGGGGAATGGCAAGAAAGAACAACTGGAGTAACTTTTCTTTAATGTGGCGAGAAGACAATAGCAACAAGTCAGACACCCCCTTAGTCTCAGGTTATTGGAATATGAATAAGAATAGTTGGGTTTTCGCGCCACTCTTAGACCCTATCTCTATTCTCAATCGGTTTGTATTCTGGAAACAGCAGAAAGAAACCGCCATTGTTAAAAGTAGTATCGGTGCTGACAAGATAAACAGTAGGGCTGCATCGATATACACATCTTCCAATCGTCTTAGAAAGGCTAGAAAGATCAGTCCGGAGGATGCCATTACTTTGTATTCTAGTGATGATTCGATTGATGGCTCGACTGCTGTTTATATAGACACCGAATTCAGTGGACTTCATTCTGATATTAGTACGCTTCGTGAGATTTGTGCAAAGTTTGTATCAAATGATGGCTCTTCTTCTACATACAAGGGTGAGTTGTGTATCTCTTTTATTCTATACTTTTATAATATGTCAATTTCAATTAATTAACATGCTTCCAGCATTAGTACTCCCATCTGATGATGATACAGTCTTGGATCAAGAATTTACTGATATTACTGGTCTTACAGCTGACAAACTCAAACAAGATGGACTTCCTCTTCGGGATGTGTTAATTGGTTTCATTAGTAAACTCAAATCTCTTGCCGATAATAATGGTGCTACTATTTATACTTGGAGTAATATTGACATTGAAGTTATTAACGAATCTCTCCTCCAATGCAATATGGGTACTCTCGATTCATATGGTATTGATATTACTCATGTTGATGTAAAAGAAGTCTTCAAATTACCAGCTCTATGGAAATCTACAGAACATACCCAACCAAAATCTCATCATGATGGTGGCAAAGGTTTCACATTAACGAATGTATGTGATAGTATTGGTATTAAACCTGGTACTCATCGTGCTGAATCTGATGTTGATGCCATGAGTAGATTGATTTCCGAGTTTCAACATTTCAGGATATTTGCCAATCTGCTAGCCGTGCCTATTGGTAAAGAGCTTCAGTCGAATGGTTTGAACATTAGTCAATTGAAACGTATTCGGTTTGCTCCATTGTTCGAGGTATTGGGTATCAAATGTAGTGAAACTGGGCTTGCTCATGCATTACAAAAACAAAACTCAGTCGACAGTAGTGGTTCAGATTCATTATTCAATCTACTTGAGAATACAATGGGTGGTGCCGATGTAGATTCTCTTCCAGTATCAGAAGATGCTGAATTACAGCAACATCATTTTCCCAGTGCCGAGAGTCAATTAGCAAGTGTTGATGATATTGTTAATGCCGCAGTCAAGTCTGTCTCCTCTTCCTCTATCTCATCATCTACAATAGTTGAATCGTCAAGTTTAAACGTTGTAGAAAAGCTACGGACAGAGATCGGAAGAGTGAATGGGTTATTAAGCCGTCTTCTTGGTGTAGTTCGAACATTGAAGTCTAGTTTGAAAGAATGTCGAGCCGAGAATGCTCGACTACGTCTACTACAAGACCCATCAATAGAGGATCATCCAAACAAACGTACAAAGCGATTATCTCCCAACCCAAATCATCTTACACTTACAATACCTGTAGATGCTAATTCTCCTCGTGTGGCCATAGATATTTCATATGACCATTGCATTGTAGTAGCTATAGAACAAGAGAGTGACGGATTGTCTGAAGAAGAAAATCTAAAAGTTGGTGATATTATATTGAAATTGAATGGTATTAACTTAGTGGATGTTGACGGAGGTCTTAGTGCTTGGGAAACACTATATACGACATTTCGTGAGAGTGGCATGACTCTTGTTGTCCGCCGCATCCCCCCTAAGTAGACCAATACTATATACATTTGAAATAATACTTCCCATACATAATACTCTCTTCTCTCTACCACTACTCTCATACCTAAAGAAAGTGGATTCTAGTAGGCGCAACCTTCTCCACCATTTGTTCTGCATCAACAGTATCAGTATCACCTTGTTCAACATCATCACCAGATGCTAATAGTTGCTCCTCTGCTGCTGCTTCTTCTTCCTCTACCATTACTCTACTCGCTTGGGTAGATGATTCACTTGTTGAAGCCCAACTAAACTCAATCTTATCCAACTTTTTGAATCGATCATTTGGAAGATTACTATTAGTGTGCAATTTACGCTGAGTATGCACCCAACTTCCCAATACCATGTCTTGTTCATAATTGCGAGGTACTCTACAATGCCCTTCACTATTTTTGAACTTTACCAATTCTGTATAATTCTCCTCCCATGTTCGAGTACTCGTGACGGTATCAAAATCAAATTCAATACCTTGCAATTTGCTGATTTGCTCGGGTGTAAGTTTACCATTAGTGTTGGATGTCCGCTGATTTGACACCCAACTTCCCAATACCTTGTCTTGTTTATAATTTTTAGGTACTCTACAATGCCCTTCACTATTTTTGAACTTTACCAATTCTGTATAATTCTCCTCCCATGTTCTAGTACTACGGCCGGTATTAAATACAAATTCAATACCTTGCAATTTGCTGATTTGCTCGGGTGTAAGTTTACCATTAGTGTTGGATGTCCGCTGATTTGACACCCAACTTCCCAATACCTTGTCTTGTTTATAATTGCGAGGTACTCTACAATGCCCTTCACTATTTTTGAACTTTACCAATTCTGTATAATTCTCCTCCCATGTTCTAGTACTATGACCGGAAGTAGAATTATTACTACTACCCGAACCCACTCGAAATACAAATCCAATACCTTGCAATTTGCTGATTTGATCGGGTGTAAGTATATCACCTTTCTTGAATGCCTTTCGCTGATTACTCACCCAGTTTGCCAATACCATGTCTTGTTCATAATTACGAGGTACTCTACAATGCCCTTCACTATTCTTGAACTTTAGCAATTCTGCATAATTCTCATCCCATGTTCTAGTTTTACGACCGGAAGTAGGTTGTTCACGTTTTTTGTTGGTGGAAGTAGCAGCTGTATCATCATCCCTACTCTTGGGTGCACGTCGTTTGTTATTACTACCTCCTATAGAAGGTTGAGGAGGCAAAAAATCATCCCTACTCCTGGGTGTACGTCGAGGAGGTGCACGGTTGTTGTTGATAGGAGGTGCACGTGAAGTTGCAGCTGTACTCTTCTTGGGTGCACGTTGATTATTGTTAATATTTATAGGAAGTGTACGTCTTTGGTTAGAGGGATGTGCATCAAGTCGTTGTAATTCATCAATAAAATCTGCTGGTAGTTGACTAGGGTCAAGAGTTATTGTTCCTGGTATGGATATAATATTATTATTACCCTCGGAAATGGAGTTGTTGTTGGAAGTGGTAAAATTAGTACTGGGCGAAGTAGTGTCAGATGTTATATTGTTAGTGTCAGATGGTGTGCTATTGCTGCGTGCGGTACGCCCTGCTGTTTGACGTGAGGGTGATGAACTCATCTTTATATATTATTTGAGAGTTGAGTTGTACTAAAGTAATTGAGAGGAGTGCTACTATTCATGGCAACTAGCACACACCAGTGGAGGGATACCGGTTAATTTTTAGGTGACTGCTTAATTAGATATGAGTTGAAGAGTCAATATATCAAAGCTAACCCATTTATTATATTGTCATAGGAAACATTAGAAGTATTGTATTTATTTATATTATTGCAATATGCCGTCTCTTGCCAATAACAGTACTAGTTATTTGACATTAGAAGATGAGCAAAAAAAAATGTCCGCCATTGACAATGGTTCACCTGATGAGTGTCTACCGATCGATCTCCTAAAAAAAGGTAAAAATGTAATTGCATTCGATCATAATCGTAAACACAAAATCTGGTTTGGAAAGATTGATTCTACTACAGAAGATAATAATGGGTTGAAAGTGAAGTTGAAGTGCTTTGGTTATAGAGGCCCTGCAGCAAATTTGACTGTCCCTCATAAACAAATATTATATATACTACCGGATGGAGATAAGTTGGAAGATATAGTATCAGAACCCATATCACGCAACAATAGTTTGAATGACAGAAACATAAAACCATTTTTGAACCCGGCACCAAACAACTCAAATGATGATGATTATCAATGCACAATTGCTCGACGTTTTGCTGTTGGGGATAAGCATTACGAGTTGAGAAATTATATTGGCTATGGCATATTGGCTATGGATATTGATGAAAATAAAGAACAGGCCGTGGCACAGATTGGAACTAATACCACATCTACAAGTAATGGTATATCAAGTCAATATATGTTTGAGTATGAGGAAGATGATTTTGACAATCCACAGTATTGTTCAATTAAATTGTCATCATTTGAAGATGACAGCAGCAGCAGAATCGAACTACACCAGATGAATTATCTCTGTTCAAAGATACCAAGTACTACAATAATAAAACGCATAATCAAACGACAAAAAGATGATAAGAAACAATGGATTAACATCAAGTTTGATAAAGACAACTCAGATGTATATGAAGTTATACCCGATAAAACATGGTCATTAGTATGTAGTTCATTTGGTTTGTTCGACGATTATGAATCAAATGATAATACACGTTACATCATATCAAAGTTGAATGAATGGAATTATAATGAGTTCCCATCAATACTAACAGAATCGTTAGATAGTGTTTCATTCTTCATGATTAGTTTGGATGATTATAATGATATTGAGGACGAGGATATGGTTGAGAGTATGAAACTTGTTGTTCAAAACATATCAGGTAAATTTGTAGGTGAAACAGTTAATACAGATGGTAGTGATAGATCATTCATTATTGGTATAGCCAAGTTTACAGATGGCGTAATTGTACACGAAAAGGACATATATGTTTCTGCCATTATCGACTTGCCAACAATTGAACGCAACGAAGGTTGTGGCATTAGCATTGACACGGATAATAATGCCAAGATTACTAAGAATGAATACTCAGCTATTTGGATAAGTTTTATTGTGGCAAATCATCCAAAGAATGGGCTAGGATCGTTCTTGTTAGAGATAGTAGGTTGTTTCGGTCGTTACATGGGTTATTTACCAAAGTATGCATTAAGTGTGAATAGAAATAATAAGGATGCAATTACTGCATACAAGAATATGGGGTTCGAAGAGCAAAAGTGGGTTGGCCATTCAAAAGACATTACGGAAAGGAAGCATAAAGAGTGTGTTCTCATGATCAAGCGGGGTGAAATCAAGCATAACAAAAACAATACCAACACCAAATCAAAACAACAAAACACTAAACGGAAGCAACCAAACACCAACCAAAAGATTTCGAATAGTAGAAGTAAAGGTGGTGGAAAGAAAGGTAACGGAGAGAAGTCCTCAGGTAAACGTAAACGAGATAGTACTAGTAATACGACTGAAGCAGCAACCGCAATGGATACGTCATTGACTACAGCTGCTGCCGCCGTTGCACGAAAACCAACTCCAGAAGAACAAGAGCAACAACAAAACCAATGGGAGTACATTAAAAACACAGAATCAGAAAGAGGTAGTACTGGTTTCCTTCTTATACATCCAGGGGGGTCATATGCAAGCAAATTGAAAGATGATAGTGAGATGATCATAGTCGTAACACAAGGGAGAGTTACAGCATCTCATACTGAAAAGGGTGCTGTAAGACAAAAGAGGAACTGGACAAATAATGAAACTAGTCACCTTATCGTACAACCAAGCGAATATATAATGATTGAGAATAAAAGTGCAACGTTAGCAAAGCTAAGTGTCATTACAGCACCGGCAAAAGTGATTGTGATGAGGACGGATAGTTAGATATAAAGATATAAGGATAACATATGATTATGATACAGTAAGTAAAAGTTAGCTAGAGAGAAGTTTAATCTCTATGTCTATACTACTGCTTGATTGGCCACTAACCAATCATCAAGCCGTTGCTGTGATACTAGATTCTCAGCAACAGCTGGTTGATGGAGATGAGCACGAGGTCCTATCACATTGAGGAAAGCGTTTATGTGAATGGCACCTTGAGGGACATTATTAGGTAAACGATCTTCAATGAACAATCTTTTAGGCCCCTTCCCACATCCCCTAAAGATATGTAGCGGTTTACGAAGATGGAGAGAGACAATAGTAACTCAATTTAGTGCATACGGTTTGCAAAGACAATTAAATGAAGATACAAAAGACGAGACTTCATATTGAACACTTGAATTCACATAATGAAACATACTAACACGGACTTTCCAGCCAAGCACTCTCAATGCTTTATCATTCAAATAAACATATTCATTATCATATGTGTATGGAAATGCAGTTTGATGATATAGACTTGTGTTCCAAATTTGGTATGATACTTGATTGATTGGAAGTTCAACTGCTCGTTCTATGGCATTGTAAACGAAGTGTACATTGATATTTCTATCAGACCCCTCGGGATACCTCACATCATAACCACAAGTGGCTGGCAATCTAAAATCAATTGAACCATTAGCTTGACGACCCAAACGAAGAAGATGGAACAAAGCTTCCTCTGCCATTGCAGTTCGTCCTATATAATCTTCTCTAGATTCGTCTTGTTGTAAAGAATCTAGAGCACCACAGATGAGGTCAAGTCCATGATTGGCAAATAAACGACCAAATGAATCATTCTTGTCGGGATGTGGTGTGTTGAAGAAGTTGAACGTCAAGAGTGCCAATTGATTGAATAAGAAAGCTGGACTATTGCAAGTTCGTACATGGTGTCCATCAATTGCTCCATCTGATACTTTCAATAGGAAGTTATAAAAGTCGGGATCGGATGCCTTCATAATCTCATTAGCTTCAGTAGTAAGTTTAATTGCCTCTCTGCATAATCGGGGAATGAAATATGTATTGATGACACTATGTTCATTCCATCTATCACTGAGATAAATAGAGTCTGTTGATTTCCTAACTGTTGCCAATGGACGATGTGACTTAACCTTACCAATGTATATGTTTGTATTATGGTTATGTGTAGTATTTCTTTTCATACAAGATTGGCGGCGGTAACTAAGATCTATCATGGTAACTAATAGTTCCATATTCACTTTAGTATGAGTGCTTCTGTACCATTCTGCAACTTTTGTCCCTAGACGTTGCCTTGGTGTAATCAAACCGTCCTCTCTCTCACTCGTATTAACAAGTTGTGGATCCTTAGTAGACTCAAGAACGAGTCCTTCTTCATTCACTTTAGATATATGAAGCTGTTTAGTAGATGTGGCTGAGTTTTGCACTTCATTAATAAACACTTGGATTGGAAGACGTTGCTCATCAGGTTCGTTAGGTACTGCATATTGCTTGGACAACTTACGGCATTTCGTAATGGTCTCTGAAGATACAAAGCATGTAGTAGCAGTCTTCTGGGTGTAGTGGTCCTGTTGCAATTCCACGGTAGATTGATTTAATTCATTGGGTAATATAACAGCAACTCCCGAGTCAGGAGGAGGTTGTTCTTCAACTCTAACAAAAGTTGTAACTTTATTTTTGCGAGCTAATGATTTACGAGGTTCTGGTTTTGATAGATTGAATTGGTGGGGTGTTTTGACTAATCTTAATTTCTTATCAGACATATTGACTATTGACATTTCATTTGATATTTCTTTTGCAATAGCATCTTTAACTGCTTTGTTGTGTCTATAAGAAACATAATTTTCATGTACTGTATCATAACCGCAAATACTACACTCAACAAATCCATCAGCTGCATTAGACTCTAATGTAATCCGATTAAGATAATGTGTATCAAAACTGTTAACACTGATATTGCTCGTCTCCTCATCAACACTCATCAATGGACGTTCATATAACTCTTTTACATTAACTTCGTGTATCTCGTCATGTATAACTAGCTTCTGGTCAGCATTCCAATGGCAAAAGCTATAAAGTGATATCAGGGGATGGTCATTCAATATGATTGCTAATCTCCATGATACTTTATTATCTGTAGACAAGGCAACAACAGCATATGTCCTGCCGGGTATCTTCTTCTTCTTTACTACTGATGGTGGAAGCTCATGTGATGGTGGCGATCCGCTTAAGTTTGTATTGTCAATAAAGCATGTAATACTATTATCTTTGTTTATTGCCGTATTAGGTATAATGTTGAATACTCCCCCATCTTGTCTACAACAATCTTGAGCAGAATATCTCCTCTCGTATAATGTAACCATCTTAAGAAGCCCAGTCTTATTATTACATAGTTGTAGAAACAACCTAGCTTTTCCTTGCCGTTTATTCTTCCTCTTTGATGATGGATATTCATTCTTATCCAATAGACGTTTTGATTTCCTTATTGTCAACTTTCTATCGACGGATTTTGTTGTTGTGGGTGATGGCTTAATACTTGCAATAGCCCTCTTTAATTCTTTGAGATTAATATCTTTTACAACTTGTTGTGACCTTAAATTATAGCTGTAGCGTGGTGGTGGAGGAGGTAGTTCATTGGAGCAATAATAATCAACCATGATGTCTATTGTTCTGCAGTCAGCTAAATAATTGCAATAATATCATAATATACTTCAATGGGTAGTAATCATCATTATCGTCATCTATCTGCATCTACTACTCATAATGATTCAAGACCGCAATAACCGTAGCGCTGCTAAAACACTCAATATGAAGTATCTAAATGATAACAACTATTCGTATGTTTTCTCTAAAAAGCCTAGCTAGTAAAGGCGTCTAACCGCTCCAAAATGAGTTCTACCACTCAGCCCTCCGCCGAGATAACAATCTTGTACAAACTTTGGCATTTAATATCATTTGCAATGACATGTCATGGGAATTTATTAAATGAGTGGTTGCGTGAGTCTTGTTAGTATCTTTTTCTCTTCTGGTATCCGTCGGTCACATCTCAAATCAATACCTCTAGAGAGTGAATAAACAATATCGTAGATCGTATTGAGGTAGTGGTGTAGAGTTCACATTAATTGGTATTATTAGTCAACAAGATGACGTACTGATATATTATCAATGCCTGCCGGCGGCCCCTACCGGGAGTGTCTACGACGTCGCCTAGCGGCGGGCCTATCGCACTCAACAACTCCGGTATATCGTATGAGAGCACATCAAGTGCAGAAGCACATTGTGACGATGACGTTGGCACGGCTAGTTGATGATGATGATCATGACTTACTGCTGTATCCTCTGGACAGTAATATAATAAGAGACTTAGAGTAATTTTGCTAGCTTCCAAGAAAGGTTACAAACTACCAGCTCTTGAACCCACACAAATAAGTTCGAAAAGCAAATCAAATACGGCATTACCAACATACAGATAGATATATCACAGTTCAGTGCCGATCATGGGAAATTCGTTTTGCCTAAAGGAGTATACAGAACGTACCCCGGAGGAGAGTGCCTCGTTCTCTAAATGGTGCGGAGCTTTGAAGTGGTACATGGCACTGAAAAGGGTGAATTACACTCCCATATCGTTCGGCAAAGTGGAAGAAACAGGTGATGACTCAGATGACGATGATGATGAGCCTATCATGGCTAGTTACGAGAAGAGAACCGATACCCAAACATTGAGTTCCCTTAAAAGGAAATGAAGTAGCGTCTTGTGGATGTAACGTTTGAGATTGTATGTGTAATGAATAGTTTGGCAAATAAGTAATGGCGTATCAACTATCTCTTCTATATGCTTATTACTACCAAATTAGTTGTGATGCTGCATAAGTTGCAGTATACGTCCTAGCTCAAGTTCTCTCATCATAGCTCTGTTCTTCCCCCTCGAACTCTGTTATTAGCCTAAAAGTTCTTTAGGATACGTCCTTCAAACACCCCGGCATCGCTTAACATGCTCGTTACAGCATCAACCATACCATTAACACCACAAAGTAAAGCACCCGAGTTTCGTGGAATTGGAACCCCATCTTCCTCCAAAGCATTCTGGACATATCCCGTACGACCTTGCCAAATAGCTCCACTCTCACATGGCAAGTCAGGTTGAGACACCACCGGCACAACCTGCACACCGGCCGCCTCCCATTCACTAAATTTACTAACATACGGCATATCATCCGGTGTCCTAACACCATAATACAACGTACATGTCCGTCCCCCACTACCAGCCGGTGAAACATTCAATTGACCACTTTCAATAGCACTACGAATTGGCGCGATACCAGATCCACAAGCGAATAATAATAAATTTTGTGTTGGGAAATCATATTTGAAACCTTCTATATTCTCTGTAATTGGGAACCCGCCACCCATTACTTGTGATACTGCAATGGATGTACCTGGTGATGCTGATGTTAGGTATGAGTTGAAGTCTGTTTTCTTAATTAGAAATTCCCATTGTGTTGGTGTTGCTGAAGTGCCGGCGGCTTCATCTGCTTCATCTTTAACTTCTCCGGTTGGTGGTGATGCTATTGCTAAGAAGATTGGTTTAGCATTCTCGTCTGTGTAAATGTTCATTGTTGGGGATTGCAAAGATGAAATGAGATACGTATATGAGATTCGATTGTACATAAATACACCCTCCCCAAAAAACAGATCGAATAGAAGCAAGTCTGCATCAGCAACATAGAATATCGTCAGCGTTTCATTTCCGACAGGTAAACGGCGAATGTTATTTAGAACATCATTTGCTCTTTGCTTATATATAATCATCCCTCTCATATCCACAACAAGAGATAGTCTATATAGAACATAAGATATGAACACAAAATCAGAGTACGTACCATCAGCAGGACGGACTTGAACATACTGTCCCGGAATTAAATATTCACTACCATCGTCAACATTAACTTTTAATGAAACACATGACCCTGATGGACATGCTACCATGTTACTATCAACTGTGGCAGTTGACCATATTGGGTCTGGTCCCCATCCCATAAATAATTGTGTGGTGGAGGATGATGGTTTGTTGTTGATGACATTTTGTTGCTGAAAGTATGGTTTTGTTATACCGACAGTCGATGGAAGAGAAGTTAGAGGAGATATAGTAAAGGCGGTGGCTACATTCGTGGCCGTGAGGCCGATGAGGATTGTTGATAGGAGTCTCATGATTAGATTGTTGAATAATGAAGATATGATTTTAATCAGTGTATATGACTCTTGGAGGGTAGATCGCTGAAAAGTACCCAGGGGGCGATGATCGAGAGCGAGGAGAGCTCTCGTCTTCAGAAATAATGGACTGCTTTAGTAGCATTGGCATTGCAATTGGTACCTCTAGTTGTTGATATAGCTAGGAGACACCTAAGAGGTTATATGTTTATACGGAGATGACACGAGCCACAGCCGATGAAAATGAAAGTGTTAAGATGGAAGAGTCGTCCTCGGAAAGTGGCACCAGTCGAGTCGGTAGGTAGTTGTTTGTTTTTATTTGCATCTATTTCTATTCATAATTGACAGTTTGGTATGTGTTCTAATGTGAACCTCTACTTCTACGTTTTACTAATCAGACGAATCTATGGTGGAGGACGGTAAACTGCCGCTACTTTCGGGAGATGATGCGGAGGAGGTGAACAAGAACGATCATCGGAAGATAGAATACAAAGATTTGAAAAGCATGCTTGAACATAAAGACCTATTTACTGTGTATGAGATATTTGTACAGGCATATAAAGAAGCTAAACTGATTTGGTAATGCTTGGTCTATGTTTGGCTTTAGTAGTTATTACCCCCGTGTGGATATAATGGATAAAACTAACAGTTGATATGCCGACATGAACATTAAGTTCTTCCTCTTAGTCTACTTGCACTTTCACTCCACTTATTAACAAGTACGCTTCTTGTATCTACTCTGATTATAGCTTGGAACATTACCTAACCTCCTAATCTGATATACATTATCAACATAATACCATACACTTAATAATACATTATAACTTCTTCTTCTTCGACCACTACAGCACTAGCTCCTTCTATAGGTTGCAATACATTATACTCTTCTTGTTTTAAAACTACTCCATTTACCGTTGGTGATACTCGTCTTCTATTGTTGCTACCTAAGATCTTTTCATCTCTTCTTGGTCTCTGAGGTATCCGACGATTAACAATCTGACGATTAACCCCATTCGATGATGACACTTTATGCAAATGACGCTCATCTTTAACATCATCACCATTATCAATCAAATTGTCATCACATAAACAGGCAGTCAAAAAAGTACAAATAGCACCACTCAACGGACTAATCACATCGGAGAATAATAAATCTATACCATCATGACAATACGTCGGTGCTGTGGAACTACTTTTGGTACTTTTAGTTGTTGTACTATCTGCGGTATGTCTTCTTTTATGTTGTTTTGTTGTATTTGTTCTTCTACTGTTTAAATGACGCTGTTGTGATGCTGACATTGATTCTACATCTTGTGTTAATTTTTGTTCAAAACTTTTGTTAACTATTAGATTATTTGTATTGTTATTCTCATCACGATGTCGTCGTTGACGCTGTTTGCTACTACTGCGTGTCCTACTTCTACTACGACTTCTACTCCTTCTACTATTTGATGATTGACGACCTCTTCTTTTATTGGAAGAGCGCTTTGATTTTGATGATGAGATCGATGATCGACTTCTTCTACTCGATACTGATCCTCCTCCACCGCTTCTTCTATGGAATAAATCTTGTACACCACCTTTACGGGATGATGCAAACTTTACCGCCATCGTTGATATATATAGATGCGGTATGAATGATCACCGTATGTTGTAGATGTTGAGAGGTGAAGAGAAATAGTATGAAGAAAGATCAAATTTTGAAAAAATGACAGGATACCTCTGAGAAGTATGAGAGAACGAACGAATAATGTCAAAACTGCCCAATATTTCACAGGTTCGGGTTGATTGATCGTACATGCTACATAGTAGTAAAGTTGGTTGAGAGGGTGGATAATATCTGAAAAGTTGCAAAGGAGGAGATATACATAAGAGAGGGCCTGTATCGATTATAAATCTACGCGGAGGAGATACCCAAAATATAATCCAATCGATTCAACATAACATGATGAAGATAACTATACTTGTACTAGCTATTGCAACAACTACGACTACTGCCATATCAGCTCGATATGCTACTGCCACTACAACTAACAACAATGGAAACAACTATGATCTTGATATAGATTATGGCACTTACAATCAAAAAGAGTCGTGGCAACGAAGGAGACGAGCACAACGACAACAATATCCAGAACAACATTCTGACACTTCAGCAGAGAAAGAATCAATCAAAAAAGAAGAGTATGATGATACAGCAACACACGGCACGTATAATTCACAAGAGAAATACAAACGAGCGCGTGAATTACAGCATGAGAAGAGGAAACGGGCACATGAATTACAAGTCGAGATGGAGGAGGAGACCGAAGGGATTGTAGCAGAGTTATGAGTTACTTAGCTGTCCATAATATGAAGGCACACTCCATTTATATGTTATGGAGCCGGCGATGAGATTGAGTTGTTTTATGTTTAGACAAAGGGTAATGTGAATGTAACAAAATAAAGCAAGGTGTATCTTCTACTTAATATGAGTCGCAAAATACTAGTAACTCTTCTCCTCTTTTTCTATTCTCCTCATTCCACTGCTCTTCGTGTAAGGTATAGCTAAATGGATACTTAACAGTTATACATCTAACTAGAACTGATTAGTAAGTTAGTAGTAACGATAGGCATCATCGGCCGCAGCGGCTTCATCTCTCTGACTACTCTTAATCTCACCTAAGTATTCTTGATAAGCATGTAAAGCGGTGGTGTAGTCATCTTTTGTTGCAACTCCATTTGAGTACAACTGCCTTATACACGTTAAAGATTCAGCATTTCCATCTCCTACCGCAATCACATAGTGTTTGATCGATCTATCAATATCGCCTACCCGAAGTTCGTCAATACTTCCAAGAACATACCTTGCCCCTGGATGTCCTCTCATAGCTGCTAGCTCATAGTAATGTATAGCCTTCTTATTATCCACTTCCACACCTCTTCCGCTTCCATACACAAAGCCCATGTTGTGCAATGCTGTAGCGTTCCCAAGTTCGCCTGCCCGATGGTAAAGTTCTAATGCCTTTGCATGATCTTGTGGTAAACCAAATTTTCCTTCAGCATACCATGATCCTAAAACATTCATTGCATCGGCATACCCGCCCTCAACTAGTTTATCAGCCCTTTTTATTTTCTCCTCATTTGATTCAGGTGTTGTAGTTCTACAAAAGGGACACTTTTCATTATCAACTTTATTGCCTTGATTATCATACACAGGAGCATGAATACATCCACTGCATATCTGCTTTCCACAACATGATTTGTATCTATACCCCGTTGGTAAAGAAGGCATTCTTTGGAAGCATATAGGGCATTCTTCATACAGTGGGGGTGGTCGTTTGAATAGTTCTATATCGTGTACTTCAGCTGCACGCTCAGCAGCAAGTCTTTGATGTTCTTCACAATCTTTCTTATGTTTGTGCCGATGTTTCTTTTTACATGCGGCATTGCAATACTTTACTTGGTTACACTTGTTGCATATATTCTTAACATGATCACCCTCACTACCACAATTGGCACATGTATTTGTTGTATCTGATGTGTTCATAATGATTTTGCAATTGATTAGATATATCTAATTTTTTATGATACTCAAAAGATACCCAAGATTTGAGCTAATCGTCGGTGCACTACGGAAGATAGGTATAGGTGAATAAACAGTACAAAGACCTATTTGGATAAGTGCGGAGGATATTATTAGGATAATACTACAAGCACTTGCTCCTCCTCATTACATTTCTCTACCGCTCTTGGTTAGCATGACTCTTGCACTTGCAAATTATCCGTTCATCATCCCAACTTTTAGACCACTAGTCCCGAGTCCGAGCAAAAAAGTAGCTAAAAAATCAATTTTTATATACCCACTTTAACCGAAGTATATGAGTACTTGCAATACTGTTCCAACTATATTAGGCACATCTGTCAACAGCTAAGGAGCATAGCTGATTGTATATAAAAGGATATTCGCCAAAACTGGGTGTAGGCGATGTAGTGATTAGCTCATCGTTCGGTCGCCTAAAATTCATAAAGTATCCTTTTTAGCTACTTTGGTAGATAAAAAGTTTATGTGTCTATAAAAATCGTTTGGATGAGTTGTATAAAGCTTACTAATACTCATTCAACCCCAAATTGCGCGTAGATTTCATTTCTGATCTTATTTTTTAACCATATTGTACATAGGACACAGTATATAATACTCTCAACTCTAATTTGATTCTACTCTCATAAAAGCTCCCCCCCAAATATTTAGGGGGGATACCGTAGCAGCCCCCAAATATGCTCGCTCAGGATGCTTTTTTGCAATGAATTGCAATTCAATAGGCGATGTTTGCCATTGCAATAATCAGCCGCCGGTGAAGATCATACCCTGAAATTTGCAATGGAGTTAGCTATGCTATTATAATAAAAGGCGATATCATGTTTGTGGTAGGTTTCTAGGTTGCTATTGAATGCGACCTCGTCCGCTCAGCCATTGCAATTTTTATATACCAAAGTAGATAAATTCTGAGGGGAGAAGGGTTTATGCCCCCTTGCCATTTTTATATACCAAGTAGCTAAATCTCGGACTCGGGCTAGAATCTAAACGGACATTTGAAAAATTGAGATTTAGCTGTTCATGAAGTAGCCTCAAAAGAGGACGATGAATGACTATCACTAAGAGATGGCAATACATTGATATATACCGTAGTAATATAATGCTAAAGAGTTATATTGACTGCTGAGATTATAGGCTATATAAACAACGGCGGTGATATAAGAGATACCCAAAAATAATATCTATTGCAATATTATATCCATATAGTTTATTATTGCAATAAATCATGAAGAGGATTATACTAGCCACAGCTGCAACAGCAGCCATATCATCACGATATACCACTGCTGCTACTACCAATAATATCAACACTAGTAACAATAATAATAGTGGCTATAATCCCGATGTAGCATATGGCACCTATAATCAACAAACATCATGGAAGCGTCGTCATCAAGAGTCACGTCGAGAAAGACGACCTCAACAACAACAACAGGGGGGTAGACGACGAACACAGAGGCAGCATTCAGTTGATACACCACCATCATCTGACCCTCCCCTCTTCTCTTCCAACACTTCTCCTCCGAAACAACAACTAAGCGAAGAAGAGGAGTATAATAAAATGAAAGAACAATATGAATTACAATTATCTAAAGAAGAGTATGAAGAGTCATATTTAAGGGATGACGGTGAAGGTGATGCTCAACATTTGAATGAGCCGCATTGGTCAGAAGCACACGAAGAGAGTGAGGAGCATTCTAAGACTGAGGAGATGTTATTGCAGCAGCAGATAGCTAGCTCAACAGGGGGAGAAGAGGGGGGAGATGTGAATGTGAATGAAGTTTCATTTACTTCCTCCGCTGCTTTTGATAATGATGACGATGATCAGTATGGTCATGAAAGTGTTGGACCTGGAAAGACTCAGACTACTGATGATACTTACGATGATGGTATGGTACAGATTAGCACTGCCGCCAATACTAATAACGACGACGATAACAACGGGACAACAGAAGAAGAAGTAACACACGAGGAGGAAGGAGAAGAAGAGGATAACTTTAATAACGCCCTAATGGTAGGCATCGACTCCAATGCACACCCCGAGAAGAAGGGTAAAAGTTCAAAGGGTAAATCTAGTAAAGGCGGCGTTGCTCATCATAATAATCAAGGATCAACTGGTGGAAAGGGAGGAAATGGTTGGCATTCTAATGGATTATTGGAGGAGATTGAGGCCCAAGTTGAGGAGGAAGCTGAGAATCATACTACCAACGGTGGACATGGTCAGACGAGTGAGTCGAATAATATGAATGGCAGTAGTAGTAATATGGAAGAGGGAGTACATGCATTTGCAACTGGTAAAAGTGGCAAGGGTGCTAAACTCAATGGTGGTGGATCGTCGTCAAGTTGGAATACATCTGCCAAGCCTACGCCAAGTAACCAAGGAGATCATCAAGGAGATGGCTCTACTCAAGACGATCATGAAACTGATACATGGTCCAAGCCATACACAATATTCGATCCAAAGACATCCAAACTCTTCAAAACTTCCAAATCACACAAAAGTACTAAAAAGGGTAATTGGTGGTCTCCATCATGGCCAAGTCCACCCACCTCTAATTCACCAACACCTAACAATACAACATCCACTAGTTACCCTACCATGACACCTACATTATCAAATGATGAATATCCACCATTAACTTGGTTAGGTGTCGAGGGTTGTACAATCGATTCACCCTGTCCAGCATGCTCTGGAGATTGTGATGAATCATCCGATTGTCTACCTGGTTTGGATTGTTATAAACGTACAAATTCAAATGATGTACCAGGTTGTACTAGTGGTGGTGTGGGTGATATTCCCGGTGCAGATTATTGTTATGATCCTAGCTTGGTTGGTAATACTACTACCGCACCTAGTATTGCCTCGTTTCCGACCTATTCACCCGTTGAACAACCGAGTCCTACACCACCTCCTCAAGAGCCATCAATTCCAGTGCCATTAACTTGGGTTGGTGTGAATGGATGTACACCCACACAGCCATGCGATGCATGCTTTGGTGATTGTGATGCTGATACTGATTGTCAATCTGCCGATGGAAGTAGTGTTATGGCATGTTATAAACGTGCCGATGGAGATACAAGTCAAGTACCAGGCTGTTTAACGGGTGGTGATGGTGATATACCCGGTGCTGATTATTGTTATGTTGTTAAACCTTCAGCTCCGAGCCCTCCAAGTCCAAGTGTGGGAGATTTGCCAACTCCTCAGTTTACAACGTCGTCTACGCCCTCTCCTCAGGGCGAAGGTGTTGATGCATACTTTATCCGATCTCAGGCTCGAGGAGGATCAAGTAGTAGCTTCTCAACTCAAGCCATTGCCGCAATGAGATCTGACCCGCCCAAGACTAGGTACTTAAAGAAGACAAGAAGTCTACAGGCGTTAGTACCGAATAGGCCTGGGTTGAATAGTGGATATTCTCGTCCTGATCAGAACTTTACCTTTGGTGGCGATGAAGAGTCAGGGTATCAAGAGGAAGAACAGGAGTCAAGTCAAGTCTATCAAGATCAAGTCTATCAAGACCCAGCGCCTACTATGTATCAAGATGGAGAAGAACCTAGTGATCAAGTTTATCAAGTCTATCAGGGATCTGGCGATTCTTCAACAGCAGGCGGTACCGGCTGGTGTGTAAGTGGTGCATTATCACCAAACTATTACCAGTTGTTACTTGAGGATTGTATTCCCGATTCCCTCACTTCGTCGTCATCATCGTCAAGGTTGTTACAACGGACTGGTGGTACTACTAGTAACACTATCGTTGCTCGTATGGAACAAATGGATCAATTGTGGTCAATGGATACCTCGGGATATATCCATAGTATCTATGATTACGATCGTTGTATGATGATACCCTCGTCAAGCATCCCTTCTACTGACACTCGTAGTGTAAACGAGGTACCCGTGGAGATTGGTCCATGCAATGATGTTAATGCATTGAATCGGTTCTATTATGATTCCTCGTCGAGTATACCCAATGTACTGAAATTGCAAGGATATGATACACTTTGTGTAACCTTCTTGGGTGGAGATATGGCCACGAAGGGATCGCAAATGATACTTGATCAATGTGAAAGTCAAGATAAGTTTGGGTGGGACTTTGTACACGAAGATGAGTTGGATTCTTCATCGCCTCCGCCTCCACAACCATCTCCTCCTTCATCATCTGAATTACCCGAGTTGCGGTATCTTGGACGAGATGGATGTAATGAACAAAGTACATGTCCTGCCTGTTCAGGTGATTGTGATACAGATGCTGATTGTCAAACTGGCTTGAAATGTTATGAACGAGATAGAGATACAAGTCCCCAAGTGCCAGGATGTGGTGTGGGTGGCCCTGGAGATATTGCCGGTGCAGATTATTGTTATGAACCAAGTAATGATGGGTCTTCTTCTTCACCGCCGCCACCACCAAGTTCTTCTTCTCAAGAACCTCAACTATTGAATTGGATTGGTGTTGGAGGTTGCACCGTTGATAATCCATGTCCAGCCTGTTCTGGTGATTGTGATTCAGATTTAGATTGTCAAGGCTCGTGTTATAAACGATCGATTGGTGAATCAACACCAATTCCAGGTTGTGCCGTGGGTGGAATGGGTGATATACCCGGAGGTGATTATTGTTATGATTCTTCATCTTCTTCTGAGACTGTCAATCCAGGGCAGTCTCGTCCAGTAGTACCACAACCTACACCGCCTTCTCCGACGCCTGAAAGTGAACCTTCTTCCCCATCTACTAATAACTCAGAATCTAGTGAGAGTGGGTACCCAACTCTCAGTCCAACAGTACTATCTGACGAATCAGACGCTCCTACGGGATCTCGTTCTACTGGGTCTCTGCCAGTATCTCAAGGAACATCTGATACTACTGGAACTCAGACAGTATCTACTCCATCACATACTAGCAGTAACAGTAGCGGAGGTTCAACTACTCCTTCCTATCCTGGCACCAAGAGTTCCAAGGCAGCACTTGAACCGATAAGTAGTAGCGTTGTTTCAAATGAAAGAGTACGACAACATGCCTCAACAAAGGCAGAGAGGGAACAGGAGATCGAAGAACTCGAAGAAGAGATTAAGGAGCTTCAGGAAGAGGATGAAGCAGAGGAGATTGAAGAATTCTTTTTAAATCAAAAGCGTGGGCATGTCTCGACACATGCCGAGAGGGAGAAGGATAATAAGTAGAGAGTATATACCATATGCTCTCTACTTTTTAGGGGAGAGTGTATTCCAAACCGATAACTATGAGAGCTTCATATATGTTTTGGCAACGCACATGATTTTGATAACATGACGCATAGACTTAGATAGACTTCTTGTATAATAGAAACACCTTTTATTTGTATGTCACTCTCCTATAGTTATTCTATGCATACCTTACTCTCGTTTCTTCTGTGCTATATCTGTTACAATATCAACTGCAATCCTTACGCTTGTCTCTGATTGAACATGATGACTGCCTATCTTTCTGTCGCCACTAGCTTGTACTGATGTTGTTTGATCTGATTTGTCTTCTTCTTTCTCGACGCCTATCAGTATTTCGAATGTCTCAATGATGCCGGGGAAAGCTGGTTGTATACCATGAGAGTAATACAAACCCATTCGTTCAGCGGGGCTTGATACCCATACAGCCACGACATAGCCTATAATCATATCTATGCTGTAATGCCCTCGAGTTGCAAGTAAACGAATGGCTTGTAGCCAATTGAAACAGTGAAGACAAACTGACAAATGGGTATGCTTTGTCATATACAAATGATTCCCTATGATGACCTGCATTATGAGAAGAGGAACGGTGAGGAAAGCAGCATATCATATGCATCATTCAATACTTAAAACAAACTTACCAGAGTAGCAACATGTCCCGAGAAGAAGGTTAAGAAGTTCACATTGTTATGAGCAGAACATTCTTGAAACAAGCAGAGGAAGATTTCTGGGAGAAAATGAAGAGAGATGAAAGTAACTTCTGTTAGAAGATGTGTAATGTGGTTTGCATTCTCAAATGAAGTAGTTAAACACCGGGACTTCATAAACGCTTGAAATCACATGATGAAACAACACTAACGCAGACTCTCCTGGAAAGTCATAAAGACTTGATAGAAACTGTGGATCGGGAGGTAGATATGTAAACCAACCACATAATGTTCTAAACAAATGTGTAGCAATCAATCTAAATGATAACCGAAAGTCTCCGAGCCATATTGTAACATATACGACATATGCAAGCGGGAGAGTTAACAGTATAGAATTCAACCCTGCTAATAAATCATTGATATCTCTATGACTAGCCAGATATGAATGTAATGGAGTTGTCAATATAAAACCTGCATCTAATATCCCTTTTGTTTGTATATTGGAAGACGATGTATGTGTTGTTGTTGATGTGTTGCAGTTTTCTCCATTATTATCAAGCAATGTTCTTATCTGCAAATCATCAGCATGTGTTTCTACATATGCCACAATTATATATGCAAGTAATACAAAGAAGAGGAATAGTATATCACGTCGTACTGCTTCTTTTAGTCTTTCATGACGTAACTTGGAAAGATTGTTCTGATGTGATGGTTGGTCAAATTGATTGAGATTGTCATTTTTATTTGTTGTTGCTAGAGATCTTTTTGTCGTCCTCCTCATGGTATGTTAACCCATCACTATAATCTTTAAAAGCTTCTCTCCATATATGTTATATCATCCCGAAGACGAAATGATACATAATAGTTAGAGAGTGATCGTTGCTCTGTATTGCCTTTTTTCACTCAGGATACCGTCATTTCTCCGCATTCAACTCATCTCACCTGATTTCTTTGTGAGTCAGTTGATGCACGGATAGAGTTGATGGATGTGTCAGCAGTAGTAGCTTCAATTGATATGATGGCAATCATGATCATAAGTTCGATATCATTATTAAGTAGTTGTTGTTCTATTACTTGAATTAGTAAGCAACAAAAAACACGAGATACATAATATCTATCCTTTTGAAAAACTGTCATATGTTCACCAAACGTAAGGAACTTATATTCCTCATTTTATCTACACCAGCGTCAGTATTACCATTTACATCATCATCAAAACATATACTCCGTTCTGTCGCTGCACAAAGTATAACAACGACAAGTATCAATAAAAACATGAGTAATAAAGAATACTACAGATCAGATGGTGTTCGTATGGATTTTAATCCTTATTCGCCAGGCATGGCAGAGAAGTATGGTTTACCTGGCTCAACTGATAATGATGGATTTGACCCATATGCCGATACGGTGGGAGCTGGAATATACGGCGGATCTATCAAAAGAGACGAGATGGGCGAGATAGTTATCGGACAACAGTATCAGAATCATAATGAAAGACCTGGCCTGACCTGGCCCTGTATATGATGGTAAGGGATATAGTTTAATGAGTAAAGCAATACATGCTGGTCCTGATAAGGTGAAGGAAATACTCAAGGACTTTCCTGAGCTAAAGGAAGAAGTATCAACTGGAGGTGCACGTCCATTACACGTCTGTGGAATGTCAAAGAATGGACAACTATCAACTCAAATACTCATAGATGCCGGAGCTGACATACATGCAATTGATACATACAATTACAATGCATTGCATAGAATGGCATCTAACAATTTAGAGATTGGAGGAGAGGCATTGGTTAAAGCTGGATTAGATCCTAATGATCGAGGAAAAGGAGAGGCGTCTCCTATTGATATTGCCAGACGATCACGTGCTATCAACTTTCTAATGGCTATGCAAAAGCTTGGACATTATGATTAGTTTTTGAGAGTGTGACGGAGCAGATACACATCATATATCTGTCGGCATATCAACTGTTACAAGCATTACCAAAACTCTTATAAGCCTGAACAACAAATATCATATGTGGTGAAAATCCTTATGTTCTTCTACTATACTCAGTTCTACTTGACTCACAATCAATGCAAAACTTAAATTCTGTGTCAACTTGTTAAGATTTGCTTTGGGGAACTTGGTTAGTTGGTTTAGATGTGTGTTTGGGATTCATTTGTATATTTGTATATAGAATGAAAGAGTTGCAACCAAAAAGTAACTAGTATTAATACGAATCATCGGCTCTATGCCTAGTAGTCATATTTCTATTGTATAGAACATGCACATTTGACCGAAGCCTCTTTCTCCTCTTTCTCCCTGACAAGCTCATCTCTCTGCACATGCAAGCTAAACACTCTCATACCAAGCTCCTTATTTTCTTTACTAAGCTTGGCATTTTCCTTTACAATAATTGGAAGTACTGCCGCCGCACAAAACTCACAATAATCAGAGTCATATTCCGTGATCGTTTTGTATTTGGCCACTAGATGATCCAAACACATCCCTTCCCCAAATATTCCGCATTCGTCACAGGATCTGATATTGTACTTTTCACCATCAAAGCAGTCGACACAGTGTTTCTTTTCACATTCAGTACAGCACAGGATTGGTTCACAGTCATTACATTTGGACTTACTGCAACCGTCACAAGTATGCAAACAATCCTCACAAAACAGTGAGTCACAATCATCACATGTCTTCTTACATCTAGCACAGGTACTATAATCTCCCTCGCATTGTTCATTTGAACAAACCTCATATGGTAGACAGTCTCCGCAGTAATCCTTTTTGCAAATATTACAAAATCTTAGAACTCTCTCGTTCAAACTTCTACAGCACTCTCTACAGATGGGTTTCAGACAATCGTAGCAGATGTTGTCTGACAATAAAATGTTATCGTGTGAGACCAACCATAATTTAGAACTTACGGCCTCTTCGCATAGTGTACAACTAATCCCTCGATTGCAACAAACCTGATTGTATTTAGATTGGAACTGCGTTAATGATGGTGGCAATTTCTTGTTTCGCCAATGGTAAGGAAATTGAATATATTTTAATGAACAACCATCGGCAGAGACGATACTGTCGAGGATGGGCATAACAACCCTATGAGAAATCCTTGGTACAGATTGATCATAGTATCCATATCCATCCCCGCACGTCACCATAAGTCTTGATCTTTGAAGGTCGATGATAGGACTTTTGTGCTTGCCTACTAGGCTAATATCAATCTGTTCTAATACTACACTATCCCTCAATGGAATGATCCCTCGCCCGGTAATCTTGATACATCCACATAACTTTAACTTTTTGAGCACATCATGTGCATCAATGCTTTTCAAAACATCGTAGATGTCCCTGTCCAGCAGTCTATTTGCAAGCTCTTTATCAATTTCTTCAAAATCTAATGTATCCCATTGTGATGATGATACGATAGCAGTACTAATAGGTGATAGTCGGTGCGTTAAAATTTTATTATGCCATGACGAAGACGAAGGTGAAGTGAAAGCTACGGCTAATATCGCCCTCGACGGCTTGGATAGATACGCCGATACATCAACTATAAAACCAGTAGGCAAATCACTAATATGTAGAGTATCAGCGGCAGTCCGCCGACGCTTATTGGTGCCGCTATTAGATGCCATAATTCTCTCTCTCCACAAACAAATACTAACTGAAGTTAGTTGCAAGTTGAATGATCTGTATATTTTAGCGACCAAACGATATCCTTATCTTTGAATGGGATGAGGTGCGACTATGATGAATGATGGCCACTCTACCGGTGGTCTATTCTATGCTGTGTAACACCGCTGCAAAGACTACTGCACAATAATATATTCATGTTGAACATTATAGAGTACATTCAGAGAAGATGAACACAAAATCAGCACCCATCAAGTACCTAAATTGGATGCTAACTATACTATTAATCGTTCAGATAATTGCAAATGCAGCAAATGCAGCATTTGTTTATACGCCTACTACATCAGCTACATTGTTAAGGAAGGCCAACAACAACAATGGATATGTTTCACTGCTGTATTCAGCAGATATCGAGGACGACGAAACAAATTATGATGCATCAGATACGGAGAATCCAAAGCCATCACAAAAGAGTAGCAATGTATTCGGCCGGGGAATTCTCAAATCATTGATAGGCGGAACAATAAGTATGGCAACTACCGATTTACTACTAAACACAGCAATCACTACAGTATCGAACAATCCATTAACGGCAGGGTTATATCAACGTATATTAGCATTCGGTTCGAAGTATAGCGGCGCTGGAGCAGTAGCATCTACCGATTTAACAGCATGGGTAGCATCACAAGAGGCTGTGGCGTCTACACCTGAAATACAGGCTTGGCTTGCAGCACAGAAGAAGTTGCAAACTATGTTCATACGCAAATCATTTACAACAACATCATCAACTTTAGCTGCTACTGCTGCTGCAAAACGAACAGCACGTGGGGGTATACTTGAGGAAGGGTTATTGGCTGCTGCTGCCCTCAAGGCAACCCTAACTCAATCTTCAAAAGATGATACCAGTACTACGGTGGATATTGAGAAGAACGATACTCTTGCTGTGGAATCCTCCGATATGAATGATAATAAAGAAGAATTGGATTTTTAGATTGGTTGATCGAATATGTATACTTGGAAATACGTTGAATTGCAACATCAAAAGTCTTTAGCCAAACAATAAACATAATGTCCAAGCAAATCTATCACCATCTCATAGATAATAACAGTCTTCATTATCATTCGGAACACACAACAACTTTATCACTTCTAGCCTCTCGGTAAGATACTTTGTCAATATCTATCTCACCAACAACGATCACACATAGACTACAAAGTTGCGTGTCTCTAATGATAGTTGTGCTACTTTTAGTATGCAACTGTGCATTCTATTCTAGTAAGATACCTCAAGATACCTCCCTCTTCTCTTAGTTGTCGAAGAGGAAGAAGTTGTTATGTATTATTACTTCCACAAGAGATGTATATTCCCCAGATTCTTAGAGAGATATGTGCGTGACATTCAATAATCATTTCGAGGTATCTTTAGTCTCCTCGTCATGGGAAGTAGGATATCTTGTGAAACTTTCACTTCAAAATCTCAACTGGCTAGCATCATCACCATCACAAACAAAGGCCAATATTAATATCATGACGAGTACTCCTCCTTTAGACGACTGGGAGTCTGTAGGAAATGAAGAACATCTAGATGTGAAGGAGTTGAAGTCACAAATCTACGATCTCAAACAGAAGCTTACCTTGGCAGATGCCCAAAAATCAACGCTCCTCAAAGACAAGAAGGATATCCAATCTGAGCTTGATGATACTAAGAAGAAAGTATCAGTACTAGAAGAGATGAACAGCAAGCAGAAACTGCAACTCTTGTCTGCCGATGTAGGGGAGAAGAATCTCGTCTTGTTGAAAGAAGAGATTGAGAAGTCTGGCCAGATGAAAGTTGAAATAATGCAATTGAAACAAAGAATCAAGGAACAAGAGAGCTTGGAAGGGATGCTCAATGCAAAGACAAAGGAGTTGGATCTAGCAAAGAAAAGGATGAACGACTACCGTGGTGCTGTCGAAGAGGTATTAAGTATTGCAAAGAAGTGCTTGGGCTCGGGGGTGGCAAGTCCTGCTGGAAACATTACTAGATTAAGAGATATCCGCTCTACATTAGAGAATGTGCAACAACGTGTCAAATTTGGGTAGCTCTTAAACGTTCGAATATCTGATATATAACTTATCTTATATTTATTGAACTACTCATATCATGTGTCCAATAAAAGAACTTCTTCCCCATCTTTACTTACCATATTTCATAGACAGACCATCCCAACACAATACCTACCTTTGACCTTCTTCTAGAACAGTTCACCCCAATCTTTACCTACTTTCTGTCGTTTAGCACTTGGCGGAGATGATACAGCTGCCGGGTTGCCATCCACGATGAATGATTCAAGATTATTTAACTGTAATGCCAAATCTGCTGGGAAAGTATCCAGTTGATTATATGATACATCAATAACTCGAAGCTTACTGCACTGGCTCAATTGTTTAGGGAATGTCTTGAGTTTATTATATGAAAGATTGATAATCTCAAGCTGTTCCATACAACAGATTGAATCCGGAAGCTCGAATAGTAGATTGTTTGCCAAGTTCAGTGTCTTGTGTTGTGTGTTACCAGCGTGGCGTTGAGACAAAGCGAGTGCTAAGAGGATAAACAAGTTGGAAAGTGAATGATAAGGCACAAAACAACTCACCTTGAGATTAGTCAAATGGTACCCAATCGACAAGGGAAGCCTTGTTAGTCCACATTTGTCGAGGGTCAAAGATGATAGAGACTTGCCGAGGAGTAATAGACTGTCAGGAAACACCGATTCTCTACTTGTTCTTATACCTTCCAGCTCCTCTGGGTATGGATCGGATATGCTAAACTCTAATGATGGTTGAGATGCTTGTTCACCGCTGCTACCTTCATGGTAAGTAAAGATTTGAGTAGCCGCCTTCTCCCACTCCATACAGTGATTCTTATTGAAACATGGAGAGATGATATTCATATTAGAATCACCTCGTAGTTTCACACCCCAAAGGAAGATGCCATTTTCAACTATTCGATGTGCCAACTCATGATGAGGTTTAGTAATCCGATCAGGCAATGACATTTGTTTGGATATAGCATCACTAGTATCCAGCGGTGTGGAATAGGATGGGCATAACACTCGAAGCTGTACAAGTTGAGACCATATCAAATCAGACAAGGCATATAGCGAAGGCTTTTCTTCTACTTCTTTGCTGAGCACATGCTCAAGTCTAACATGTGCCTTGTCAAATGATCCAAGGGCGACTGATATTGTTGTTGAGAGGGTGTATAGAGGGGCCAATAAAGGCTCAACGAGTTGACTATAGCCACGACTTCTACCGAATCGATTCAGGTCCTTGATAATACCCACAATGAAGTTATCCAAAGTTGATAAGTTGGCACGAGCTCGAGCATCAAACTTGGGAGATGCCTTCTTGCCACTATCTGAGGAGGCTACCATATCAGCCACACATGAAAATATAATGGGTCCGATCAAGACAATAGCAACCACATCAGGCTGGAGCCATCTTGAACAGGCCGATGTTAATGATACTTGAAGCAATGGTTGTAATGAACTCCAAACTGGTTCCAGAGCATGAAGGTAAGAAACAAACCCCCGCTCCTTTGATGCATTGTGAACTATATTATTCCCCAGATACTTGCCAATACATACGGACCGTAATAGGAAAAGAAACTGATCATCTGTTCCAATTTGAGAGAAAGGCACAATGATAAACTTTTCAATTATATGTTTCAGCGTCTTGATGAAACTAGCCCAATCATCGCCACCGTTGGACTTGTCGTTATTTGCTGACGGTAGATGTGACACGAGGTTTTGCCTCAACCTATCAAGCCCCTCTGGAAATAGATTGTTCTTGGAATACTTTCCAACATCATGAAGGTTGAGTATCTGATCAACCAATAATTGGTTGAGACATGGTGCATCATTACCCAAAAGGGAGTCGTAGTTTGTACGCAAATACTCAGAAAGAACAAGAAGTTGTACTTGAACTTGAAATAAAGTATAGGCAGAATTTTGAGACTGAATCAGTGACTTGACTGTCTGATATGCCCTCCAATAGGGACGGCATATCAATGGATGTGTATCGTTCCTTATTTCAATGCGATTCATTACCACCAAGGCAAATGAGAAACGTCCCATATGAACAAGAACACGTGATAGATCAACCAACCTTGAGAATAGTAGTATGTCATTCACTTGATCAGCACCAGACAGGATAGGCATGATACACCCGAGGGAGTGGCCTGATCCTTCCTCATTTCTTAGATACTGGAATCCAAATGAAAGGAGTAAACTATGAAAGGAGTCTTGACATTCTTTGATAGCATCTTCTGGTATCAAGAAGGAGCCAATCTGTTGCCACCAAAAGGTGTTATTGAAGATTGTTGTTCTCTTCTTGGCACTCTTGTGGCTGTTGTCGATGTATCCTCCTTGATTGGAGGTACTCTCAACACTATCGGCTACAGAAGGGAGGGAGACATAATCTAAATTGTCTTCTACCCCGGCATATAATTTATCATCATCTTCCTCTGCTACCGTGGGAGCACTGCCATTGTCATTCTGGTGAGAGGTCATGCTTGTATCGTCACCCCATGTCGACTTCTGTTCCTGTTCATCTTCATTGTCACTAGTTGAATTATCATCACTTGAACTATCATTCTGTTCATTCTTAGCAGCGTATCGTTTCAAGATTTCTTTATTTCGAATAGCACCAGCATCGGCGGTCAGCAATGTATGTTGGATAGTTACTGATTTGCCATTGGCAGTTTGAGAAGAAGATTGTTTGTGACATTCGGCCATGTGTGTTTGTAGTTCCTCTTGGCTGCTGTATGGTGTCGACGATGATTGATCATTATTATCAACAACACAAATCGGGCAGTGGAAACGACGTTTGTCTTCTATTCGTTCCTCCTCCTTGTCATTGTGGCTCATGTCAGCAGTAGTATCATCATCTTGAACCTCCGCACCAGAAATAACAAAGTCTTCCTTAACAAACGATCGGGGTAACTTGGTCTTTGGCAAGTTGTTATACCGTACATATCCTTCCCTTAAACTGTTGCTGCTGCGGCCTTGAACATCACCATCACCTCGTTGTTTCAAATGCTGATATGGACATTGACCATCAGCACACTCTCCGCCCAACTCATATGGACAAAGTATGGTATTTGGATCCACAACACGGCACTCATTTCTATCTGTCTTTGAACTTGTTAATCCTTCCACCCCGGACTGCTGCTGCTGCTCGTCATCTTCTTCTATTCTTCTTGTAAAACCAGCCAATAAAGTTTTCCAATTAACATGTGTATATACATCCAATGATGTACCCCATATATCACTTTCTTTCACCAATCCACAAGAGCTATTATTATTTCTCTGCTGTTCATTCCTTCTTGTCATCTCGTTACTGCCCTCATACTTATCACGTTGCAACAAATTCTCCAAAGCAGCAACATTCATAACATTCACAATTAACTGTATGTTATTTAAACCACCCAATATACTACTACCCCCTGATGATAGAATGGTAAGATGTGTAGTAGGTATACCAATATTATTTGTTGATAGTGATTGTATTTCATTATATCGTTTTGTTACCAGTTTAGTTGATGGCCATGATATGTTGGGTGTTTGTTGATGTGGATTTGACTTTAGTGGAATGATTTTGATGTTGTATTGGGTGGCTGTAGATCTTATTGGGTGCTGATCAAGCTTGCTATCCTTGGCAGGCTCGTTATCCACATCTTCGGCAAAAGTCGGCGGCGAGGGAGAACTAGCATCAGCTACATCATCTGCCAATTGAGCCGCCTCGGGGTACACATCCTCTTCACCTAGCCCCAGCTCGTCATCTAACCCTTCTTCTCCATCATTCAACTCGTCCAAAGCATTTCTCAATCTCCCCAAACATTTATCCAAATTACATTCCAACTCTTTAACTAACTTTATATTCTTATCAGTCTTCTTTTTAAATATTACTTTACGTTTTTGTAAAAGTTGTATATCTGTAACTAATTCAGAGTTGTAATTATGTTCAGTTGTTATGGATGTGGATAAGGATTGAAGTTTGGTATGGAGTGTTTGTAGTGTTGTTGTGTGTAGTTCTAGTGTCTCTTCTAGTTGTTCTTCTTCTAGTTGTTCTTGATTTTGTTGTGATGTGTTGCTCTCTTGTAATGACGTAGATTTGGTATCATCTTGCTGCTGTATAGCTAACTCTGACTGTTCTTTAATATCAACATTCATATCCATAACATCTGCAGAGCTATCGTTTTGCTGTTTCAGCTCCTCACTTTTACTACCTTCTTCATCATCATCATCAACTTCCTCAAACTCATTCGGTGGACCATAATCAACACCCTCATCATTCAAATCATCAGCATTACCATTACCATAGGCATCATGTAAATGTTGTGTCGATGATGTGGGAGCTTTGGGGAATGGCTCTGGTAGAAAGTTTGATGTTTGTTTCTGCTGATGTACAACTTGTTGTGTACTTTGTTGTAGTGTATCTGCTGTGGACTGTTCATCTACAGCAGTATTGGTATCGTCTATGGTTTTGTTAGTTTCCATATCATCACCAGAGTTCTCCGTAGATTCTATTGAGGAGGCTTTGCGCTTGCCACCTCTCTTTCCTCTTTTGTTTCTCTTTCCTGCCCTTTTGCCCATATTAGTTGGTGTATGTAGGATACCCCCTTTGATATCTCCGCCTGTGGTTAATCACGGTCTTCTAACCGCTATTACTTGAAAGAGCGTTAAAAACTGATTTAGTTACTATTATTAATTACGAATCATCTATTGTGGTACTAGTCGATATTGGCATAATAACAACAACAAAAAATTCTATTTTCAGGTAATATCGTAAGGCCAATTCGAGATGAAACATCGACGTAAATGAACCAACCTTACAAGTTGGCAGTATTGAATTGATGGGCAATATGCTTTTCAATCATTGGTTGGTGGCGATGGGCTGCCTATTGCCTATCGATGTAGTGGATAGAGTAGGCAGTAGCATTACTGACTGACGATGCACCACTAGCTTCAGAATGCATTGCAAGGCAAAGAAGAGCAATGAAGAGATACAAAACTAAAACTTATGCATAAAATGATCCGCTGTTCATCCATCACCATCTACATATCATATTCATATACCTTGGAATCATAATAAACACTGCAACATCATCCCATGAGTCAGAGAAAGAACCACCGTCAACCATCATAGATAACAATTTCTGTGCATATGCAACAAGAAGAAAACTATGTGAGAAGAATCGTAGTAATTTGTGTGTATGGAAACAAAAACGAGGAGGTACTGTAGATGAAGAAGGAATGTGTATTGATAAACGAGTTGAGGAGTTCTTTGAATCTATAAAAAGATGTAGATATAATGTTAAGAAGTTGTTTAAGGCATATGATATGGATGGTAGCGGTAAGTCTCTTAAGCATATGTGGGTGTCATATTCAAGTATGTTGCATCTCTCTCTTCTCCCCACATATCTCTCATACTCATATCTATCCGCTGCATATGATAGGTGGTATTAGTTTAGAAGAATTGGACGTTGCTCTTTCATCCAATATACGACAATACTCTAGTTTAGAAAAAGCATTCATAGCAGCAGATAGAAATGAAGATGATGAGCTTGATAGATTAGAATTTCGACAGTTTGGCCAAATATACAACATTAGATGGTTCAATATTCGATTGTGATAAGAAACAAAAACAATATTTAAAGCAAGTGAAGTTGTTGTCGGTAGTATGGAAGCTATAGAGGAATTCAATTCAGGATATGCATTGAGTGGAAAGTACTATAATCCATTGGCATTGGCGGCTTCTGTAGCCATGATGCTCAACTACAATCCTTTCTTTTGTCTTGTGACACGAGACGCGGCGAATGTACGGTTTAACTAAGCTTGAAGGGAAGTTGGTGATAGCGTAGCGCCAGATCTGCGCCTCTTGCTTGATTGAGACCAGCATAGCATTAACACCACAGTATATACTATTACCACCTCTACCTCAATCATGGCATTTGAAGATGAACTAGGTCAAGCATTATATGTAATCGGAGGTACTCAACCGACAACCCCAATTCCAATCTATTTATCATATTGGTCGGATGAAGATTGCAAGTCCAATCTCGCCCTTCTCACTCCCCAGCTGAGTGGTAAGTGATATCATAATGAACAACAACACTGTCTATGACTATGTTTTACCATATCTTTTCATCTCTATCAGTCATGGTCATAACCTATATTCCATCCATCATTATGATATTTATTCTGACTTTGTAATTGTTCCTCTCTTTATTTCTTTTTTGCAGGTGCTCCATTCCAAGTGATCAATAATATCCCCAACGATACAACTGCCAATTGTGCCGAACAAGCTGCATGTGTTATCGATCCAGAAAGTCCTCAGTGTGAAGAAATTCTTGGGGGCATTCCACCTACGTTCGACTCGTTTACAGACTTTGTTGACGGAACAGATGACGATAATTGTGATATATTCTTCTTGAATTCGGAAGGAGAGCGTTCTTACTTATGTGAATGTAATCCAAGTTCATCATTACCTGGATGTTACTTTAAGTTCTTTACTGCTGATGAGATTGATAAGATCGTGGCACCTTCTGGTGGAGGAGGCGGAGATAATAAGCCACAGAATGTATGTGAAAACATCACATCGGAGAAGAAGTGTGGTAAGAAGAGTGGTGGAAAGTGTGTATGGGTAGGAACGTCATGTGTCGATAAGAATGAAGGTGGGCTTGGGTTTCCTAGTAGTAATAGTCTGATTATGGGGAGTGAGTCTATTGTTGGAGCGGAAGCCATTGAACAATCCAACTCGGGATATGCAATGAATGGGCAGTTCTCTACCATGGCCTTTGTAGCCGTTTTGATGTTCAAAGTTTTCAACTAATGATCAGATCAATTAAGGGGAAGCAATCTGAAGCAAAGGTCTGAAGATACAGTTAAGGATTGGGAAAATTAGGAGACAGTAGATGGAGGGCGGGGGATAAATCTTAGGTAAACATAAAGCACAATAATCACTATCTATCGATTATTAGTTTATCAATTACCATCATCTTGCATCTTTCATTTGATATATATATATCTTGGGTATGTTTTATCAGACTGATCATAAGACTACTTGCTTTTGTCTTTCAATCGTTCGTCATTCAACCCCCAAGTTTATCATACACGCCATCATTATTACAAGAAGCCACTTGCATTTGGACTTATATATGATACATAATATCTTTTACATGCTGCGATCATCTCATCTTCGGGGCACTTTGATTCTATACATGACGGTCGATTACATACTTTATTCATCCACTTTGATAAACAATCAAACTTGTTTGCCGATAATATATCTTCTTGAAAGCTGATACCGCGAAAGTAAGGTAATGTAACATAGAATCGTTGTATCCAAGGAGCTGATATGCATTCAGCATAGGAGAAGTCGGTGCCTATTAAATAATCTCCTGTTGTTCGTTGTTTCAATATCTTTTCAATGGTTTCTAGACTTTGTATCCAAGAGGCAACACATCTATCAACTTCTTTTTGTGATGATGCAGTAAGTATACTGTAATATCTATCAGTAATACTCCCCCATTCATCCAAGAATGTATCTATCAACTTTTCATCCTCTTCATTATTTGGGTACAACCCATCACCTTTTCTATCCACTCCCTCGATATGCTTTGATATGTAAGTCGTCACGATATCACTCTCTATAACGAAATTATCCCCATGTTCTAATAATGGTACTAGTCCTAATCCGTACGATCTACCCGATGCAAGTTGATACTTCTCCAAGAAATCGGCAGGTTTGTTACTCAAATCAATCAACTTGTGTTCGAAAGATATACCTTTTTCGAGGAGGGCAATCCATGGCCGCTGAGCGAACGGTCAGACGCCGGAGTTCCAAAGAACGATATTAGCAGTATTAGAGAACCCTCTTACGGATGACAAGAGTATGGAAGCGATGAGGAGACGTATAGCGGCAGCCATCATTGAAGAGATGATGATGAGAGAGCGAGCCAGGATTTTGAGTTTGGGGTATCCTTGAGGATACCTCATCAACACAAAGCTCTTTGCCTCACCCTCACACGCTTGCTAATAAGTTGAACAATGAAGGAGCTAAAACGATTAATAGTTCCAAGAAGAAGATCAAGATACAACAGTAAAGTGTGTAGCCAAAAGGCATTATGATTGGAGATACAAAATGGTTGTCAAGAACTAAAAGTATCTATGCACAAGTTTCTTCTAGTTTATCTTTTCAATACCCTTCGTAATATATGTCCAGTCTGTTTCATGTTAGGTATACTCAATGGATATACCTCTCCCAAACTCTTTACATATTCAAAACAACTACCACTACCAAAACTATTCATGATATCCTCCTTCTCAACATGATACGGTGGACCGTTCGGTCGTTGCCATTCATTCTCCTTGTATTTAACTTCTATATATACTGTACCGTTTGGTTTTATATATTCTGATAATCGTTTACAATATGCTGATCTCATGTCTAAGTTTAATGCACCGAATGAATCTTTATCGTAGATGGCATCAAATGAGTTCACTAATTCAGATCGCTTTGTTAAGATATCGCCTTCGTATAAGGTCACTTTACCACTGGTATGTTTCCATTGCTTCTCTTCCTTGCTGCTACTATCATTAGTGTCTACTACCGACCAATCACTAGCATTACCAAATTGTAATCGCATAACCTCCAATGCCTCGGGTACTATATCAATAGCAGTAACTTCATGTCCTTGACTGTATGCGTAGTGAATGAATGGATCATCGCCTGCCAATGGACATAGTATACGTAATGGCTGTGCATTCGTCTCCCTTTTTTGTTGATCATCGTCGTCGATAGAAATTGTATTTGTAGTATGATGTTGTGTAATATAATCAAGTGCAATCTTCTTGGCATTTATATCATCAACTTTCCATCGAGGTGAGCCGCCGTTTAGTATATCTGCCCATGTATCTGACCATGCCATATTGATTGATGTTTGTTGATACTGTCGATTAGAATTGTTTACTCTGATATTAGTAGAGAAGGACGATACGAATTGTATGTTGCATATAATGAAGAGGAGAGTTATTGGGATAACAACTAAATGATCAAGATTCATTCAATTGGCACTTGCTACTTTGCCTTTGATTAGAGACCGCCGCGATGATAGAAGGCCTAAAGGATACTGCCTATCGTCGTATCGTCTCATTATTTGCAATCCACTTCCCTCTGTTTCAACCTCCGATCTCAAGGAGGCAATCAGTTAGTAAAATAAATGCTTTCGGCCAAAATTGAGTATACAAGAAATTCGACTCCTTTTGTTAGTCTTTGTTAGTATGTTGAGTTGTCAACGCAGTAAAGTAAGAGTCGATGAGGATGCGTGTTAACGGTAGGAATGAAAAGAGTGAGATAGATAGTGAGAAGAGACTGTGTTTGTGTTGTTGACGGCTCTACTACTACTACTAATCCCTAGCCCCACTACCTCATAACAATTCTATCAAAAACAATGAGAATAGTATCATCAATAGCCCTAGCAGCACTAGCTTCTACTTCCCTCCCCTCATCAACCAATGCGATCAAACTATCTAAACAAAATGGAACAAACAAGAAAAACAACAAATCAACTACTATATTTCATAAAAATAATGTTGACATGAACAAAGGCACATCCGCACAGCGTACTATACTGAATAAAGTTTCAACTGTTCGTACCCAACGTCGTGAGGCCCGTGCTACTGCTACCGCCAATGGAGGAGAATCTCAGTATCATCGTAGAGGTGCTGCCACAAGTGGAGTTAGTGGAGTGAGTAATATGGAAAAGAAGACAAATGTTAATCATGTTGATATTATGGATAGAGCATTAGAACGTCGTACGGTGTTTAAGGAGAAGAAGTTGAAGAAGGCTGCTATGGCCGATGAGTCCACTGCGGAGGAGGTCAAGGAGGCCGAGGCCGCGGATGGCGATACATTTGAAAAGTATCAATCTCCAAATGAAGAGGATACCGAGCCTGTCATTCCAGATATCCAACAAAAGAAGCGTAGACAAACAACGACAGATGAGGAACGTGTACAGCGTCGTAAGGCACGTCAGGAACGTCGTGCTGCTCGTAAGATGGCTGGTGGTGCTTCACAGCCTCAATCTCCTAGATACCCTGAAAAAGGAGAAAAAGACAGGACCTCTGAACAAGATGAGGACGAAGAGGCAGCACCAGTCTCCGATAAGCGTCAACGTCGTACTACTACAGCTAATAAGGAACGTTTACCTAATCCTCGTCCTGGGAAACGTCCAATCAAAGCATCATCCGAGGCGAATCGTTCCTTGGCCGACAAACATCGTGAGCGTGAGTTACGTCAACCACACTCACGTACAAAAATGGGAGTTGAAGTGAATGCCGATGGCAGCACTATTGTAGACGACGACGTAGATGTAGAAGAACAAGAGAAGCTCCGTGGTGGTGGTGGACCCACAATCGAAATCAACAACATCGAACAAGACAATTACACAACACGTAACCTCAAAAAGTCCAAAAAGTCATCATACAGTTATTCATCTAAATCCAATTCGTATGATTGGGATGAATACGATTGTATCGTCCGGTTAACTAACCTATCCAAAGAACAATGGTTTAGTGATATCTTTTGGATGGTACATAGTGACAAAGTCGAGTTGCCATTATGGAGTTATGGCTTTCCAGTATTTGATGACTTGGCCATCTTAGCTACGAATGGTGATCCATATGAATTAATTGATTATTATACCTGGAATGATGATGGTGTGTTAGAAGTTGATGCTATCCGTGGCCCATTGGAGAATGGTGATAGTTTATTATTTGGTATACCCAAGTCTGGCTCGTATGATTTGTTTACCATGGCAACTAGCTTCATTTTTTCGAATGATGGATTTGTTAGTATTGATGCTGGTGATATTGATGATGATGCTACCTGGTTCTTATGGGGATTAGATGCAGGTGTTGAGGCGAATACACAGTTGTGTTGGACTGTTCAGGCTTCATTCTTGGACTTTCCTCCAAACTCGGAATGTTATTATATTGATGAGGATATTGCCGATGAGAATGATAACTCATTCCCTGGTGAGGGATTCGTATATGTACATTCCGGTATACATGACTTAGATGATAAGCGTGACCTACAAGACTTCTTAGCATTCACATGTGATGATAGGGATGCTGATAGTTTCGTGGAATACTTCTCGAGTTTAGGATTTGATGATGACTTCTTACTGTATGATGATGATCGAGGACAGAATGATAAAGATGATCAAGATTTCTTAGACTTTGTGGAAGATAATGATGATCAGTATGGTAATTACATTATATTCCAGATTGCTCTTGATGCTGGAGACTTTGATGAGTTTTGCGAGTAAGTGAACATAGTATCTATGAGCGTTTTTGTATATTCTTGTTGAGATTGCTAACCAAACTCATTGACCAACACAGTGAGCTGGATGACATTAATGACTTCCTATTCAATGCCTTTGAGACTCTTGAACCTCAAGTCTTCGACTTCCGTACCCCGATGATGAAAGTGGACATGAAGTGTTAACGGATATGTCCTCCAAGATCAAGCCTTTGACTTTCCTAAAGTGGTAGTAGTGTTGTTATGTTTGACCTGATATGTCCCTAAAAGATCAAGCCAAAGTTTTGTCTCTCTGTCGATGTGATAAGTAACCATCCAGATATGAGACTGTTTATGTAACGAGCCCTCATGTGTTGAACACTATTGTGTATCAAGTGTCTGACTAGAGAAGGTGATAGATGTTGTGTTAACAAAGGAATAAGAAGTGTATCTAATATGATAGGTTTATGTTTAGAAGCTAGCTCGTTGCTCGTTCATCTCCCTTACAACACAGCAGGATATAACGACATACCAGACTAGACAATCTAGGTTACATTACAAAACATACTTATGATTTAGAAAGAAAACATACTATCCGATACCGCCCCACAATTAAACAATTAAAGCAGAGACCAATACAATAGCCAGGGATGCCATGGTGGCTAGAACATGAGAAGAAGAATCGTCATCATCATCTGGATCGGTAGGCAAGGTCTGATCCTTTGCTTCCTTGACAGTGACAGTAGGCTGACCAGTCTTGACACTTGAGATTGATACATTTTCGAGAGACTCGACACCCTTCTCAGCTGCCTTGGTCTGAATCGATTCTGTAAGAGCACCAGATTCGACCTTGCCAGAAAAATCATTTGTGACCGTCTGATAGAGTTCCTCACTCAATGTGTCAGCCTCGTCGCATTTGAGTGAAGCACACTGCTCAGTTAAGATAATTTCAAATTGTACCTCGACACCGCCCGAGCTTGCAGAGTCATCAGACTGGAGCCACCTAAAAAGACGCCTAGCAACAGACAATCCCCCGACGCTGAGGATACGAACAATAGCTCCCTCGGGAAGTAGATCACCAAAGACAGATTCCAAGATATCAACGACTTCATCCAACTTTGTAATGTCAATGTCAGTCATGTTAAGACCTTCCAATTTGACTTCCACCTCAAAGGCTACCTCAATCTCACCGAATACTAATGCGGTAGGAGAAGGAGATGGTTGATTCGTGGGCTTGGGTGTTGGTTTGGCAGATGGCTTTGCGGTTATTGGCATGGAAGTTGGAACAGAGGTAGGGCTGGAGGTTTTAACAGGAACAAACTCGACACTGCTCGGCTGAGGTGTTGGGGATACACTATACTTCCAAGCATCATCATTTTCATGATGGTTGTTGTCATTCACCACGGCATCATCCAACCATAACCCATCACAAACAGGCTCGAGACAGTATTGAGCAGTTTCAGAACTCAAGTTGCTAATCAAATGACAAACCTCGTCAATGTAGAGATTCATTTCTTCATCTTCGTGGTGGTGTGGTGGTGAAGGAGGTGGTACTACTTGCCAGTCATCATCACCATATGGCATTGAGAAGTCGTCCTCGAATGTATAACTAAAGCTCATCTCAGGCTCGTAAATTGCCCAATCGTAATCATTCTCAGTGTATGCAAAACTCATGGAGAGTTGCATAAGGGGTGTAGGAGAAGGCGTAGCTACTTCTCCACCACAGTGAATGTAAGCATCTTTCAAAGCCATTCGGTTGCATGATTGATGATCGTGAGACAGAGAACATGCCCAGTTGTCACCTTCCTCGATTGAGGGAACAATGTACTCTGTCATACATTTCAACATGTCCCTGTCAAGAGACTCGTCGTGAAACTTGATGTCCATCATGGCACAAGAATGCATCCATTCATCAAGGATTGCATCCTTAGACTCGGGATGGCATAAATCTTCCCAACACTCGGGCATTGTCATGAGTTTATGGATATCATCGACTGCTTGTTGGTAATGATCGGAATGAACAAATGCTCCAACGTGGAAACAGTGTTCCTTGGCGTGAGTAGCTATTTGATAGATGTCAAACTCATGGTCGACGGGTGCAGCACACATGTGTGAAATCTCATGCTGGGCAAGCTGGTGAATATCATTGTTCATAGTGGTGTGATGGTGCTGGTGCATGCCATGAATCACTTCAATTGATCGAGAGAAGACGCATGACATCTCCTCAACATCTGCACATTGACCAAGCATCCAAGTAGTCTCCTCCTTGAGAAAGTCAAGGTAGGTAGAATGAGCACCATCTTCGTGGTTCTTGTTGTCGTGTTCGCAGCCATTGTCTGCTGGAACACCCCAGCAATGTTGTGCACTGAATAACTTGAATAACTCAGCCGAGGCAAGTGAGGTAGCACCGGGATGAAGTGTTTCACCAAGTTCAAGACATTGTTCCTCAGCACCAGCCATTAATAAGGATACAACAAAGTAGATTTCGGCATCGTTTGGTTCCTCGACACAAGGAGAAGGTTCCAAGGCCAGATCGTCATTATTGTTTGTATGAGTATTATCAAAGGTGTCTTGGAGTCTCCTGCGTACCCGATCAAGACTATCGCCGCCAAAGCCATCATCGTTATCTCCCGGAGAGAAGAGGAGGTTCATCATTTGATCAAACAAGCAAGGATCGATTGACTCTAGATCGGCACCGGCACATGAAGCAATCTCCTCAATCATGATTTGGATCATGAACTCGGATGGACCATTACCGTTTGATCCTTCCTCACAGAGTTGTATCCAACAGTCTTGAGCACCAAAGAGACTAACGAAGTCAGCAACGGTATCATCAACTTCCTGGTCAGAGATTACAAGTCCCTTGTTCATGCAGTCATCCTTTGCTCCATCAACAATGGAACGGACAAACAACTCGTTGGGAAGCTCGGGTGCTTGACATTGATCAACATCATCGCCACTAGCCATTTGTAGGAATCTGTGATGAGAGTTTGGTTGACTAGGCGACATATCCATTGACATGAGTGAATGGATGGTGCTCTCGTACAAGCAAGTATCACGATTCAACTCTAAATCGGCACATTGCTCAATGTACGAGATTGCAATGTTCATACCATTCAATCCACCGGCATCGAGCATCATGCTATCATCATCGTCGAATTGGTGCTGTGTTAACGAAAGAGAGGAGATAACTTCTGTTAGAACATGTGGTACCACAACAAATAAGGTAAAACGATAACAAAGCGGACATACCTGGTAGTCATCATCGAACGACGAGTAATCATCCGTACAACCACCTTCGTCCAGTAAGCAATGGGGAGAGGCAAAGACCTGAGCAATGTCGGTCGTAGCCTTGTAAATGTCATCAGACGTGATTGATACACCCTCGAGGGCACATGCTGATTGTGCCTCAGTCTCATCCAACATCATTGACAAGAAGAAGACAAACTCAGACTCGCTTGGTGTTTCACACGAGTTCTGGAGCTTCCTCTGTAGGCTATGTTCATGAGTAGTACCATCATCATCCCAATCCATGTCAGGTGGTTCACTAAAGAGCAAGCCAAGGATATGATCACGAAGACACACGGGCATGTCTGGCTCTACCCCTGCACATGCCGAAGCTTCCTCAAACATAATCTCAATGAAGAGAGGGTCCGAGGGTAAACTCTCATCGTCACACAGCTTTGCATTACACTCGACATTGGAAAACAAGGTTGTAAATCCAGCCACGGCACTTTCAAACTCTTGATCGGGTACTGAACCACATTCTAATCTCACACTATCCATGATATAACGTAAATCTTGTTCACTAACATCTGGCGTATCACAATCGTTATCTTCTCCTTCTCCCGACTCTTCTGGAGCGAGTAGTATTTCTCCGTCGTCATCATCTCCCATTGAGGAAGGAGGACCATCCATCTCCGAAAAGAATTGGATAGTCTTACTAACTAAGCAAGAATCCTTGTTCAATTCAGCCTCGGAACATTGATTCAAGTATTCAAAGTAAATATTAACTGGATTAAAACCCTCGTCATTATGATTTGGTTCGTTTGTTGTTAATGAAGGTGGACTAAGCTTTATTAATGGATTACCAGCTGTTGTGGTGGAGCTTGCCACACCAAGAACTAATGCTTGGATAACCTTCATTGTATATAATGAAGAAGAGATACAGCAATAAGAGAGAACAAGATCTGAGGGAGAAGCAAAAAAGAATTTTCCTCCTGAAAATTTAAATCCCACCCAACTTTCAACTATATGAATCACTCGATGTACCGACTCATTTATCACAGACTCAATTCATCCATCTACTCTCTTATATATAGAGGCATCACTGGGCGGGATTATGTTATTTTATCGGTGGTATAATTGTTCTCTTTGTAAAAGTTAGCCGATGACTGTAAAAGTTAGCCGATGACGAAGTGTAGTTTATTGAATAATCCTTAAAATCACATTGATGATAATGCTGAAACCGTGGGTAGCATTGGGTAGCAATGTCTGTCTCAGCTAACTCTGTCACTAAAACTACCCCAAATATATATACAAAGTACAAGTACTCTGCTGATTGTAAATCCACCACCCACTTGCGGAGTCTAACCAGCAGCTTCTTCTTTTACTTTGTATTCTCCTCCGGAGCACAGGTATTGCATATGAATCCGTAGTTCTTCATTTGATCAAGGCGACAACCAGAGCAAAATGTGGATGTGCATTCTTCACAGTACTTGACACTGTAGTCTTTGCCATCGTAACAATCCGCACAATGAGACTTGCGGCACCCGTCACAATCATGATATTCTGAGCAATCAGTACATTTATTCATATTGCATCCATCACAACTATACAAACAATCGTCACAAGTAGCGTTCTCACATTCATCACAATCTTCCATCTCCCCACAACCCTCACAATATTTCTCAGTACAGTAAGTACACCTTTTTACCGTGACGCAGTCTGTACAATACTTCTTTTTACAGATAGTGCAGTGACCCATTCCATCACCAAATAAGTAGCATTCTGAGCAGACGGGGTCCAGGCACTCATAGCAAATCGATGTATTTTCCAACATTCCATTCAACCAAACGCGAACACTCATGTTACTATTGCAATATGAACAGCTAAGCCCCCGATTATCAAGCAGTATATTGAATCTTCTCTGCAACTCCTCCATCAATGGATTAAGTTCACCTTCATTAATATCATCACTACTCCACGTCGTAGGAAATTGAATATATTGCAATGAGCAACCATTGGCAGAAATTATGCTATCGAGGATCGGCACGACGGCCTCTTCGGAAATCTTTGCCTGTGGTGAATCTCTTAAGAAATCTGCTAGACCCTTTGGGACTTTGTACTTGCGTTTAAGGCTTAAATCAATCTGCTCTAATACTACACTACTCCGTAATGGATTTAATCCTATACCTGTAATGTTAATACATCCACATAATTTTAATTTTTTGAGCACATCTTGTGCATTAATGCATTTCAAAACAGCATGCAAATCGTCGTCTGTCAACTCGTATGCAAGTTCTTTCTCAACGTCTTCAAAATCTAATATATCCCATTTTGATGCCGATATGATGGCCGTACTAATAGGTGATGATTGGTGCTTAAAATCATCATTTTGCCACAAAGATGATGAGGTGAAAGCTACGGCTAATATCGCCCTAGACGGCTTGGACAAATACGTCGATACATCAGCTATGAAACCGGTAGGCAAATCACTGATATGTAGGGTGTCAGCGGCAGTCCGCCTACGCTTAGTAGTGCCGCTATTATTAGATGCCATTCTCTCCACTAAATAAATAGATTGCAAGAAATTTATTTGATGACTTTCTATTTTGGCGATGAAACGAAAATCGACGGTGTGTGCTCTACTCTAGCGAATGAATACGCCGTCCAAGCTCTATGTATTGCTACATCTTTTCCATGGGGTAGTGCGGTTGGTAGTGCTAGTGTCTCGTAAAGTATAGCTTTTGTATCATCGGCGGCCAGAAGATCAAAATCATCAACATTCATTTCCACATCAGCAGAGAGTCAAACGTATCAATGCGTGCTTAGGTATGTTGCAAATATGAACCAGTGCTATACTCTAATGTTATTTACTGGCACCTATGATGTTTATCATTAACACTGGAATGTATTATTTTTGTTGTCAGAATGTCAATTTAATACCCTGTATTGTCGGCAACAGATTGATCTAGTTTATAAAAAGTTATGTAAAACTAGCAGCTAACAGCCATCATTACCATTACATTCAAGCATCTCTAAACGGTATACACAACAAATATCGGCAACGGAATAATCAAATTGTGTGCACTCATTATCAGTCATTCAAACACTGTAAAGTATAAGAGCAACAGTACACAACAACAAATGGTATCAAGTTCAAGAAAGAAAAACAAAGGAAGGGATAGAAAGGCCAAGAAGGCAGAGGCCGAACGAGCAAAGGTGCGTGATAAATGGTTGATGGGGCAACAGGAGAAGATAAAGTTACAGGGGAGAAAATACAATGTGATCACGGGCGGCGTGTAACAATACCAGACAATTTAGACCATCCTGTTTCCAAATTCATGAATGATTTGATTACTTATCGTGCAGATAATAACGCTGATTTCTCTACAGTAAAGATGATGCGTGATACATTACAAATACACCCACAAGTATGGAATAATAATGGATACAGAGAAGTGGTAGTAAGTATTTTAACAAGTATGGGAACGAATTTGCTGTTAATGGAAATGGGGAACAAAGAGTTAGAGTTCTTGGCGATACATTTTGCAAAAACATGTACATCTTGAGAAGCATGATGGGGGTAGTCTTGAGGTTGTCTTACACAGTCAAAAGGTATCAATGAAGAGGCGAGATTTTGGTTCACCTACTGGTAGCAGCAGACGTGACGCTTTAAAGTTCTTTTCGAAGAGGGTGTCTTGTTCATGTCTAAAGGTAATGCATCAAATTGCAAGGGAAACTAGCCCTAAGACGGGTATATGCATATGTTGTGAGAAAGAGAAGGAACGTGTAGCACTATCGGTATGTAGCAGATGCATGATTATGCAGTACTGCTCGAGGGAATGTCAAGTTGCTGACTGGCCTACACATAGGAAGGAATGTGACTCATATGTTCATGCTCATAAACAACAAACACAAGCAGATGAGAATGCCAAAAGAAACATGAAGCTTGCAGAAGAGCACGAGAATGATTATATGCAACAGCGTATGCATCAGCGAAATATGATGTGAGAGAGAATTCAACAGAATAGTATGCAGCTGTCAAAGTTTGAACAACAAGAGGCTTGTAGGGTGATGTCAGCTTATATAATGATAAAGTGATGGAATGGCTTCCCATTATAAACGCTCTCATCACCTGACCAATCGTAATCTTACGACTCATTTCTTCTTCATTCTTGCAATGTCTTCTTGAGGTATTGCTTCATAAAGTGCTGGGTCTGCCGCATCAAACATGCACGGGACCATGCAGATGCACATCTTCCTTTAAAGTACAATCAGAGCAATATTCCGACCCACATTCCTCACACAACTTAACATCGAATTCTTTGCCATCGTAACAATCCGCACAGTGCGACTTGTGGCACCCGTCACAATGAAGATATGCTGAGCAATTAGTACATTTATTCATATTGCAACCATCACACGTATTCAAACAGTCCTGACAGGCAGCACCCCCACATTCATCACAATCTTCCAACTCCCCACATCCCTCGCATCCGCATACCATGCCATTACAGAATGAACATCTTCTTCCATGTCCTGGGATGCAGTCTTTACAATACTTCTTTTTACAGATAGTGCCGTAACCCATTCCATTACCAAATAAGCAGCATTCAGAACAGACAGGATCCAGACAATCATAGCAGATCGACGTATTGATATGATGAACATTCAACCAGGCACCACCCTCCATGTTATCATTGCAATATGAACAGCTAAGCCCCCGATTATCGAGCAGCATATTGAACCTTCTCCGCAATACAATTACTGGATTAAGTTCATCATCGTCATTAATATCATCACTACTCCACGTTGCAGGACATTGAATATATTGCAATGAGCAACCATTCGCGGAAATGATACTATCGAGGATGGGTACAACTACCTCATCAGAGACCTTCGATTCTATTACATCATCACGATTTTCATGCTTGCCAACAAGACTGATATCAATCTGTTCCAATACTGTACTACCTCGTAATGGATTTAAACCTATACCTGTAATGTTGATACATCCACATAATTTTAATCTTTTGAGCACATCTTGTGCATTAATGCATTTCAAGACTGCACTGATATCGTCGTCCGTCAGTTTATTTGCAAGCTCTTTATCAACATCTTCAAAATCTAATATATCCCATTGTTGTGCTGATACGATAGCCTTGCTGATAGGTGATTGTCGGTGCATCAAATCATTCTTTTGCCACGAAGATGATGAGGTAAAAGCTACTGCTAATATCGCCCTCGACGGCTTGGATAAATACGCCGATACATCAGTTATGAAACCATTAGGCAAATCACTAAAGTGTAGGGTATCAGCGGCAGTCCGCTGACGCTTATTGGTACCACTATTAGACGCCATTACATGCTCCATCCACTAAATCTAAAAATGTATGAGGGAATGAATGAACTTTCTATTTTGGCGATGAAACGATACTACTTAGCACAAAGTAAGCTATTCGTGGAGTAGGGGAGATCAGCATAATAGTCGCAACTTCCCCCTTTTTTTCTACTCATATCCTTTACTTTATATCCCAAACAGATAAGTAGTGCCTATTCCCACTGTCTAGGACTAACCTGCAAAGTCATTTCACCCTCTTGCATCCCATATCCAACAACTGCCTTGCATGCCATTCTCCATCTAGGCTTGGAACTTAATATCTGTTCCTCCTGTTTGTTCATTGGACTTAGTAACTCCTTCCCTTTCGTCACACCAACAACACACGTGGCACATGTTCCATCACTTCCACAATCACCCGTTCCACCTGAATCAAACCGTTCTGCCAATTTATCATTCAATTTAATACCCCTTGTTAACATTGCTCTTCGTAAATTCTCTCCAGCAAATAATTCTAAACTAACATCATCTTCTTCCATATACTTTGGATATTGCAATGTTATGTTAATCTTTGGTTGTTTCCTTATCCTCTTGACAGTTACAGTGACTGTTTCCTCATCAGAAGTTGGTGGTGGTAACGAAGTAATGGCATCAATTGTTGAATCATATCCTAAACATTCAGTTGAGACACCTATACGTTCTTCATTAACTTCCATGGTACCATCATTTGTTGTTTTAGTAACCGATAATGAAACTAAAGAGTCACCAGGGACAATACCAACTCCGGCAGAATTGCCATCTTCTAATACTTCTTCAATAATTGTAATGCCAACTCCGTCATCTCTACCTCCTGCAATTTCAGTAAGAAGAAGACCTAATCCACCCTCACGTTTGATTGTGTATTGCAATGTATCCACAAAGAGCTCCTTACTCTTTGCTTTTAGGAATATACCTTCCTCTTGCATTGACGATTCGGCCTGTACTACAGCTGACCATTCGTTAATTGATTGAGTTAATGGTATGTTATAGATATCCATATCAACCTTTGGAGCTCCAGCTGCTGAGTAGTATGAGTTTTGTTGCTGTTGTTGTGTTGCAGTAGCGAACAACATTGGCATATTATTGTTGTTATTTCTGGAAGTTTTTGTCAAAGGTGATGACAGGAATGCATTAGTAGTCCTCATCCCGATGAGCAGTATTGATGCAAATATATAAAGTTTCATGTTGTTTCTTTACTGATATATGATTGTAATGATGACGAAGCAGGAGAGTAGAGAATCTCGAGCGAGCGAGGTATGAGTTGGTATCTTTTGTATCACCTCGCGTATAGTATGAGTATGAATTCAAGAAGCAGATACTGTAGTCTAGCTGATAAAGTATATATTGTATTTAGTTGTTCTGACGAGGGAATACGAGTAGCGTAGAATTTGAAAGTAGTGCAGAGAGAGTTGTGTTGTTAGTTGAGTTATGAGTTGCTATCGTATTGCTGCGCTGTCATGAACATGAAAGAACGTTTAGTCGCCATGTTCTTCCACTCTCTTATTTGAAGTATTACAATAACAATACTGCTACTAGATACTACCTAGGTACCACCCAAAACTGGCTCTATATCATCATGGCATGCTATCCACGTCCAGCAACAAATGCACCAACATCACGACAATCCAAAACACTCCGTCCCTTATCAGCTGAATTATCATCACTTTCACACGCTGATGGTTCCGCCTCACTACAAGTTGGTAATACAGAAAGTCCGCGTTAGTATTGTTCATTTGTATGAGTTTGTGTGTTCAATATGAAGTCTGGATGATTTGATCACTTCCTTTGGCCTTCCGTTGCCTATATTTGACTGCCCTTGTAAACCACATGTACTAACAGGGAGTTACTATCGTCTTTCTTCATCTTCATAAACCGCTAAACGCGCATCTTCCAGCACATCTTATGTGCAATTCATGGACCTATGTCACCAAGAATGTATAAGTTTGAGAAGTATGATAAAGGTGTTGTAAGTGTTGCATTTTCAAGAGGATTAATGGTTCATAGCGGTAGTACTGGCGGCGGCGGCGGTGCTGATAATAATATTGATGTGGATAACACAAACAATCTTACCAATCAAAATGATAACCAAAATCAAACATCAACTACTATGAAAACAGTACCAATACCACCCCCACCAGGATTAGGATCAACCGAACGTGAATTAGAATATATAGTACGTGATATATTATCATCGTGTATATTATTAGACCGGTATCCACGATGTGTTATACAGGTAGTATTGCAAATAGTACAAGCGGATGGATGTGTATTAGGTTCTGCAATTAATTGTGCATTATTGGCATTGATGGATTGTGGTATTGCCATGTGGGGATTACCGGTGGCGAGTACTTGTGTTGTTATACCGAGGAGTTGTTATTCTAATAGTAGTTGTAGTGATAGTGAAGAGAAAGAGGAGAATACGATATGGCTAGATCCAACAGCAGAGGAAGAGGGAGGTGTTGGGCATTCAATTGTTGTTCTTGTTACAGATGGTAGTGCCAAACAACAACAAATAAAAGAAGGGGGAGAAGAAGACGATGATGATGACATCATTACCAGCATGACATTTGGTGCACCGCTATCTCTCAAGGGATTATTATCGAGTATGAAATGTATGAAACAGTCAAGTGCGACGGCTATGTTGGCATTTATGAGATTGGCAGTTGAGCAGAAAGTTCAGAGGGAGGTTGAAACTCTGTGGTCTTAACACTTAATGATTCAGTTACACATATATACAGAGGCATATGAGTACTTGTATAGTGCTATACCTTAGCTATAGTACCTTAGCAGACTAGCAGACTATTGATTGGGGGGTGACATATTAAACGATGTAAGCTATACACATTTACCCACACAAAAATGACAATCATAAAATCTATATTTATCTCGAGGTATATGATTGAGGAGGAAGTTGAAGGTTGCTAAACTCAACTCACTCCCGAGAGTACAACACCGAAGATCTCATTTGCAATGAGCTTCGTAAATTTATATGATATTGTAATGAATTTATAAATTTACAAAAACACCCTCGCTCAGGAACGACCATACCACAGTGACAGCACCGCTTCCCGTCTGCTCAGCGAAGTTTTTGGCACCAATATCATCTTTAATCATTAATATCGTATACATATTATCGATATCATATGTTTTGATTCTAAAATATGTTCATCAATGTTTTATAGCAACCTATTCATCTTACTATGAACTTACTACTTCTCTCTAGCTTAAGCAGTTCTTTAGCAGCTATGTACTGCATATAGAGAGCGGCGTCAAGAGTAGGTTCGATTCCCTGCTATGTACTTTGTAACACAAGGCGGACGTGAAGAATCTGATAGGTATATTTAGACTTGGAAATGAAGACTAGACAAGTAGGTTGTCTTCGTGTTGGTATCATCATCATAGTAAGAGTCTACTTGATATCATCGTTAAGGCTATCATATACGGGTATCCTTCGTACCTCTTCCTTGTCTTCGATTCATCCTCTCTGTACCCCCAAAAGATCAGTCTTCTAGTTATGATCTTCTTACTACCCGTTTCATACCTACTTTCATAACTCGTGCGTGGCTCAAGCTACTTCTTAGCCTTCTTCTCCTTGGAACTGCTATACGAAATACGCTGCTTATCACGACATTTAGTACACTTTGTTGCCTTGACCTTACTGCCAAAGGCTAGAGGCCATGTTCGAAAGTTCTTACAGCCCTTACACCACTTGATAGGGACTTGGGGTTTAGTATCATCGTTGTATAGCCATACTTTTACATCACACGAAGTACACAAGCCTTTGTTCTGGCGGGGTATTGTATAGGTATAGTGTTGTTGCTTTGTTGTAACGGTGTCGGGTGATGATGAAGTAGATGAGATTTTGTTGACACCCGTACTAACACTTGTAGTATCCTCGTCACTGCTACTATTACTTGGCTTTGGTTGTAGACTAGGCTGTACTTTCTTGTTAGTAGTAGCGTAGGCGCAACATGTACCACACATAACGCAATGTCTTGTTGAATCTTCTTTACCACCTTCGTTGTGCTCGTTCTTAGTCATATTCTTCAATGCAAGCATCTTTTGCTGCTTCTGACCGGCCTTACTGTCTGATAGATATTGAGGATAGTTTACAAGCTCCTGGTATGGTGGAAGAGGAGGTGGGATAACATCTGTTGTCGCTGCTGCTTGAGTATCTGTCTCCTTGATGGAACGATATGCAGTCGTTGTCATGAGTATACATCTTTCTCTGCCTTTTGTTGAGACTATACTTGTTGATATTTGGGACAAGGACAGTGTGGGCGTCTTCTTCTTTGTCTCCTTCTCTTCTTTATCTTTATCAACTCCTTCTTTGGCTGGAGATAGATTATGCTTCTTTTTCTTGACGGAGGACACATTAGTCACCTTTTCTACTTTCTGAAACTGAATGGAAGCTTGACAGCTTGACATCACTTTACTCGATACACTGGAGTCTCTTTGGCTAGATCTATTAGATATCTTAGGTGTTGATTCTTCGGTCGTCGGATGAGCCACATGGCGAGACGGAGACCATTGATGATATGCATGTGGAGAGTGTAAGATCTGAGGATATGGAGAGGCCGTAGCGGTTTGAGGAAACTGACCTTGTTGTTGATAGTAACCACCATACGGGTGATGATAGAATGGAGGATAAGCGTATGGATATCCATTCTTATGCTTCTCATCCGTATTCTTGGTCTCATCCGTCTTGAGCTTCTTCTCGGGCTTATTGTCACTCGATGGCTTCTCTTCACTACTAGACTTGAGATGAATACTAGTATCATCCTCCTGCTTAGTAGTAGAGTCATTAGTAAGCTCTCCCAGCTTTCGTTTCTTTAGTGGCAACTTCTTCTTTGACGAATGTTCAGAAGATTCTTCTACAATCTTTTCTTGATCTTCTTCTTTAGACTTAGACTGCTTCTGTCGTGTATCATTCACATCCATGTCTTCCCCCACTGCTACTGCCATTGAAGAAGGCAGTGGTTGGTGAGCATGATAAGCATACGGATAGTACTGATATGGATGATACTGCTGATGTTGTGAAGGATGATATAGATGGTATCCTGGCGGAGGTGGACCGTGCATATGATATGCATATGGTTGAGAAGGAAGTACACTGCCATGATAGTTGATACCTTTCTGTGATGATTTGCCGGTGACATTCACTTGTTTGGTATTCCCATCTTCTTTCTCCTTCTTATGTCCTAATGACGATGATGATTTGTCTTCTTCTTGCAACTTTACTAATCCTTCTTCTTGTTGTTTTCTGTGGGCAGATGACACCTCACTATCATTGATTACTATCTTTTCTTCTCTATCCTTTTCACTATTTAACACCTTTGTGTCGTCTTTGTCATTTCTGTTGTTACTACTACCTCCATTATCCCCACTGCTTATGGCATTAACCAAGGATAAATGCGATCCGTTCTCGGATGGAGTAACCATACTCAATCTTCGTGGACTACTCTCATCATCCTTCTTATCTATCTTGGCAATATCTTCTACCTTCTTTTCATTCTTCTTCTGTTTACCATTAATATGTACAGAAGAAGATGCCCATAGATTAGCACAGTTGTTATTAACGATTGAGTCATTGCTACTCGATGAAGGAGTACTACCACCACTGCTAGTTGTTGTTGAGCCACCATTGTTGTTGAAGAATGCAGATGTTCCCAACTCACGTTCAACTGAATACACCTCCTTCTCGGCCATGGATGCTAATTGTTCTAATAGTGGAGCGTGCACTTTATGTGGACTATGCTTGTGCTGCTGCTGTTGTTTATCATTGTTGGACGACAAAGATACGGTATTATTGTTTAACATGTTTGTTGATGTTGACTTAGATATTGCAACTACCAATGACGAGTTAGATTTAGATATATGTTTATCATGTTGTTGTTCTTTACTTCCACCGCCACCAATATCGACGACGATTGACTTTTGCAATGGACTTGATTTTTCTAATGAATATCCCATCGTCTAAGATATGATACTTATGGTCATATGAACTTTATGATTGAAGTATGCCCCATTTATAATAGCCAACCATTTGAATCTACAAATGAAACAAATGGTTGAACCATATCGGCGATGACGATGCGGCTTTGACTCTCTATTGTAAGACAATCATCATTTGTCTAACACTTTTTAGTCGAAGAGGCTCCTCTTTTCATTTTTTGTTTTGCTTGCTATTTGTTTTTAGGTGTTCGTTATCGTTGCATCGCCAATCTTTTCCTTTGCATGGGTGAGAAGTGAGAAGAGTTTTTTGTTGATCGATGGTCGATAGTTGATCTATCAGTAAACAGATGATGTATGTAGGACCGCTAATCGTCGGTAACATATCATGTACAACTACAGAATGATACGGATTCTTTTCCTTTGCTCCGCTGCCGTCGCTTTATCAACATCGGGGAACAAAGACATAAGAATAAGAACAAAGGTTTATGATGATGTTTTACCAAACATAAAACAACGAATGGAATTACATCAATATGCTAAAAAGTTGGGATTGGAACATAAGTGCTTCACTCGATATACCTCTCATACTAATATTGATAGTGATGACAATACTGATGTACACAATAATAGAAACATAATCGAACAAACTCTCGACGTGATACTAACCGAGATTGATAATAATAATGATGGAAATAGTAGTGATGGACAGAAACAGTATGTAGAGTATTGGACACGTCAAGAGTGGCGTCACATAGAGGCCCATGCTGATGTAGATGAGAATCTATCTCGTCATAAAGAAGATGATGATATACTGAAAGATGTGGATTTGCAAAGTAAATATGCATCTACATATCAACAAAAATATGGACATCGATATCCTATCTTTGGTCATGTATTATACCTACAGGTTGGGACTGATGTTAGAGGACCTACGGTGGTATTTCCGAATAGAAGCTCAGGCGGAGATTTACTCAAAGATATGAAAGATCCATCAATATCGGAAGAAGAAGAGTGCTCATCGGAAGGAGAGAATGGTGTATCCATGTCAATTATACCTGCAGTAGAGGGGCGTTTACTACGGTTTGATGGAAGAGATTTACATACAGTACCTAGACCTACTGATATATGGATGTTACCATTTGTAAAAGGTGGTGCTGAATATGAACCAGAAGGACAATGGGGAAGAAGTGTTATATTGTTTAATGTATGGCCGGGAAGTGAAGATCCGCCTCTCGACGTTCCTTTGGATATAAAACATGATGATCAACCAACAAAAAACACTCAAACTACTGAACTATGTAATTCATATTCAAACTGGAAAGAGGTCGCAAATGATATACCAACAACAAACGATAGTGATGATACCGCCGCTGAATCAAATCAATCTGTCAAGATATGGCTACTTGGAAATGAACGAAGGAGGGATCATCCACTTCGTACTGTTCCATTACTATCACCAAAGGATGGTGGAAGGAACGTTGTTAGAAAAGCATTATCGGAAGAAAGTAAAGTTACAGAGTTGCTATTAAGACGAAAATAGAGTGAGCTTTACATTGATTTAGGGGACTGTTTACAATCTACCAACCTAAACCTCCATTCAATAATACTAACATCTCAACAATCAACCAATACAAATCATGATAAACTGAAAATATTGTTTTTATTCATCCATACCTCAAAAGTCCTACTCAAATAGGAACTCCTCCTTGTTACTTTTCCCATCTTTCTTGCCCTTTGCCTTGGAGGCCTTTGGCTTCTTATTCTTATTAGACTTTGGCTTTCTTTTTGGCTTCTTACTTGGCTGATGATTGGGTTTGTTAGAGTGACAAAGGAATAACGGTAAAAGGGCTTAGGAAACAAAACTTACTTGAAGCAAAACTTACCATTTTAGTGGGTAAATCGTTGGTCGGACTCGGACAAGGAACCCCAGTGGGGGGGTTGCAAAAGTAAATATTACCAACTTTTTCATGGCCAGGAAAGTCTTGCGTGTAATCAAAGTAGTTAGGATCCCACTTTGTCAAAATGTAAGGAGGATTGTTCCCATACTGAAGATTGATGAAATATATGTCATCCATTTGATTTCTTGATTGACCACCTAGGATCCTGCTTGTTGTTTTCCCCGGTCCCGACTCAACGTAGATGTTCTCAAACTTCCAATCCTTGAAGGAACCTGGAAGATACGCGTTATCACGATTTATGAACATAAAAGAGAGGAGATAGTAACTTCTGTTAGTGTATGTGGTTTAAAGACAATCAAATATAGGCAAACTAAGTTCAAACAAAGCGCCCAAATAAACTGAATACACAGAAGGCGGACTTTCCTGTACCGTCTTTTCCCCAGTCACTTTTTTGTATTCCAAGAAAGAAGGGCCGCCACACTGGAGTCTCCATGTAAATCCTATTCAAATGAACATTTGTAATCTTTGCACTGCCACCATGAACAGCTCCGATAGTTGCCTGTGAATTGATATTTCCTGTAGAACCAGCGACAGGAAAGTCACAATTCGCACCACAATCTGCATGACCATCATGAAGAATCCAAATATCGTGTACAGAAATATTATCTTGATCAGCTCCAGTCAGCCATGATAACATAATGGCCCATCCATTATGCTGCTGCCAAATGACCGAGTTTTCGACTTCTGAGCCTGTGTAGAATGGTTTGATCCCATCATCGTTTACTTTGACAAAAGAGAAGGAAACCGTTCCATACTGTCCTGCATTTATTCCATCGGCCCAATACCAACCCATGAGCTTCACGCTGTATATCTTAGCTCCAGTCTTAGCAGTGAGACCTGTAGGATTCCAATATTCATTGCAGTACCAAGCCTGAGCGGTGAATACAATGTAGTGAGGGAGATTATGTAGAACATGCATTAACAACAAGTGATTGATAAACTTACTTCATTAACACCCAGATTTGATTGTCTAAAAGAGTTGGCTATTGTGATGCCTGTGACATAGATATTAAGCTAAAAGAGGAGAAAATGAGTGTAAGTAAGGTCTGGGAATATATGACTGAGAAACAGCAAAGAAGAAGACCCCTCTCTACTTACTCCACAGAGCTGGATGGGGTAAATATAGATATCGCTCTGTTTACCAGAAACTATACCTCTCCCACCAATGTGGATGCCATCAACATAACTGGTCCCTGTGTAGAAAATTGGTGTTTTTAATCCAGGTTTGTGCAATAAGAACGCTCCTCCGGCAACATATACCTCATCCCCACCTTTGAGCTCTTGATAGACGGTATGATATCCAACACCATAATAATGCACATTCGGTGAAAACATACTAGGATGAAAGTTATAATTATCATCTTCAAGATCATCCACGAATAATAAACAAGCATTGTTATACTCATCATCAAACTCTACGGATAACTTCTTAATACCACCCCAATTGGGATTCAACTTAAAGCTGACACTGTCTGAATCCTTGGCAATGATATTTGCAATTCCCGAAGGTCTAATCACCACATTATTGTAGGGTTTAGCTCCCTGTAGCTTTAGAACTTTAATCGTCACATCTGTCTTGTAGTCGTAGCTAAATGTTGTGAAGGAGTTACTGTAGTATTTCCATTCGTTCATCACTTCCATCATATCCTTGTACTCTTGGCTATTTGGGTCTAGCCCGGGATGATAAGTAACCACCGATTTGTACATTGCAGACTCACGTGTTCGACCTTTGAAGGTTCCCTCATTGATAGTAATGTATGTCTGATACCATGTACTCTTTTCGTCTTGCCAATAATCAGGGTCAGTGCCGATGGGCCAAAATTCCTGTGTTGGTGTTGGATATACCACTACAGGGTTCTTATCGTACCTGTGATTATGCAATTGAGTAAGTATAAAGTGGCGGCAGTATTAGGTAAGCAGTTTGAGAGATATGAACATATGATATGCACATATGATATGCACATATGTATATGACACATATGATATCGAAAAAAACTTACCCCCAATATGATCCTTGCATATTTTTGCAATCGTCAACTTTGAGACCTACTCCATCTGTTCCTTTATAGTTACCGTCGTCAAGGTTAGGCACAATGCATAAATTGGTATTATGCTTAACTTTCATTAAACCATTATCATAGATAAGGGCATACTGCTCATCACATTCTTCCTGATATGCACGATTGTTATTATTCATATCCCACGTCAAACACATACCACTAAGATCACTAACAAGTACACCACTTTCGTCCATATGCCATGATGCAATGAGATATCTTTGTGGAATAATGGGAGTATCTTTATAATTTTCAACTAGAGTGCAATCCCATCCATCGATTGTACCACCTTCTTTTCTTGCGCAATTATTAGCAGATTCGCTGACACAAGCTGGATTAGTTTTATCACAACAGTACATGTGTGGATTATTTTCAAGACAGAGGAGCTTTCCAGTGTATCCTGGTACATTATTCAATGTAAATCTTCCTGATGCAATGTACGACGAGGACATTATAGAACTAGGTATTGTGCCCGTCAATGCATTCTCATTAAACACTAACTTATCCATATGGTACGATAGTAGTAGTACTTTCTCTTTCTATCTTTTGTTGTAAGCTGAGATTTGAGATTCTATATGATGGTGGGTGAGAATGAGGGTGGTTATTACAACGCTAATACGCGACCACCATCGTTCATTGCAAAACAATGGGAGGTGAGACACATTTGAGCTTACGCGTTCATCGTACCTAGACACCATCAAACTTTCAGTCGAACTTCATTTTTATTTCTCATTATCGCTAAACAGTGTTATGGGTTCGTACCTGTCCCAGTTAGTTACAAAGACACCCTATTATATGAAACCAACTGTAAAAATCACTTACATTATGTTGGCGGCGGTGATATAATAATATGTACTGTAATAAATAACCAATAAGTATATATCATGCAACGATCGTCAACACGACGATCAAACAATAAAGGAGGCGATGCTTCAGTCGCCTCGTCAACATCCTCCAAAAGTACTACCTCTTCTCGACAACATAAACGTGGTTCATTCGCAAATCCAACATCTTCATCATTATCACACGGTGGTCCTAACTCCTCAGCACCACCTGCTGCAGCTGCAGCTAGTAGAGCTAATAATAGTACTACTGCACGATTTTTAGCTAGTTTACCCACTACCAAAACTACCACAACTAATAATAATATTGGAGAGGGTATCAAAGAAAATTTACTAAACATGACACCAACTAAATCCAAACCATCTCTTTCTTCTATTAATACTAACAATAATGAAGAAGTATCACCACCACAGATATTAAGTCCAACACCATATTGGAAAGTATTGGAAGAACGTAGTCAGTCTCAATCTGGTAAGAAAACATCACCACGGACTACACGTAGTGCTACTAAGAAGAAGTTAGCTGCCCAGTTAGAGGAACAGTCTGCCAATGATGGTGGATTAAATAGTGGATTAAACGGTGGATTAAATAGTGGATTAAATAATAATAGGAGGGGATTGTTTGACAAAGGTATACAAGAATTAAACGAATTAGAATCTGAAGAAGAAGAATCAAATAGTGATAGTTCACCACCTAAGGGTATTGTAATGGTTGGTGGTGTTGCTAATCAATCTGTTGCCAGTGGTTATGCCCAGGGTAGTGGTGCCAATGGCAGTTTAGGAAGTGGCGGTAGTTCAATGGGTGGTAGTGGAGGTAGCAACACAGGAAGAGAGGGTGGATTACAACTACACTTCTCACCACCCGATAAGCAATTTCATCAACAATCTATACGTAATGCAAAGCGTCGTCATGATGCTACTATTGAAAAAGAACGAATTAGATTAGAAAAGGCAAGAGAAGTTGCTACTAGTCGAAGTAGTAGTTTGGGTAATAATAGTTTAACTGGATTGGGAGGTGGATTGGGTGGTGCTGGTGGTAGTAGACGTACCTCCAAAAGAGTAAAACGTACCCACTCTAAAGATTCTAAACTACCTCCCGTTCAACCACAGGGACCAACTACAGAAGAAATGCGTACAATAATGGCACAATCATTACAACAACATAATTCATCAAGAATTGAAGAATTAATTACAAAGTGTGCAAGTAGTGAAAGGGATACATTACATTATAAGAGTAGGTATGAGGAGTTATTGATCAAGTATAATTTGTTGGAGAATGAATTAAAGAAGAAGAAAGAGATGGAAGAGGAAGGGAGTAGTAATAGTAAGAGTGTGGAGAGTGAATTACAGGTAAAATGTATTGAACAGATTGGTATTATTCATGGGTTGGAGGGTAAGATTACTATATTGGAGAATGATAAGAAGGATAGTAATGATAAGTACAAGGTTGAATTGGAGAAGTTACATGTTGATAAACAAAAGGTGAAAGATAGTTTGGCACAACTCAAGGAAGAGCATGTCAAGGAGTTACATCAAGTCAAGGATGGTGCATCAAAGTTATTAACTCAAACTATTGAAAACAAGGATCAACAATATAATAATCTCAAGGAGGAATTAAATAATACCCAAACCAAGTTGACAGAGGTATTATCAACCAAGGAGGATGAATTACAAACTACTTTTACAACCTTGAATGATGAAATTAAGGTACAAAAGGATATGAATGCAGAACAACAAGGTACCATTACAGTACTTGAATCAAATGTGGCAGAACATGTTGCTACTATCACCAATTTGAATGATACTATATCTCAATTGGAAGAGAAGTTGGTATCCATTGAGGATGAATTGTCATCTACAAAACGTACAATGGAGGGAATGTCATCACCTAACTCACGTAATGCATTAGAGGAGGGATATAGTCGTGAAGTGAAAGAGTTGAAGGGTCAATTACATGAGATGAAGGAGGCGAAACAACTTCTTGAACGCGAGCTGCGCGCTATCAAGGCTCAAAAGAATGAACTTCAATCTCAGTTGGATAGTCAAGTGGAAGAAGCTAATGTAGTATCGGCCAATCTCAAGTCTACCAATGTTGACTTAACAAATCAAGTCGAGTCAATCAATATCAAGTATCAAGAGAATGAACGTCAACTGGAAGAGATAGCTATGGAGAATGAACAGCTAACGACCAAGCTCGGTATGTA
>Ga0075437_12436_pt1 | contig 57862 bp, 43 predicted proteins | sample MintriMetagenome_FD_74266 | JGI IMG/M metagenome (GOLD analysis project Ga0075437, IMG submission 74266) | Marine eukaryotic communities from Monterey Bay, USA to study complex ecological interactions - Minidiscus trioculatus and... | ecosystem: Environmental > Aquatic > Marine > Unclassified...
GCAGAGCTTGATCGCTTCTTCTTAGTCATTTTCATCTTCTTGTTTGGTGAAGAAGAGGGGGGTGTCTTGGTCTTCTCTACCTTCCGTTTCTTCAGGGGTATGCTAGATTTGAGTGTGACGGCATCAGCCGACATGGTTGCAGTACTTGTAGTAGATGAAGCTGAGATGGCAGAAGCAGTAGTAGCCGCCATCTCAGTAGAGCAATGATGAACAATAGTCGGGCTAAAACTATCACTGTTGGGAGGTGAGTATGCTCGTTTGGCAATAACATCAGCTGTGATATGGGGGAGTAGTAATATTATGTTGAATGTGAGATGTGCAAGGTTCAGCAGTGACAATATCAAATGGACCATGAGTGTACTTACCAGCGGCAAAGATTGCATCGACAGGGGACAATTCGTCTCTCGTCTCTTCAATCATTCCGTCAGAATCACCCTTCTTCTTGTTGTCGATGACATCTTGTTCCGGACTATTACTTTCTGGATAATGATATTGAACCTGTGGACTAAACGACACTGAACCTTTAGATGAAGAAGCAACAACATTATCAGTTGAAGGAGGAGAAGTGTTATCACAACTGTCATTCAAATATGATATCGATGGTGTTGGCGATGTAGTTGTAGAACTCATGTTATCAGGAGTACTACTACTACTTGACATCTTACTAGAGAAGATACCATCTGTTGATGATGATATCTTCTTCTTGAGTATAGTACGGGGTGTTACCTTTTTGATTGTACTATATGTCTTACCAGGTGTTTTAGGTGGTAACATTGTGTTGCTTGGTAATGCTGTGCTAGATTCGTCATGGAGAATTGGTTGCTGTAGACTTGTCATGACATGCTGACTTTGCTCAGGTGCATGAGAAGATTGAGGTGGCACGTCATGCTGAGTAGATGAATGTGCAAAACTATACGATGACGGTGGCATACCAGGATGAGGATATTGATACGGATGATGCATCTGTCCATGATGATACTGATGAGAAGGAGGTGGACAATGATATGGTGCTCCATAATGATGATGAGATTGAGATGATGATACATGTGAAGGTGCATATGCCATTTGATAATGACCAGCGGCATTGTACTGCTGCTGACTATGACCATGACGAGTAGAAGAGGATTTAGGCGGCGGGCCAGGTTGGAATATAAAATGGCCAGGTATACCATGATGATGACCACGATATGGTGGTGGTGGCATTGGTTGATCGGTATATTGATTTTGTTTTGCAGTAGGATGATACGACATGTGTTGGTGGTGGTGCATGTGTTGTGCATTATAATATCCTGCGGCCGGAGGGGCATTCCAAACAGGAGCAGATGTAGATGAACCTTCCATATCATTCATATGAGGATGGTATTGATGATGTTGAGAAGGATGTACCATTGTTGCTGTATGTTGTTGTGGATGTGGATGAGATTGCAGCTCGTTCATCATTGTCGAATTGCAACTTGATATGCTATCGTTTGGTGGAGTGCCATAGGCCGACGAATACTGCCGCCGCTCTTCTTGCCAATACTGGCCATTCATATTGTCCATGTTGTATTGAATTCTTGATGAGGATTATGGCGGGTTGGTGGGTGTTTTGTATATTGCAATATCAATGCTTTGGTGCTTGCTAAGGGGTTTGAAATTCATTGCAAGATTTATCGATGTTTTGAACCCTAAGAAAAGACATAGAAAGTCCACCCAGAAAAGTCCATTACCTTTTTATGAAGTTTTCTTTTAGTGAAAACCAGGATATCGATTTGGGAGTCCTCATTAAATGGGAAGTGAACTAACAAAAAAAACATCTGCTTTGAACATCACAAAACAGATTTATTTTGTCATCGATATCTTTTCAATCCTCATAAATCGATAGTACTCCAAAACATCAAATCAACTACTATCAATCATGTATAAACTTGCCCTACTATCCCTACTTGCCGTCGGCTCTAATGCCTTCATGACCTCGCCTACTATGCCTGCTGTTAGAACGGTAAGTTTGATATCTTTTTTGCAATAGATTCATACCGAGGAATTGACATATCTTGTGTGCTCTGTAATATTCTGACACTGCTATTCCTCTCGTCTATATATATGATCATACATATAACCGCTCTACCCTTGTTTATAATATAACAATATACCCTAACACAACAAACTTCATTAGACAACAGCACGTAATCTAATCATGACCGAGGATGAAATCACCGCAGTCCTTGATAAAGCCAACTTCTGTGTTGAATCTGAATGTGCCGTCGACGATGTCGAGGATTTAATCAATGAATTAAAAGATCAACAAAAGGTATTAAGTACACGTCTTGAAACTATTATGAATGTCGTGGCACACTTACAGCATGCGAATGAACAGGATGCACGTAAGACTGATGATGTTCGGGCTATTGTTAAGGATATGTTACGTGTATTCACTACCCAGGTAAGTTGTTTTTATCTGTAATTGCGCCGTGTGGTTGTTGAGGGCTTGAGGGTTCGGGGATGTTTTATAGATACGGCGCTCTATCGATTGTTCCTCGCCACTTGTACTGACTTTCTCATCTTATACCTCTTTTCTTCATACTTCTCAAAAATAGGATGGTAAGTTTGCCATGGGTTTCAGTGGAGATATTGAGGGCGGTGGAAAGACTGCATATGATGTACTACCCCCTAAGCCATGGAAGGCTGCTCCCTAGATATGAGATATGTAGGTATAGAGGGAGGTTCATCCTATGTCGTTTAAAGATTGGATCAGCCCCCCTTGTACTGGCTCATTGAGAAAGATAATTGTAAAAAGAAAGAGAGAAATTGATGTTCCATTTTGCTACAGACTAGAATATAATATTGAGAATGGACATAGAGAGAGAGAGATTTGTTTAGATAATAAAAGGGAAGAGGTACACTTCTCACCAAGGCTAACACAATGCTAATATACTTTGGAAGTGGCTATGAAATTGTAGGCTTAAAACTCAACTAATACTTATTCTTTAGTGAGTCTTCAAAGTTGAGAGAATCCACAACATACATCTCTTGGTTTATTCTACCTATCACTTTTTCTAGCACTTTCCAATCTAAGGAGTTTTCTACTCAATGAAAACTGATGAATCTGAAAATCTTGTGAAAGTACTGATTGCGGCGTCGATAGTCGATATAGATGTTAGCTTTGACTTGCGCCTACTATCGCATACTCAACCAGTTGGATGAACACAACATACAACATCCTCTTTCATAAAAGACTTTGAGACATAATAAAAAAGACACAACACCAAATATAATCTTGTCACCATACTTATTATCAAAAAAACAAGATGCAATATCTTCTCGTCGTCACCATATCATTATACATCATATCTATATCAAATGCACAAACTCTAAATTCATTAACTTCTCTATCAAAATTAATCGATACACCAAACTCAACAACAAACAATATCAATATAGTACAAAATACCAGTAATGGTGAGAATATAGAATTATGTTACATGCCATACCTAGCATCATTCAGTCGAGATGGCGAAGCTATTAATAATAATGAAGTGTACGAGGGATTAGCTGCGGTGGCTTTAGCACTGGAACACTTAAATACCGGCAATGGTACAATTATACAAGAGCTTGATGGTATTAGCGAGCGTTGTCCATTGCAATTCTATACATACTCATTTGATAGTATGGGAAAAGAATCGGTTGCTGTTAATACAGCTTTAGAAATTACTGACCCTCATAATATTGATAATGAGGAACTTGTACCTTGTGCTTTTTTAAGTGCTACTGGATCTCCAATTGCAATTATGACAAGTGTTATTACAGATATTAAGCAGATACCACATATATCGGCTCTGGCTACTTCATCTATACTAGATCATCCGGGGTATAAATATTTTGGCAGGACTATTCCAAATGATCGAGCCACTGCAATACCTTTATTGCAAAAGTTGAGAGATTGGAATGTTAGTCATCTTGGGATACTTAACATTAATGATGTCTACGGAAATGACTTTGCCGACGCCATACGAGATGCATCTGGACCATATTTCGATACAGTTGCAGTGAATATTAATATTGACTTTACTCCAGAAGGTATTGAACGGGCCATTCGTCAATTGAAGAACACAAAGTTTACCTACTTCTTTGCCATTATACCCGGAAGAGTCCTAGACGATCTAATGACTGAAGCATACAAGCAGGGAATTGCAGGCTCGGGGCTCCACACTTGGTTATTTGCTGATGGTATTGATACATATGACATCGTTGACCGGAGTTTTGCCAAAGGATCCCCATTATCTAATGCTTATAAGGGCTCTGGAAAGTCCGCATTAGTATTGTTTTATCAAGTGCATGTGTGTATTTGATCAAGGTCTCGGTGGAGCTGGGCACTTCGTTTTACTTAGTTCACCTCTGTTTGACTGCCTTTACACCACACTGTACTAACCTGAGTTACTATCTTCTCTTATTCATCTTCGTAAACGGTTAAACGCGCATTTTCCAAGGGCTATTAGAGGCCAGCGCTGGCAAGAGAAGTTTACAACCAACATATGATAAGTTCTTCGCGGCCATGCAAAATCTGAGGAATGAACAAGACTTGGCCTTTATTGATTCACATCTACCCTGGCCAAGCGATTATGTATTGAATAATGAAATCCCAGTTAATCACTCAAAGATTATAGACAGTGACGTGTTTTTGTATTGGCCTGGTTATGTCGGGCCTTTCTTATATGATGCCACAGTTGCTCTCGGAATGGCAGCCTGCAAAGCATCATCGGGTGTCGCTAATTTTACTGGTGAAGAAATGTTTCAGAATTTTATTGGTATGGAATTTGAAGGAGCTTCTAGTAATGTTACATTTGAAGATACTGGTACGCGAAAAGCAGACTCAGCTTTGTTTTCTTTGACGAATTTCGTCGTGGATGAAGAAACTGCAGAAGAGGAAGTGAAGTTCCTTAGGGTTAAAAGAGATATATGGAGAAATGGTACATGGTACAGTGTCAAGGCTCCTTTTGTTTTCAATGATGGATCAACTACACCGCCAGCAGACCTACCTCCCATTACAGTTGACCAGAATCACCTTAGTAAGGGATTTCGAGCTGTGGGAGGTATTCTCTGTGCCATTATTGTCTGTATGTCGATCGTGTTTGGGGTTTGGACCTATAGGAATCGGGCAGTACAAGTGATACGAGCTTCCCAACCTATTTTCCTATACATCATCGCCATTGGTACATTACTAATGGGAATCTCGATCATACCACTATCAGTTGATCGAGGGGCTAGTAATGAGCAAGGGGCAAGCATCGCATGCATGGCAGTGCCTTGGTTCATAACCTTTGGCTTTAGTTTGATCTTCTCTGCTTTGTTTACGAAGACATGGCGAATATACACAATCATGAAGAATGCAAAGAAGTTTAAACGCATCAAATTGACGGTAATGGATGTCATTAAGCCGATGGCCTTCTTGTTATCTTTGAACATCATAATCCTATCAGTGTGGACAGCTATCGATCCTTTGAAGAGCAATATTGAGATTGCAAGAACTGATGAGTTTGATAGAACCTTGGAGTCGTATGCTGTTTGTCAGTCCGATTACGGTCATATCTTTCTCCCGATATTGTTGTCCATCAACCTTGGATGTCTTTTAGTCACTGTTATTCAAGCATGCCGTGCAAGACATATATCTACCGAGTTGAGTGAGAGTAAATACATTCTGAGGGCTCTTTGGATCATTCTTTATGTATCCTTCCTCGCTGTCCCTATTATCATTATTGCACGAGATAAGGCTGAAGCGTTCTATTTTGTAGTAACAGGGTTCATCTTCGTCGTATGTACTTCAATTCTTCTTCTCATTTTTGGACCCAAGATCCTTGCAGTAAGAGAGAAGAAGAAGAACAAAACAGATCCCCCCAACAAACAGTGGGGACTCGCGGCAAACAAAAAAGCTAGTAATGGGGAAGAAAACAAGGCCAATAGTCTTGATATAGAAGGGAGTTCAACATCGGATTCATCATCGGGAATAAAGATTATGGGCATAAACAAAAGTACTACTCTTAGAAACGAGAATGAAGTAATGCGGAGGGAAAATGAAGAGTTGAAAAGGTTGCTAGACGAAGCAGGTATTGAGTATCAACCCAAAGAGAGAAATGGTGAAGCCTCTCAACAGTGAAAGGTATTCAAATTAATATTACCCGAGCAGTTGCATCAATCTCTGACCGCTCTATCAGAAAGGAGCACCAGATGTGAAGGTCATTCGTCTTTCTGTCACTGGATGTGTTAGTTGAAGCAAATCAGCATGTAAACAAAGCCTATTAGCCCGCTGTCCATAAATATCATCCCCAACAATCGGCCTGTCTAATCCTTGAAAATGTGCTGCATGAGTTCGGAGCTGATGCGTGCGCCCCTATGGTGAAAAAAAAGTGGATGAGAAGTACTTTGTGTTATCAAATAACTGCAGCACAAACTCAAGCTTACCGTTATTGGATAGAAGTGCACTCTTGTCATATTGTTCTTAACCTCGATGACTTCATAATTGGTGATAGCTTGTTTACCTCTTTCATGAACCATTTGCATTGGTCTGTTGATGTAGTCAGGGAGAAGTGGCAAGTTAATTGTGCCTGTCTTGCCTCTCTGATCAGACAATTCTCCATCAAGTAAGGCTTGAGAGATGCAACATATCATTTCTTATCAGCAAGACTTGTTGCGAAAAGACGACAATTGAAAACATGATTCACTCACTCACCTACATATCTTTTCTGAATGCTTCGGTCTATAAACTGTGCAGCAAGTGCTCTGTGTGTATCTTTATCTAAGGCGAACAATAATATTCCAGATGTGCCCATGTCTAGTCTATGAACTTGAAAAAAAGCCCCTGCATTCGGATACCTCTCTTTCAATAAACTGTGGATCGAATATTCAAGATATTTGCCTGGTTGTGACAATATACCCTCAGGCTTGTTCACCACTAGGATGTAATCATCTTCGTATAATATCTCCAACTCTACTTCCGACTGAGTATTGATCTGCTGTAATGGATTCTCCTCTACTTCAATACCTTTCAACATATGCTCTAATATTGGTCCGCACTTACCTCGGCAAGCTGGATAGTATAAACCATGTCTTCTAACTTCATTTCTTGGAGAGGTACCCAACCAAAACTCAGCCATTGCTATCGGTTTGTACCCTTTCATAAAGGCATACTGTAATAATTTGGGAGCTACACAATCGCCAGCACCTAATGGTGGTCGCTGTATTGTCGTGTTGGCAAACATGGGTAGTAGTGACTTTGTCTCATTATGTATATTAAGAAAATTGTATTGATTGAATAATGTATCTTGTAAATGATTAGACATCGTTTTGTGTTCATCCTTTAATGATTGTATATGTTGTTCTAATTCATTGACAGCATTCTCTATCACTTGTATCTCATGTTTGATTTGTGATTTGAGCTTCTTCATTTCACGCTTTTCACGCTTTAATCTTTTATCTAATCGACTATACTCTTCGTTATTTAGTTCATCTCGCATTGCTAGGAGATCTCTTTGTTGCTTTTTAAAAGCAGACCATTTGGCACTACGCTGTCTTTCTTGTTGTAATTTAGTAAGGCTTTCTCTCCGTATTGATAGTTCGGGATTACTCTCCAGTTGATCAATTAATCTATTCAGCTCTTTCAACTCGTCTTCTTCAGCTTTATAATAGCCATCTTGATCATATCGATCAAATACTGGAGGACAAAAGTTCATATCTGATGTTTCATCATCGGTCAAGGTACCAGAATAAGCCTGAAGATACCCAAGTTGTGGTATATTGCTGTTATCTGTATCATTATATTGAACAACTAATACACCCATCATTTTACCTACTGTATCCGTCTTATTCGACATACTTTTACAGCCACAAGATATGTGTAATTGCTCTTTCAATCTCTCGGATGCATACTTTGCAATTGGATGAGGATCGTAATAATGAGGGTATGCAAATATTGATGGTATGTTTGAGATATTGTATTGATTAGATGGTATTGTTGTCAATAATGGATCATCTATATCTGAAATAGTAGAGGATGTCATCTCTCTACAAGTTGATTGATCTCGAAGTTGGAAGAGCATATGATATGCACAAGATGCCGCCTTAAAAGATACCCTACGAATCATGGGTACAAATGTTTCGACTCTATTGAATACTAGAAGCATTGCAAATACTACTATCGCTTTCATATTGTATTGACTGGTGTTTGAACATTTGACATCATAGGGCAAGTTTGAGGGGAGGGGAGAGCAATGACAATTGCATATCTTTAGAGAAAAAATAAATCATCAATCATCAAAATGACATCATTAGTTCCTCTCTCGAATCTCGCATATATTTAGCAATTAAATATAATATCAACGATGACACTTCGTATACATCACGGCTATGCAATACTCTTCTCTGTAGCGGCGCTATTAACCGCTGAAAGTAGAGCGTTTGCTGGTAGTACACATTCCAATATTCATAAACCCATCACAGCAACAAATAAAGTCCATCTATCATCATCAAGACACATTGATACTAATAATAAGCATTTAATAACCCAGCTACGGGCTGGAGCATCAAATACAGCTACTATTCCACCACCACAGCCACCCACTAATGGGGCACTATTCAAATTTTACTTTCCATGTTTAGCGCTATGGATATCTGGTCCTCTCCTCTCTTTAGTAGATACTTCCTTCATTGGTTTGTCAGCCAAGGCAGGGGCAGTTGGCGCTGCAGGGTCAGCTGCGCAACTAGCAGCTCTTGGACCGGCTACAACCTTCATCGATGGATCTTTATATCTATTTGCATTCCTTAATGTTGCCACAACAAACTTATATGCATCGGCATTGGCACGAGGTGATAGTGAGAAGAAGAATAAGTTAGGCAATGATGAATTACCTGGTGAGGGTGTTGTTAGGACTGCTGCTAAGACATCATTATATTCGGGTATTGGATTGATGTTCTTTCTATTGGCCGTTGCTCGACCTTTGATTGCTTTGTACATTGGTAAGTTATTGATGTTTCATTCACATATGATTTGAGTTGATCGATCTTGTATCTTCTGGTTTGATTGTGTCTAACTTGTTGTATAACTCAACTGTATACAAAAATGAAAGGTCCCGAGGCAGCTGCATCTCCAGGTCTACTCAACTCGGCACATGAATATGTACAAATTCGTGCATTATCAATGCCAACATCACTCTTGGGAGGAGTCCTCCAAGCAGCTTTACTTGGTGCTAAGGATTCAGTGACACCATTAGTTGCAATTGCATACAGTACAGCTGTTAATTTAGTCGGAGATTACTTATTAGTTAGTAGATTTCATATGGGTCTAAAGGGAGCAGCCATTGCCACATTATGTGCCCAATTAGCAGGAACTATCGCCATGATTAGACCGGCACGGAAGAAGTTATTATCGAAGGGATCATCATTGGGATTATTACCACGTTGGATTACCAATAGTGCACCAGATGCTATTAATGGAAAGACATTTCTCAAGTTTGCTGCTCCAGTATTAACATTAATACTTGGAAAGATCTCTGCTTTTGGTTTCATGACAAATGCCGCCGCTGGATTGCCAGGTCAACCACAGACATTGGCGGCACATCAAATTGCTCTATCATTATTATTCTTTGCGTCACCATTCTTGGAAGTTATAAGTCAAACTGCTCAAACGTTCTTACCTGCCTATGGAGTACTACCGAAAGAACAACGAGGGAAGAAGGCCGATGTTAAAGAATGGAAGGCAGCATCTAGCAAATTGGTACTTCGATTAGAAAAGGTCGGTTTGATGGTAGGTGCCATGATTGCTTCAGTAGTTGGATCAATCATTGCTTTTACACCCGGTATAGTTACGAAAGATTTGGCAGTACAAGCAGCAGCCAAACCTTTGGCCGCTATATTAGCAGCAGGAGCTTTCTTAACCGCTCCAGTGGCAGTATCAGAGGGAACACTAATTGCTCAGAAGGAACTATCATACTTGGCAGGTGTATACTTTGTTAGTACGGCATTATTACCTCCAGTATTGAGAAAGATACGAGCTGGTGGAGGACCAGTTTCTCAAGTTTGGATTTGCTTTGCACTGTTTCAGTTATTCAGGTCAAGTTGCTTTGTGGCTAGATTATTGATGACAAAGAATAGAACGGAGGCTCAAGAAGAGTAAGCTATTGTAAAGAACATATTCTACTACTTAATTGACTCTTTTGAGGAGGCATACTTCCCTCTTTATTCGAGGCCGCTTTTCTTCGCGATTTGATATCTCTGGTATTGCAGTCACTTGCATTATTTCTCAGAAATTGGCTGAGTATTTTGCTTATTATTGTTAGTAAATTTAGCAGCTGTTGTCTGTTGTTCGGCGCAGATATTGCAATAATAATAAATTAGCTGTGGGGTATAACCACATATATCCAACGTTTAGTTGTGGAGCTTACCTCTTTGAAAGAATATAGGCATTGCAATAAAAACCTGGATACTTAAAAATTATTGCAAAATTACACCCATCAAACATCATAAATCATAACCAAACTATGGCATCTACTACCGAACATCCATCGCCTCCCTTATCCTCTTCCTTTCCTCCTCAAACAACAAGTAAGTTTTTTTTGTATGGATACATTTCTGTTGTGCCGCTACTTGCCGGTATACATACAATATTTTGCACATGATATGCACAAATGTCTTACATAATATCTTTTCTAATCATATTGTACGCAGCAATAATAAATCCATCAGATATCTGTGCAGTATGCTGCTATCCTGGTGCAGACGCACGGATTAAATCATGTCCAAATGGGAGTGCATATCATGCACGTTGTCTTGATCTCGTATCAATTAAACAAACCAACGCAAAATTGGAAATGGTACCACTAAGTTTTATTGAAATTGATAATGCCCAGCGTATGAGTATGGGACAAACTAAGAAGATATCAGGGGGTAGCAGTATGTTATCAACATCGCCGGGAACTAAACGTATGCATTCTGACATCTTCAACACTTCATCATCATCCAAGGGAGAGTCAAAGTTTTATGACTATGCAGAACCCCGCACAGGCAAATGGTCGAATGAAGAGATTGCCTTCCGAGATTCATTAGTACCAAAGTTTGTAGATGGGTCTCTTCCATTATCAAACGGGTTAAAACTTATTGACTTCTTAAGCACCATGTTGAAATCCAAACCGAGTCGATTAACAAAGAAGATGAAGCATGCCAAGTTAAGTACACGTCACTTCCATCTTAATACTGGTTGTATTAAAGATATTTCACATGCCAAGGAAATATCAAGGTTGGAAGTTGCATTTATCAATTCTATATTCGATCCCATCGAACGGAGTGAAATTCAATTTCATATGCAAAAGGAATGGCGTGATCACTTAGCTGAACGATTAACATCCATGCGAATACCATTTGATGCCAATGAGTGGTTAAAAAGTGTTGATAAGATGGATACACGTATAACATTGGCTAAGTCTCGAAATCGTATGGTAAAAAGACGAATTATGATGGGGAAGGCAATTGAGAAGGATACAAGTTCCCCAACACCTGGTATTTTTATTGATAATACTTTGGGTAGTGGTGCACATGAGGATGTTGATTTTGATCTCTTGGCTAGTGCACTGGAAACGAATGATGCCGAGGATGCAGATTTGGGTGATTTAATGTGGCCATGGTTGGGGATATTCCGACTAATGTGGATGGAGTTAATAGTGGAGGTAATGGAGCAGTGCAGCAATCACTGTCCCTCTCTTCCAACGCAGAGAGTACTTCAGCACAAGCCCAACCATTCCGTTCGGCGCTACTTCCCAATTTGGGATCAACAGAAGGTCCCAACTTTCGGTTCGCGGCACCTTTCCTTGCCAAGATTACTGGTTACATTGAAAATAATCGTGTACCATTTGAGCATATAGACATTTGGGTACCAAGTTCAAGCAATGGGTACGCGCTAGACCCCACAGGAAACATCGCTCCGGAACCCCCGGCTTTAGGCAGTGGGAGCGCAATGAATGCAAGTCAAGGTAAGGTGAGACTTTGCTTTGCGGGTAGTGCCAGTGTTGGGGTGCAGATTGTGGATGAAGCCGATCAACAGCACGGAGATGGGACACCTCCGCCCTCTCCATTTGATCACAAGATGCATGGGCAGAATCTCAAGGCTGTACCTTTGTCATCGGAAGAGATTTATCATTTATCTCTATTTGGTACATACTCTGAGAAGTTCTCATTTACTTCAGGATGTGGACTACCTGGAAGAGTCTTTGAATCTGCTATTCCTGCTTGGGAGCAGTTCATTTGTAATGCACCATCGCATCTCTTTGAACGACGAGGCGGGGCAATGCAATTCGGTATCAATACAGCCGTTGCTTTACCTATCAGCTCTCCAAACGCTGGAAGGATAGTATTAGTAATGTACTCCAAGCACAATCGCGTCAAGGATGATGATTTGGTACGCCGTATGATACAAGACTTTGAAGCATTTAATCCCTCCCCTCGTTGGAAGCTAATGGTCGACATGCAGCAGCAAGGTAACAGTAATGCTTCCCAGGCTATCGGTAATCCGGTCCAACAACAAAACCAAGGAAATAACAACCAAGCAGCGGGGAATCTTTCAGCCGCCCTGGGTAACTTGAGTGAAAAGAGTGTTCAGATCTTTAATCTAATTGCCCTGTGTAAGTGTGTGTGTTAATATGATATTTTCTTGATATTATACTTCTGATGTCAACTAACATCAATTCATACACATTCTTTTGTAGTGGGAGAAACAATGCCTAGCGATATCTCATCACCACTAGGTGAACAGATACAAAGCATGATGAGTCTTCGTATGCTTTTACTAAAAAAGAATCGAGACGTTGAAGAGGAAGATCTGATCGATTCAATTCTCATGCTTTTTGACTCATATGTCAAAGCAGGGAGATCGAGGCCCGATATGGCATTAATGTTGGCTAGAGACTTTGGGTTTCATGTCATGCAGCATGCCCAAATGCAGCAGCAAACCGCTATGCAAAGACAAGTTTCGATTTCAGCAGGTTTGGATCAACAACACCAACCTGATCAACACCAACCTCAAGAGCCACCGACTCATCTCGATCATATGCACCATGGAGAACAACAAGACCAACACCAGATAGACCAATCTGATTCTAGTCGCCCAGCCACAACCACTTTTGTAGGATCAAGCCTCAAATCAGCAAGCTCATTAACTCTTTTGACACAAGGTTTAGCCATGTCTGAACCTCCCGAGACCTTGCCTTAGAAGGAGGTAGTCGCTGGATGAACACACTGTATATAAATTGCATTTATAACAATCAAACCAGTGCACTATGTATGCAGAAACAGAGCTTTATCAAGCGCTCAATTTTGTCGATATTGTAGTTATGTACAGACTTTAAAGTTTAATAAGTCTTCTTACTGTTGTATTTTCACATCTACATATACATAGTCTTCATCCACAAACTCAGGGTTACTGATTGGCTGATTAGGGTTGTGGTTGGCTTAGATTAGCCATCGAAAGTGTATGCTGAATTTGAAAGCCATAGTCCCTCGCAATCAAGATAGCAAGGTCTGGTCTTGTTCTTCCTGCTGCTAAATAACTTTCATATAGTACCAACATAGTCTCCACAAGCTCGTCTTCATCGGATTGACGATTTGGTTTCAGTAATAGCATTCTTAGTAGGAGCATATTATTCAGCTGCTTACCCAATGGTGATGTTTGATCAACATCCGATGAAGGCATATACTCTTGGAGCAAGTTAACCAACCCTATAATCTGTTTATTCTTCTCATCTGAAACATTCATATTATTGCCTTCGTCAATATCCAATCCTAATGACTCATTTTGATTCATTGATAGAGCAGACATGCCAGTTAAGCTACTCGAATTTATCACCTCCTTTGGAGGTTGTTGTGGTGTAGGAGGTTTTGCATCAACTGGCAAAGGATTTTCCCCATCTGCTGCTGAACCATTTGAACATATGTCGACGACCAATTTCCACCGAGGGCTCGGGTTAAATAACCGGACGTCCCGAACGATACGATTTACTAGTTCGACATCTTTTTCACGATTGTGTTTGCTGTAAAGTACCAAGACAATCCTACCCACAGTTGGCGAGTCTATTGGTAAACCTAATGCAGTCCTGACGCCGAACTGAATCGCGCCACCGGTCCTCTCAAACATCTCAGCTGGGGCATTTGTAAGGAATTGCTCCCATGCCGCAATTCCGCTTTGAAAGACACGCCCTGGTAACCCACAACCAGAGCTGAAGGAGAACTTTGCAGAGTAATCACCATACAATGAAAAGTTGAATATCTCTTCATCGGAGAGTGGTATTGTTGTCGGTTTTCCAGTCTCGATGTTCTCGTTGCCCATAGTACTTGTTGCTGGTTCTTCAGCAACAATTTGCGTGCCCAATGTGGCACTACCAGCAAAACAGAGCCGTGTGACACCCAGTGTATTTCCAACTACTCCACTCATACCAAACAAGGCCGTATTGGATCCACTGCCCATGGAACCGACCAATGGTCGACTAGATTCACTCTCCAACTCTTTTGGTACTGTACTGGGAACCCACAAATCCACATGCTCAAAAGGCACACTGTTCCTTTCAATATAACTTGTAATACCAGCTAGGAACGGTGCCGCATATCTAAAGTTGGGATCGCAAGACGACCGCAGTGCCTTCTTCCCTCCTGCCAAAATACCTGTGGAGGGTAGTGCATTATTCCCTTCTCCTGATGGAGCCGGAGCAATCGGTGCCTCATCCAACATGCTCATGAGGAATCGTCCGAAATCTCCATCCTCGGTAGTATTGGCAGCTGTCATACCTAAGCCACTCCCGACGCCTGATGAATTATCACCCATGACAGCTCCAGTCTTGTCCATATCCAAAAGAAAATCATGTCCTCCTTTTACATCTTGATTGATAAAAACTCCCTCTGTGACATCCTTTACATCCCTCTCCATTGCCAGACCCATTAAACACCTCCTCTTGGCCATACGACTTCTATTCTTCTCGAGTGCCACTCTCCTATCCATAATTTCCACACTATGCAACCACCTATCGGCACTGAATGATATATGCATATTCGTTAAGCGCTCGGCAATGTGATCGCGCCACTCCTTCTGCATATGAAATTGAATCTCAGAACGTTCAATCAAGTCTGGCACTGCATTGATAAAGTTATGTTCGAGCGTACTAAATTCCTTAGCCTTGAGTGTTGGTGTGAGATGTCCTTGTTTAATCCGAAAGTACTTGGATGATAACTTGGCATGTTTCATTTTCTTTGTCAATCTTGATTGCTTCGATTTGAGGATGCTACTTAGGAAATCATTTAGCTTGATTCCATTTGATAGAGGGAGTGATCCTTCGACGAATAATGCAATAATGGCATCACGGAATGCTAATTCCTCATTCGTCCAACGACCAGTTCGGTGCACGGAAGGATCATAACATTGTGATTGTGATATGGGATTGTATTGATTAGTTGCTGTGGGGATAGACCTTTTCTTTGACATTCCATTTGTAGAATCAGCACTGATGAATGGATGGAGACAAGCAGATGTATGTTAGAATCTGTTGCGAGATATTTCACAATCATATAAGTAAACAACTTACACTCCCATCATACCACCATATACACTATCATTATTTGTAGTCTTAACCTTTTGAGCTCTATCCAACTCTACAAAGCTTAATGGTATTATCTCAATACCATTCGTTGGTCCTAAACAGTTTGGACATGTTGTTATTAGTACACTACTTTCATCTCCTCCTCCTCCAACTTGTTGCTGTTGCCGTTGCTGTTTGGCAATTGTGCAAATACCAAATAAATCTAAACATCGTGCATGATATGCACATTTACAGGAACCCACGAGACGTACATCGGCACCTGGATAGGAACATGATACACAATTAATTATATGTTGATTATTAATTGTTGATGGGTTTGGTTTTTGTATTGCTGGTTGCAATGTCGTAGGAGATGCACCAACTTGTGCAACTTGCTGCTGTTGTATTTGATTTAATGTATCATTTGCAATAGTATTACTCATTGACATTAAAGTGACTAATGGATCATCTGCTTGCATGCTAGATGCATTGCTTTCTTGTCTGTTGTCCATGTTGAATGCACCAGTTATCTAAAAACTTTATGAGAGTATGATGATGTTTTTTTACCTACTTAATGTGCAAGTTAGATGAACAATATATGATATCGTCCTAGCCACGCCCTCTCAATGTTTGTAAAGTTATGAACAATTGAACAATAGCATTGTTAATGTTACCTTCTGATCGTATGGCAAATGCAGATCGAAAGGACAGATCCCAAGATGACGGCTGAGATGACGGCTGACTATATTATGATTATATGGTTGGTTGAGATGACGGCTGAGATGACGGCTGGCTCTATCGAGCTGATAAGATGTAGATGAATAGATGCTTTTGAAGTTGCTTCAGTTCTGAAGACATTAGATAGATATGTATGTAATATGTACTTTCAAATAGTCAGCTAGATAGTCTAACTTAATTAGTATTCTTTTATCTAAACTCTAGTTAGAATTAACATACTCTGGATTGCAGAGATATTATCATCATGCTCATATACCAATAAAAGCTTAACATCTCAAAAACTCTCCTCGCCACTAAGCTGAACTAATGCCCCTGATCGTATGAACGGTTCAACATCTCCCCTAGGTAAATAATGCATACTCCCAACTTCCAATTCAACCGTACCGCACATTTCAGTTTCAATCTTCCCAAGTCTAAATTAGTTGATGAGTAGAAGTAGTTGTCGAGATGATATGCAATGAATTCGTAGGTTTGTAACGTAGTTGAGCACATACGAGGAAGAAGAGATTTATTTAGTTGCATGGTCGACACATTATAAGTGCACATATATAACTATATAACATCATAAATCATAGACAAATTTATCCAATACACACAATACAAATATTAACTCTTACCCACTCTGTACAACTCGAACTTGTATAAAATTCTCCTCTGGTGGATTCTGATCAGCATTCCAATCAAATGCAGACATTGGTCCACTCAATGCATACCGTGATGCCAACTTATCATATTCATTAAAGTAATCAATTTCAGCCTCACTTAGTACATTCTTCATATTAGGTGGTAATGTACCGGCTGTTTCCCATCGTAATGTACGTAATTTGTCTATACGGTAGGCATGATATGCCAATAGACAACGTTTGTTCCGTCGGATGGATGCATCGTGTAATATTGATGATGGACGATTTTCAATGGCTGGTCCGCTTGAAGATGATGGTGTTTCCTCATTATTACTGGCACGGTTGGTTGCCCGGACTAATGCAGTTAATTCATCAGTATGTGTATTAATCTCTTGTAAGGTGGCACGTACACCATCTTCACTGTAAGATGGTAACCAATCTGATCTTTTCAGATCTTGTAATAGTTCTATTCCACTCTTTCCGTAGTTCATTGTTTATATAATATTATAAAGTTGTTGCAATTGTTGTAGGTGCATATGATTATGATTGAGTGTTGTTATGATATTTGCTAATTTATTGCAAATCAAGTCGCGATGTGTCGTCTCTCAGAAAATGAACTGATGATGATATCAATCCAACTACACTATCTAATAAACCTCTATTGTTATTCTTCTAAGCGCCACTAATTGTTCGGTTGTAAAGTTTGTGTAATGATGAACTGAGCTCAAGAAACTTCATTCTAGCTACAAAGAAGTTTTCGATGATACACTCTCATAATTTTGGGTGCACCACCATATTATACCATCCATAAACATCCAATATTACGCCATTTCAAAAGGTAAATATAATGATGAACGCTTCTATACTTCTCCTAATACTAGCAAGCTACTGCAGTGCTGTTTCTAGTGAAGAACAGGTATGTACAACTCCTGGAAGTTGTGAAGATACAATCATACCACCAGAAAAGTTACCAAATGGTATGCAACAAGCCCTTGATGATGTTGAACGATATGAACTACACGAAATGCATGAATCGTTAAAAGAGATTGCAGCAGAAATAAATGAAAATGTAGGCATTACTACTGTTATGCAACGTCATGTTGAGCGATTATTAATTCAAGATCAATATCCAAATACTAATAATGACGAAGATGAGACACAAGAAGAAAAGTATGCAACATTTGGTTCATTATTGGATATATCAACAGCCTTCTCGGTATCATGGGGTGGTAGTACGGAGTTTGGTGGTAAGGTATCATGGATTGGATCCATGTTTTGGAGGAAAGACATTATAGATTTTGAAAAGAAGAAGGAGAAATCACAACATGGAATCTGTCGTACCGATTTAACAAATGATTATGATAAGGAAAACAAGAAGAGTTGTATCCATGGTATTACCATTGATAATTATGTAAGTGTTCGTCCAACACCTGATAAGAAACATGAACATATGGAATTGGCAGCCAGTTGGGAAATCTTAGGTGATAAGGGTACATGGCGTACAGGAAAAATAATGGACTTGAAATTTGGCAATCAAAAATTTGATACAATTGTTGCCAATGGTATGATTGCCGGATCAGATTATGAATTACAGGATATGGATTTATTATTAGAAAAGGTAGTTTCATTACTTAAACCAGGTGGTGTGTTATTTTTAATTGGTACCGAGCCTAGTAAACGAGTAGAAGGACCGAATAATATTTACAATGAAATTATGGATGTTATCAATTCTGTCAAGAAGCTGTGGGGAGAATCACCGATTCATAACATGCCAGCAACGTGGACTATCCGTACTCTTGATCGTCTTGGCGTGAATGTATTCTCATCAACTCTCTTCCCTGCCAAGGCCGCATATGAAGACATGGCACAAACCGTCGGAGATGCAATTGAATGGATTGAGGAAGAAGCTGATGACGGCGGAGATGAAATGTGGGCTGGAATTAAGGGTCAATATGTAGAAATGTTGGAAGAGTTACTCGAGACAGGCGAGGCCGTTGCGGGACGGGGTCCAGTTTATGGCGGTGAAGATCAATACATTATTGCTTCAAAGCTTCCACTAGATGGTGAAAAGAAGGATGATAAATCACCATTGATTATACCTACTGTTTATGAACCCAAAGCCAAAGCCAAAAAGAAGGCTCAAAGTTAGAGTAGATGTGTATATATGTTTGACGAGTCCAGAGAAGAGCATCTTAAAAGTAAGCACTTAATCTTACGCCATTCTCTAATAAGTGGAGCTTGCAGACACATAAACTACAAGATACAACTAGACTAGTTTACTGTACACTAGCCTACAGATTAAAAGGGCCTTGCCATCGGCAAACCTCGTGAGCTTAAACTTGCAGCCGTAACTGACAACGTATCCCATCTTGGTGTGACCGCTCTTTGTTCAGTTTGAGTTGGGGTGTTGTTCGTGTTGTTCCCATTCTCCAAATCATTAAGATTGATATCAGTTTCACTCTCATCCTCTTCATCAACATTGTCACCATTTAGTAATGCCTCTGGTATAAACTCTCGTCTACAACATGGACACAGAGGCTCATCCTTCTTCAACAACCACATTAATATACAATCACGATGGAACACATGGCAGCACTCTTTGTCAGAACTCCACGATACATAACATCCTGGCTCGTATGAGTTTAGACATATGATGCAAGAGTTAGGTACGACACGTGGTGTTGGAGATGTATCGGAGGGATTTGTACAGGGTATACACAGTGTATGTTTGTTGTCTTCGTCATCACTGTCAACATATGGATCATCTACTTGATACAAAGATGAAAGGATTGGGGGAGGATCTTTTGGCGGTGGTAGTTCAGCAACCGCTGTTGTGGTATCTTGGTTGTTGTCGTCAGGTGATGGGTGTGATTGTGGCTCGTCTGGTAAATAACCATCTTCTTTATCCTCGGTCGGTTGTCGAGTATCAGTTTCGAGTGGTTCAGGTTCTGATTGTTCATTTGAATCAGCAGACTCGCTCTTCGTATGGTTTATCGAGACTTTGTTTTCGGCTTCTACTGGCTTGTCGATATCTTTCTCAGTATCCATGTTTAGTCGTCCCATCTCAATATCTCCATCAACATTAGCACTCAAGCAATGAGTTAAAGCAGCATCCTCCTTTGTAACCAAGTGACATTCTTGTACCTTTAAGCTTGTCTCCTTCAACACTGCGACCATCCTTCGACCCTTCTCTTTTCTTCTTCTAAGATCCCTCTCCATTATATCTAAAACTCGAATGCCAACACTGCCCATAATATCTCCCATAATCCGTCTTCTACCTGCTGCCTCTTCATTGTCACCACTTCTTTCTGGACCATCAAACAACGACTCTAAGTATTCCCAATCTCTATCACGGTTGTCACCATTCAAGTCTATTAATGTATTATCCTCTTCATTTCTTCTACTTTCAATTTCAGCAAGTCGTTCTTGAATATTTGTCAAGTTATCTCGCAAGGCACGGGCGCTACGTCGACGACGATAGTATGCACAAAATGTGGGTAGTAAACAACATATAATTAAGAATGCATACCATCCCACAAAGGCAACAAATTCACGAAAGTCAGTATCATCTCTTGTATAGTCATTGCCATAAGTACCATATTGTGGATTGTAATTATCAGGTAATATCGGGTCATCATTTGCATTTGTATAATATTCATCATCGGCAGTCTCATCTTGAAAATGTGGCCCTGTATGTATTGCTATATTGTCTGTGCCAATAGTCGGCGATGGCGGCGGTGATATAGATGGAGGAGCTGTTGTCGGTGAAGAAGTGGCATAGTAATCACATGGAGTTTGTGTCCAACAGTATTCTGATTCTGGACAGTCTCTATCATCCTCACAGTGTTGTTTGAATTGACAATTATCCCTTGCATCCGTCCAATATTCACCACAAAAAGAATATCGATGCATAGCCTGCTCTTCATTTATCGATGGCCTATCAGTCGGTCCTTTAGATGCAGTAGTATTCATATTAGTTTTGAGTTCATGATCTGGATGTAAGTAATCTTGCCATGAATATTGATTGAGGTCTGGTACTGCGTCATTATTGTTCTTAGAATTAGAATTACTATCCTCGTGTTCATGTGGTAAGCCTATCATGTGTAGTATTCTATTCTTAATCGATATTGGTTTAGTCGACTCTAACAATTGCAACTCATTTCTATCTACCCTCATTAAGGTAGAGGGCATAATATGTGGCGTTGGGTTGTTATTAGAATGGTATATTGATGGCGGCTGTTGTTGCAATAGTATATCCTTCTTATGCATATCCCTCTTTAAGATTGGGGGTGTTTGATGCAGTGTGTAAGAAGCTCGAACGCTTTGTATAATACATACAAAACATACTACCGATATCGATATAAATACTGCCATCATGTACCTTTTGATAGGTACGATAACTCTAAATCTCAGTCAGTTGTCGTACAAATCGCGAGTCTCAAATTATATGAAGATGTCCTATAATATAAATATAACTACGACCCCGTATATATTGCCACCTATATCAATACATCTGTAATAAACTTTCCAGCCGTCTTCATCCAGCCAACTCATTACTTATTGCTCGAGTTGAGAGTTGTGAGTTGAGAAGAAAAAGTGATGTGCGAGTGAATGTGGCGACAAAACGATATCCAGTCAGAACATCATAATTTGTCCTATTGCTCAGTTGTGCAGCTATCAATTATCAAGCTTTAGCACGGCTCATAATACTACCAACTACAAAGAATAATATATAGTAAACATGACATTAACAGTATGCGTCGGAGCTTCCGGTAGTGGTGCGTCTTTTTACAGAGATTTGTGCATATCTTGTGTTTTCTTTTGCAATGCATTTCTGATTTGTTCCTTCTCCATCATTATATATCGTAGGTAAAACCACCTTTCTTAATGATGTGCACAAGAGTCATAAGTGTACATATATTCGACAATATCATAATTTGCGGCCGTATATTGCTGTGTCGGCTATTCCTAACTTTGATCCTAGTCAGGTAAGTTTATCATAATTTTGAGCACATCTTATGAGTTATGAGCGATGATGCAATTCTATATCATTGCAAAACCATCTCATTTTCTCCTCCTCTTCTCACATATTATAGCTTCCATACTGGGATATCTACATTAAAGAAAAGAAGGATAAGAATATCATTGTTGGAGGCACTATAGCTGGCCAATTTATGGCAGGATTGAGTGGTGGTCAACGAAAGTTACTTCTCTTTGAATTGATATTCCAACGTACTGCAACACAAGATAATCTATTAATCGTCTTAGATGAGCCGTTTGCGGGCGTCACAGATGACTTTGTACCTTTCATAGTCGAACGACTAAATGAAATGAGGAAGAAGCATAACATCTTATTGGTAACAAATGATCATGTTGATACATTGAAGGCAATGGCCGACAATACAGTAACAGTATCTGCTATCGACCGCAGTGTAGTCAAAATCAACAAAAAGGAAGGTGTTGATCGTGAACTAGCATTAATTGCAATGAGTATTGGTGATGATTACAAGCATAGTACAAACAACAGTGATCTCAAGTTCTTCTGCTCTGTGGAGTTTAGTAAGCAAGGTGGTATTCTAAATGTAGCTGCCTTCGCGGTGTTTGCATTTAGTCTCTTCCTATTGATGTTCTGGGACAGTAAGCCCGGAAGTGAAGCATTAGTGTTGATTGCGGCTGGAATGGTTTCCTTCTTTACTGCCAATCCATACTTCTTGCAGTGAGTAAAATTGTTTCAATTTTTTTGACTGTATACTTTTTACTAACACTCATATCTCACTTAATATTCTCATGCGACTATAATAGATTGGTTGATTGGCGTGTCTATATGATAGAGGAAGCAGAAGCTTTATTGCACTCAAGTAAAGCAATGAACAAGTACCTCAAGACGACCTTGACTCTCTTTCTTCTATTCGTGATTAGTTGTGTACAGTTTGGATGCATGGACGCTGTTCTGGGCACTCTTACCACCTGGGGATTCTTCTTTGGTGTCCTCTTTGATAACTTATCACTATTGGTATCAATGGTTACACTTGGTTTGTATACAAACTTACCAGACCAAGCTGTACAGATCTTAGGTGCTATGCCGTTTTTGTTGATGATATTCTTCAGTACAACATTTTCTCCTGGTGCTGGTGTTCCTGGCGTTAAGGCACTTAGATGTAAGTTCATTTTACTTGTATGTATGTTTCCTTCATGCTCATCAATATCTAATATATCTTTCTTCTTGCTCTCTAGACTTGTTCTCTCGCTTCTATCTGTGGTGCATGCTTCCTGATCCAATCGGCAGCCAAATGGAGGGTTGCCCAGAGTCCAACACTGTCTTGTATCTGATCTTGACATCATTATTAGTGCCCTTCCTCTTTGTGTTGTACAAAGTGGCTGCCGTCTGTTACAAGAAGGGGCACAAGACAAAGCAAGAGACAGCACGTAGAGAGAGTATGACCTCGATGGCATTCGCTGAACTGCAGCTCGAGCTCTTCGGAGAGAAAGCTTTGAAGAACTTGAAGCACATTGGATCTAGTCATGACTTACAGAAGCTCGCATCCTTGAGGAGTTTAGATTCGACAAGTAAGATCAGTATAAGTAAGGTAGAGACCAGTGGTGAAAGTGGTGATAGTATGTCGGAAGATGGTAGTAAGGTTCAGTTTGATGACTTTATGTCTTTTCTAAATGATTCAAAAGTATAAACTGTGGAAAGAGTGGACATTAGAGATGCAGACTTGTTAATCGAACTATTCGTAGAGTGTAAGAAAGATAATAAGGATGTAATAGCGTTTTACAATAAAATTATAGAGATATAACCTCTGGTATATGTACAAAACAGAGGATTATATCTAACACAGCACTGGAGTGTGCAGCTCAAAATTGGGTGTTTTTCTATATACAATAACACCGCCAGGACTCTTCTCAAGAGAAATATAAACAACAAAATTCTTGAAAGAAGATGCCCTGACTAAAAACATTGTGAAAGTCCAGTACACATCATTAATTCGATGTGGATGACCTTGGACTACCAAGACCGGCTATATTCTGCCTGTAAATATCAGACATTGACTGGCTTCTTGGGTGAAAATTCATAGTATTTGGAGCTCCCATAGCTCCCATTGGAAGAAAATTATGGGCAAGTTGGGGATAACTCATCGCAGGGTTCATTAATGGCTGCGGAGGAGCCATTTGAGCTGCATTCATACTATACATGGGTGGAGTTGCCTGGGCACGAAGTTGAGGAGAAACTACTCCATTGCCACCTGGAGGAGGACATGCAAATTGAGCAGCAAGGAATTTATTGTGTCCGAGATGGAATGTGAAATCCCTGGCAACCATCACGCAAATGTCCACATCCGACCGACCGGCAGAAATGTAAGACTGATACAGTACCAATACTGTATCAACCAACTGCTCTTCCTCGGGAGTACGACGATTACCTCGAAGTAAGATCAGTCGAAGACTCATGATACCTTTCAGTTGCTTGCCCAACGGACTTTCCATATCTTGGGGGATATTGGCAGCCAGAAGGACAATGAGGGACTTGATCTGGCGTTCCTTATCAGTATCTTCAGCAGACGTGGCTGCGGAATTTGACAAACCGCTACCAGTACTTGTACCTCTTGTGAGGGGTAGTGCCGACAACACTGGACTTGAACGACGGTCAACAAATTCACCCACAGTTGATGTATTCACCGCACGAGGCGGAGCTTGGAGAGATGACGTCACACCTTTGCCACTGGGAGTATCCATATCGACAACTAACTTCCACCGTGGACTGGGACACAAGAGCTTCAAATCACATGCCATCCTCTGAACTAATGCATTATCCTTCTTGCGGTCATACTTGCTATACATGATAAGTACAACTCGACCAACATTGGGCGAGTCAACAGGCATAGCCAAGGCAGTCTTGACGCCAAATTGGCACGCACCACCACTCCTTTCGAATAAGGCCGTTGGAGCTTTGGATACAAATTGCTCCCATGCAGGGTTACCACTCTTGAAGACTCTACCTGGTAACCCGCAACCAGAGCTGAAGCTGAACTTGGAGGAGTAGTCACCAAAGAGGGAAAAATTGGTCTTGTCCTCAGATGACATGGGAGAAGATGTTGATTTGCTAGCTGCAGTACTATTGGGTATCTCGATTGTGACGCCCGTGGTAACGCTACCTCCAAAACATAAACGAAAATTGTCCTTCTCGTCCGAACTTGATGCACCAGACCCTTGAGTTGACGAATCCTGACAATAACTGGGCACCCAAACGTCGACGTGTTCAAACGGAACACTATTCCTCTCAATATAACTCGCAATTCCAGCAAGGAACGGTGCAGCAGTCTTGAAATTTGGGTCATTACAAGAGTGGTTCTGATCACCCTTGGCACTCTGGACAGAATTGCAACGAGGACGGGGAAGAGGTCGAGAGGAGTTACTGACACTCTTCTCAACTGCTAATTCAAACTCTTCCTTCCCGTCACTGCTTGCATTAACAAACACGCCCTTCTCGAGCCTAGCCTCACCATCTCCAACATCCTTTTCCATAGCCTTACCCATCATAAACCGACGCTTGGCAAGGCGATGACGCTCCGTCTCGAAGGCAAGACGACGTTCCATATCATCGACACTCTCAATGAACTCTTCGCCATCGAATACAATATTAAGAGAATGGCATCGGTTGGCAAAATGCTCACGCCACTCACGTCTCATATGAAAAGACACTTCCGAACGTTCCACGAGATCGGGAATTGAATTAATAAAATCCCTTTCAAGACGAGATAAATTCTTGGCCAACTCGGTATTACTCACGCACCCATCTTTGGTGTAGAAGAACTTGGTACTTAATTTGGCATTCTTCATCTTCTTGGCAAGTCTGGATTGCTTGGATTTTAACATGACGGGTAAAAAGTCATTAAGTTTTAATACATTGGACAGAGGAAGATTCCCTTGTAAGAAGAATTGGATTAAAGTATCACGGAACAAAATTTCTTCTTGGGACCACCGTCTGTTGATTTTGTGCAGTATAGGAAATGGGTGGGGTTAGAGTGATTGATTATGAAAGGTATATTTAATACCACCCCCATTATTAAAAATGGGGATAATAAACATTAAATAAAAATACTCACCCTGTACGGGGATTGGCAGGATCATAACACTGCACAGTCCTACGTGGCTGAGCACCAGCATGCGACGGAATAGACGTGGGTATAACACCCAACAAATCACTATGTGGACGTTTGGCACCGGCACTAAATGCCGCCTTGGTAACTTGCTGTACTCTATCCATTTCAATAAAACTCAATGGAATAATTTCCAACCCCATAGCGGGAGAGTGACAACATGGACATTTGTTAACAAAATTGTTACCACCCTCGTCACTAATGGAGAACATATTATTACCACTTGTTGTAGTGGGAGTTACGGGTTGGCAAACTAGGGGATTTAAGTCCAAACACCGAGCGTGGAAGGCACAACCCCCCTTACCACCTCCACTACCCATGGACGTACAGCGGACACGTACATCGGCACCGGGATAATTACACTTGAGGCAAATTACATCATCTTCACAGACGGGTAATTCATTCGATGATGTCTTGGGGATGGTATTATTCGTCGTAAGTAGATTCGAATTAGAAATAATACTTGAAAGTGCCGCCCCATTATAATCAAAAATTGGGGAGGCGGTATTAGCCGAACCACAGTTAGAACGCTGTTTCTTTGTTACTTGTTGGGAAAATTGTAACAAGGAATTATTAGCGCCACCCTTGAGTGGTACGGCTGTGGTTGATGGTTGAGGCACATTAATTGTCTTGGGGACAGTGGTGGATGCGTCACTCCCATCCGTGGATGAGGCACAATCGGTAACATTGCCGGGGTATTTAATACCCATAACCTCTTCCGCGGGCGGTGGTGGCAGCGGAGGTGAGGAGGATAGGGATTGCATAAGTTCACCCGTATGATGTGACACATCAAGTTGTGCGTCATCTTGACCTTGAGTATTAGTCGCCGACGCATTAACACCCGCCACCGCGGATGAGGCAGCCACGGCCTCCTCCAACATTTCTTGATTTAATATCTCTTGTGTAAATAATTCAGAACACAATTTCTCCATATCTAAATGTTCCATAGCCTTTGCTGCAATGGCATTGAATGAAAAATCAGATTTATGTGATGCTGTGCTATGTACAGATGCTGCATCATTATCATCGTTGTTAGAATTAGTATCACCGTTATTTGTTATGGAACGATGATACTGTTTATTATCAAAATTGGTTGAAACGTCTATATCAATACCATCAGTTTGTTGCTGATTGTTATCTTCTACGACCTGCTTTTGAAAATTGGCAGTAGAAGACAACTTATTGATGGCATTTGTTGTGGAGGACGTTCTAGATGATGTGGAAAATTGTGCAGCAGTGGAGAGCATGATGTATCAAAATTGTTGGAGGAGTGAAGGGTGTTAAATCATATGGTTTATTATATTGTCCATTAAAGGACTGGTGGTTGAGCCTAATGAGTGGTGTTTTTACTTTTTTTTTTTTTTTAGTAGTGAGTAATAATTAGCGTCTTAGAGAACATACGTCGGAGTCATTTTCTCTCCCCGACAAGTATTCAATGTCGAAGAAATATGTTTGATCGCCAGTTCATTCCCAGCCTGATCCTCCAGTAATTTTTCAAAGAACAAACCAAAAACCAACCATAACTACCATAATCTCTCCTTCCTACTTATCATCTAGTGAAAGTAAGTATCACCATTGCAATAAAAACAATATAAACAATGCCAAAGTCAAAGCGTGCTCAAAGAGGTAAGTTTTTTTTATTCGCACATCATATTGACATACATAATGTTCAATTTTCCGGATAATTATTATAGGCGGAAGAGCATGTTGCATAGGATCCATCTCGAGCTATGGCAATTTGATTTGATACTTCCGGGATTTCTTATGTCTCGTCGTTTACTCACTCATTTGCTCACCCTATGATCATACTTATCTCTATGTATATCTCCAACAACAAAATCATATTATATACAATGCATATTACTACAACAACACCACACAATACAAATATCAAACAAAACAACAATACAGTGGCACTTACCAAAACTGCAAAGAAGACGAGAGAACATAAAACAAATTATGTAGACTCAGTTCGAACTGCAATTGATACTAATAATCGTGTATATCTCTTTTCATATGAAAATATGCGATCTAATCATTTCAAGGATGTACGATTACACTTTCGTGGTGATGGTGGAAAAGACGATGATATGAATGATGATAGTGAAAACAACAGCAAATCAGAAGGACGATTATTCTTGGGTAAAAATAAGTTGTTGCAAATAGCACTAGGACGGACACCCGAGGATGAATATTCTGATAATTTACACCGTTTATCAAAGATATTAACAGGATCAGTCGGTATATTATGCACTAATCAAAATGCATCAGATGTCGAAGAATACTTTGCAAAGTTGGCTGTGGAAGATTATGCACGTGCCGGAGCTATATCACCAAAGTCAATCATGTTAACAAAGGAACAAATCGAGACACATCCTGTTAGTATGGTTGAACAGTTTCGTAAGTTAGGTTTGCCGGTGGAAGTTAATAATGGTAGAGTTGCATTCATTAGTGGTCGGACTGAATATGAGGTCTGTAAGAAGGATGAAGAATTGAGTGTGGAACAATGTAAGATATTAGTACATATGGGGATGAAAATGGCTGTTTTTACGATTGATTTGGTCTGTCGATGGGAGAAGGAGGATGGATCTGTTGAAGACTTCTAAATGAAGAAGAGACAGGGATGAACATGTTGAGATAAAGAGACTCGAGAACAACTTGTGTGTCAAACATGCTTTACTAGGATAGATTAAGCAAGAGAATAAAAGTATGTGTAAAGATACAAGGTTTGTGATATGAATGGTATAGTTGGCCATCTTATCGGCTTAATAAAGCCAGCCGTCATCTCGGCCGTCATCTCAACGAGCCATATAATCATAATATAGTCAGCCGTCATCTCAGCCGTCATCTTCAACAGCCATATTCAATATCTATTGTATTATTCATTTTTATACCCTATTTTGAGCAGGAGTTGGAATATAGAATGATATATTTGACCATCTAATCAGCTCAATAGAGCCAGCCGTCATCTCAGCCGTCATCAAAACCAACCATATAATCATAATATAGTCAGCCGTCATCTCTGGCATCATCTTCGACAGCCATATTACTCTCATTGTATATGAACCTAATTTGAGCGGTATCTTCCCCTTCTTCCTCACTCGTCATTTTTTTTTAGTAGTGAAAGGAAGGAGGAAGAAGTAGGCGGCAGTAGGGACAATGCTTCATAATATAATGCTTATCGTTGGTACAGTGGTTTATAAGCACAGTGCTGTGTACGCCTTTTCATATTGTAGTAGAAGTTCATCAAGAAGATATTCCGCTGGCATTCTATCATTATCATCGTCTACCAAAGAAACTTTGGTATCAAGTGATACAACAATAACAACAATTGGGAAACCATCATCATCGTCTACAAATGAAATATGCGAGACAACAATAAGTAGTGGCGGAAAGGCAGAAGTATTGTGCACAGTATCGAATGAAGATGATCGGTCGTCTCTTTGGAGTGATGTGGCGATCAATGCTGCTAAGCAATTCACAATCTCACAAAGACAAAAGTTGAAGGATATGGGGGCATTAGATATTAAACGTCCTATCCGAATTATTGGAACGCCCGTCACTGATAATTGCGGATCGGGGGATTGTGTTATTGACTATGATGATATAGATTCAAAGAAAGCTACATCAACAAATACAAAGATTATACACTTTCAGCGACACGGTCAAGGATATCACAACTTAATCTGTGATATGTGGAGAGAATTAGAAAGACCAATTGATTTTGATTCTCCAGATCCAAACTTAAACCCAGTTGTTCGACCCGAGTTTTTAGATCCGCCATTGACAAATCTTGGAGAAAAGCAATGTAGAAGTCAAAGAGATCTTTGTGCAACTCTGGAGCCAGAGTTAATGATCGTAAGTCCTATGCTTCGATGTATACAAACTGCAAAGCTTAGCTTTAGAGATCATGTATCGACAGTTCCTTGGGTATCACATGAAGGATGTAGGGAAGAATTGGGACTATTAGTGGGTAATAAAAGACGACCAATCAATGAAATCAAAGAAGACTATCCAGAGATTGATTTCTCTCCTATAAAACATAATGAAGATGTATTGTGGGATGAATATGGGGAGCGTCGAGAAACATTATTGGAGAAGTCAGATCGTATCTATGACTTTCTAACAAATTTTGTTAGAGATAGGCAAGAGAAAGAAATTGGTATCGTATGTCATTCAGCGTATCTCTTCACTTTAATGAATGCTGTGATGGATATAAGTGATGAAGAGTTAAGAAGCTGGTTTCTTACATCGGAAGTTAGATCGTTGAAAATGACTTTTGTTGAAGATTGAATGCAGTAGACAGTATATCAAGAGTCTCAGTAGTCTTTTGATAATTTCTTGATTACTAGATTACTAATAGTTGACTGATTAAAGTAACCCTTCCACCACACACACACGAGACCAGACAACTTAAATTGTACACATTTGCCAATCCATAGTCCACAATAAGCCCCTGCTAAGCTCCGTCAACTAAAAAAGACCAATAACCCTCTCTCTGATTCTATGGAGTGTTGAACAACCCCGACAAAAAGTTTTGTTGATCTTCTAGCCCCCATTTCATACACCACATAAACTAAACACCAAACGTATATACACAAGTTGCACAGTATCGAGCTGATTTATAGAAGAGCAACTGCACCAGTTAGGGCAAGGGCGCCAATCGTGCCAAAAGTACAAGCACTGTTATTGAATCAAAGATGATGATGATTGCAATAAGATACGAACATGATGTGAGATATTACAATTGAGTATAAATTGTAGAATAAGAAGAATCTTTTACATCAACCGAATAGTGTATTGGCAGTATATCCATCCCATTACACAATATGCAACGACATATTGTTAATATTGAAGTTCAATAGTTCAATCACTTACCTTGAGACCTCCTCTACATCTTTATCATCAGAGTGGTCGTCTTCTCCATGGTCATGACCCTCATGGTCGTCCTTCATGGACATAGAATGATCGTCGTGATGATCCATCATAGACATAGAATGATCATCTTCCATAGCACGTCTATGTTGTGAAATTCCGATGTACGGGTCATATTGTTCATCAGTTGTTACAGCAGACTTGTGTACAGTCTTTGTTCTTTGACGAACAGGAGCGGCGGCGTTGGTGGTAGATACCACGCATAGGGCGGCAAGGATGGCAATGGCGGATTTGTACATGATGGATATTATTGTGATTGTGATGGCAGGCAATGAAGTCTGTAAAGTTTTGATCTCTATACGTATGATCACAAAGCGCTACGATACAAAGCGGCAAAAAAACTGTAACTTTGGTTTCGAAGTGCCTTTCTCGTCCAATAGACAAGATTCCAACAATGACCAAAATGCACCTAGCTGTGGCTACTATGCCAACATAAGTGTAGCTGATACAATTGAGAATAATAGCCGTACGCAAAGGTACTTACTATTCAAATGATTCTAGTGTGATGCTGGATCAAAGTTAGGTTAGGGGCTACAATTCAATCACAAGCATAGAGGGGTTGTCAAGAATTGACATATTATGTCCCATTTGTTTGTTGGGTAGCGAATATCTCCTGTTCTTGACCGTCTTAACTTTTAGATGATTGTTCAAGTGCATACGATGGATACGACATAGACATATTAACACAGCAAATGCTTCTTTTTTATTTCTCTAGTTGTTTACCAACCATACATGACAGTCCTTGGCTATCTAAAATACCCCTCTTCATTTCACATCCCTCACACAAATATCTTATTCGAATTATATAAATAAAACGGCTCCTTTATTTCTAACAACTCTAAACTAAATCATCCCCCGTGATATTATATATACAGATGACGAGTCAGAGCTATACAACTTAAGCCAACTTGTTCTCCCACATTCTAATGTTTGACCTTCACTAAATACTCATATCCGTCATCTGTTTAAGCAATGATCACGAAAAGAGCAATGGCGGCGGCGGCCAATGTTGTTCCAACAGTAATGGCACTGTAATAGAATGATATATAAATGGTAAATGTTAGAAGATATAATGAAAAGACATATGATATGCACAAAACTGATCGAGGATATGACTAGACTATTGCCACCGTCTCCAAGATATATACGGGCCGTCAACAAAAACAGCAACATACACATTCAAATGATCCATGCTCAAAACACAAGATATGTCTCAAACCACAAAAGAACCTCTACACAATAAACCACCCCGAAAAATTAAAGATCCTAAACAAGAGATAAAGATAAACAACTAATAAACAACCTTACCTGCTAGTAGGGGCGCCTGGTGCAGTAACCCCGTCTGGTTGAGCAAATGGATTTGGTGGCTCAGTAGGTTGGAATGTAAAAACACCTTCAGTGGGCTTAGGCGTAGTAACAACTGGAGGTTCAGTAGGAGCCGGTGTAATAACGACAGGAGGTTCGGTAGGTGCCGGGGTATCAACAATAGAGGCAACTGGTGGATCGGTAATAACCTCAGCAACAGTGGGTGCGGAAGATTCAACAGCCGAAACAGAGGGGGCACTAGTCATTTCCATACTCATACTTTCCTCGGCAATGGGCGCGGGTTCTGGTTCATTATTATCAGGCTTTTGATCTTTAGGGGGCTTCGTCTTCTCGGGCTTATCCTCCTTTTGTAACATACGTTCACCATCGTAATCATTATCCTCGAATGCTTGTATTTCCTCTGGTGTATATATTTTGAAGACACGTTTGCGTTCTGGCTTTGCAGTGACGATCATCATTGGTGCCGCTAGAGCTAGGATTGATACGATAGTAGAGACCTTCATTGTTGTATTGTATTATTGATGATAATATTAACTTGTGTTTAACAAATGCCAAGTAATGAGACAATGTATATTGATTTATGGCGGTCAATGTTATGATATGACGGAGTAGGTCGGAAAGCTGCAATGCTATTTGTTCTTTTGCTACGATCTTTATTAAGAGTTAAAAAGGTGCATTGACATGGCGCAACTGGATTGCCGCCAAAATCGATTTCTTGTAATCAAAATCAAATGAGAGAAAGCACGAGTCTGTGTGGTATCTTTTGACGGGCAAATTATGCCCTTTTTATTGTCTCCGCCGGGCATTTCCACATTCCACATTTCATTTCATTTTCACCTCACAAAAGTTAAAAAGTTACGATACTTGAGAGGTTGTTGATATTAGATTCTAAAGAGAGTGGCTACTGTATTATTAAACTGCAGAAGAGTATTAGGAAGTACTGTAAATATATATTATTATTATCAAAAAATGAAGTTTCGTTCCACCATACCCTACGCCTCAGGAATTGCAATAGTATCAATTGCAGCAATCGTCAGTGCATCATCTCCAGGTGGAGGAGGTGGTAGTTATTATGGTGGATATCATCCTCAACAACAGCAGCATAATCCTCAACAACAGCAACAGCAATATAATCAATATTATAATCAACAGCAGCAGCAGCAATATGGGCAGCCTCAAGGATACCATCATCCATCACAACAAACTCAATCCCAACCAAATCAACAGTCTTCTTCTACTACTCGATCTAATGAATCAAATGAAGTAGAAGATAAAACAGTAGAATCCAATACAGCAGTAACGAATGACAGTACAGCTGAGAGTGATACCTTACCATCACCATGGCAAGAACATGTCGATCCAACTTCAGGAAAATCATATTATTATAATCCTGAAACTAGTGTAACACAGTGGGAACGTCCTGCTTCCCCTCCTCAAGTATCTGCTGCTGCTAGTACTGAGGAATTTTCTTCTACAGAAAGCAGTCAAGTTGAGGCAGATACTGTGGAAAGTAAGGGGCGTATGGGAGTTGTTACCGAAGAGATTAAAAATGAGGATACTTCTTCTCAATCTCAAGTTGCAGTGGAAGATATGAGTACATCAAATCCTCAATTGCAGCCTGAGGGAGGGGATGCAACAATGGATCCATTTGAAAACGCATTTGCATCTACAGTGGTAGGAACTAGTAGTGATCAGCAGCAGCAAGGGAATAGTGAGATGCCTAAAGAAGAAGAGAAGCCTCCGCAGCAAATTGAACAACCATCTCAGCAATTTGGAATGGGAGGACAAAGGGATGGAGGATATCAGCAGCATATACCACCACAGCAACAACCGGGACCATCAGTAAACCAAAATGGACATAATCAATATGGTCAACAGCAGGTTGGAGCTGGTGGTAATGGACAACAATCTCAACAGCCTTGGGGGGTGAATAATGGACAGGGAGCTAGTCAGCAGCCTCCTCAGCAACAACGTTGGGGTCAGCCAGAGCAACAACCTCCCAGTGAAAAGGCACAGCAGGAAAGTCCAAAGCCAGAACCTCAACCAAATCAACAATCTCAACAGCAGCAGCAACCTGGATGGCCACAAATGGGACAACAGCAGAAACAACCTCCTTCAGAAATTGGACAACAGCAGAATGCTCAGCCTCGGCCTGGATGGGGCATGCCTCCTCCTATGAATCAACAGCAACAGTCAGGACAGCAACAGCCAGGACCGGCTCAGAATCAACAGCAATCTAGACCGCCAATGGCGCAGAATCAACCTCCGCCTCAGAATATGCAGTCTCAGTTTCAGGGCGGTAGGCCAGGATATGGCTTACCTCCAAGAACAGGCTATCCTTCGCCCCAAAACAATCAACATTATCCTCCACAACAACCAAACCAACCATATTCTGGTCAACAACAGCATCAATACCCTAATCAGCCGCAATACAATCAACAATATCCTCCGGGATATAATCCATACGGAGCACAATCGCCACCAAACACAGGACCAGGCGCAGGTCAACTAGTACAGCAACGTACAGAGGACTTATCAAATGCAGTGAAAGAGAAATGGGGACAGGCATTAGGTGGATTAAGTGTATTTGGTAATCGTACGAAAGAGTTGGCTGAGAATGCTAAATCATCTATTGGTGAAAGTGCAACTGCTGCACAAAAGACTATTGGGGAGACGAGTACTGGTAAGTTTGGTGACTGGTTTCTTTTTTGCATTCAAATCAGTGATTTGTCTAAGACAGTATGACATCTTATCCATCTTTTGATACTTTTCAGGAATATGGGGTAAATTCCGAAGTGGCATTGATCAAGTAAAGGGATCAATCTTTGAACGCAATGATCCAAATCAATCACAGGGACCGGGAGGTTACTCCTTGTCAAATTATGGAGGTAAGTTGGATACTATCAATCTGATATTTCTTTTTTAAAGTGTTAATTGGAAGTGTTCAAAGTTTAACTAATATTTTGTCTACTTAAACTTGATAGTGCCACCTCCTGGTCAAATGGGAGGTCCACGAGGCCAATATCCACCAGGTTATCCTCCTCAGCAGCAGCGTGGTCCTCCTCCGGGCTATCCAGGGCCTCAGTATCCATCCCAACAAAGGCCACCGCCAGGGTATCAAGTAAGTCCGATTTGTGTTGTTTTATCAAGTGAATTTGTGTGTTCAATATGAGTTCTTTGCGATTTGGAGTCTTCATTTGAACTTGACTTTGTCTTGTATTTGATTGCCTTTGCATCCCTCATGTTCTAACAAACGTTAATGTCATCTTTCTTCATAAACTATGAAACGCACATCTTCTAGCCACGGCCAAACTACAATCCGCCGCATCCAATGGGTGGACCAGGGCCTAATCAACAGGGCGCTCCTCCATTGCAAGCTCAGTACGGACAGCCTAATATGCAGAGACCACCAAATCAACAGCAGCCAAACATGAGGCCTCCTCCTAATATGCAACAGCAAGGGCAACAAGGTCCCTATGGGCAGCAGCAATATCCACCTAGACAAGGCCAGCAACTGCCACCTCAGCAGCAGCAACAAAATCCAGCAGATCATCCTGGTTGGAGTCAATAGAAGAGAAGTTTTACTTAAAGGGGACAAAATAGAGACAGGTTGATCAAAAAGGTCGTATAAAGCTAAAATATACTTTAGACATTGATTTGCAACTTTGACGCTCCAATAGGGTATGAAAGTGAATACAATATGGCTGTTAAAGGACGGCTGAGATGACGGCTGGCTCTATTGAGCTGATAAGACGACAAAAGATGCTTTCTGTAACTCTAATAGACCTAACTTTAAAGTTGTGTTACAAGTCTAACAGTTTCTTCATTCTTCTTTATTGTGTCATCCTAAATTTCCATTTGTTACATTTACACCATTATCAACCCTAAAGTAGCGATCAACACAGCCATTGAAACACCGGCAGAATATGCACTATTTGAACCTCCCTGAGCTCCATCGACTTGAGGAGTTTCAGTTGGCTCAGGTGTATCACGCCACCAACCTGGCTTCAATGTCAAGGGTGGCAGTGATGGACGTGAAGTAAACTCGCTTGAAGTAGGAATTTGTGGAGGCGTCAATGAAGGTGAAGGGGCTGGGGTCTTGGGAGGTAGGGGTAGAGTGTCTGTTGTTCCTGCTGCCGAAGGTGATGGTGTATCATCCGTTGGTGGAGGAATTAGTACCTCGTTCACAACATGGATAATGCCGTTTGAAGCAATGATATCTGCCTTTGTGACAGTAGCATTATTGATCATAATAGCGCCGGCAGGTGTATCTACCGCAATAGAAGCTCCATTTAAAGTATCGACATCACCCGGGGACAGTGATGAGCTCGCTGCATTGGAAGGTACGACATGGTATGTGAGGATATTTTGGAGCTCCTCGACATTCTCCGGTTGAAGAAGATAGTCTAGCGTGCCTTCGGGAAGTTTGGCAAATGCTTCATTTGTCGGGGCTTTGAAGAAGAGTAAAGAGTTTATGAGTATTCAACCTTTCCAGTATTGCACATGTCTCACATCATATCACGTAAACAAAACTTACCAAAGACGGTCAATGGCCCTTCTCCACTCAATGGACCAACTAATCCAGCGGCTACAATTGCCTGAACGAGTGTCGAGAAATCATCATTTGCCGAGGCAATATCCACAATGTTAGAGCTCACACTGGTAGGTGTCAAGACTCCATCAATCGCATGAATAACGCCATTTGTAGCCGGAATATCAATTAGTTCTTCTTCGATGAGGAATTTGTTACCATTCACTCCTGGGGGGAAGTATGTGAATTCGATATCTTCACCATTCAATGTCGTCTTACTCTCTCCGGGCAATACAGCACTACCTGGAAGAACTTCTCCCAAAACATGATATAATAATACATCTTGAAGCTGTGGCTGCCAAATAGGATCAAACAACTTGGTTCGTAACTCGTCGGATAAATCAGCAAACGCTTCATTGTTTGGAGCAAATACAGTCAAAGCTCCGTCCCCGCTGAGCACATCAGTCAGACCAGCGGCATCAATTGCAGATGTTAATGTGCTAAAGTCATCACTACTCGATGCGATTTCATAAATAGAACTGGTAGGTTCAGGTGTTTCCTCAACCTCTGGCAAACTCATACTCATACTATTGCCAAGACCCATGAATGGATCAAACTCCTCGTCAACATCTTCTTCCTCCTCCTCAACTGGCATGGTAGCTTCGGTAGTAGTAGTGCCATCTTCAACAGTAGAGATTACTGTGGGTAGAACTGCTTCAGGCTCATCGTTAGGCACTCCACAAATACCCTCACATGATCCAGCAGGCAATTCAACACCATCCTCATCCATGCTTATTGAACTCATACAAGAACTTTCACTCAATGATCCAATACAACATTGTGAAGCTAGAACTTCAATATCATTCTGTTCATTAGTACCCTCAATATACAGGTCCATTGTCACGGCACCTCCATCTTCAACACACTCCTCTTCCTCTTCAGCAGGCATAGTAATGGGCATACTCATACTCATACTCCCTTCAATTTCACAATCAGGTCGTTCTTCTGGACAATCCTTACTTTCACAACATGATGGCCAACCACTTTCATAACACTCATAATCAGGACCCCATACACAATAATCTCCTCCAATAGGCTTCACTTCTGGCATAGGTGACAATACATCACAGGGGGGTAGATTTGGTGGACAATCTGTTGTTAATGGTGCACAACATAATTCTGATTCCATATCCATATTCTCTGCAATGGCATCAACACAAGGCGTAACATCAGGGGGACAATTCGGACCAGCACAACATAATACGTCTTCATCTTTGCCTACAGTTACAGTACTACCAAATAAACCATCTTCTTCCTTTTCTTCAGCAGGAGGAGGAAGAGCTGGGGGGATACCAATCTCACCATTAATCAAATCTAAACTCATTGATAAATTAACAATTGGGATTGATCCCAAGTCGGGAATGGTACCATCGGAGAATAAACTTTGTAACTTGCGATATCCATTTAGTTGACGTTGTGTCTTCTCATTATTGTTGGGGGTAATATTAGTATTGGATTTATATACCTTTTTAGTTCGTAATCGTTGTGTTGTTTTAGCAGCAGTGGCCGATCCAATTAGGATGGTCGATGATAGTAGAATAGTATTTGATATCTTCATAATTTATTGCAATGAAGATAGATTATTTAGGTGCGATTAAGATATCTAAATCAAGTATAGAGTAATCACTCAACTCAATAACCGACCCCCTCAAAGTATTACAGTGGAGTGCAGTAAAGTGTGAAGGATTGAATTCGCACGTGTACTCCGCTAATACGATCTTCCTCTAGATCTTTCATTATGTTGAGCCGATGCCCGGGCTCAACAATGCCAATCACGAGAAAGATTTTCGAGAAAACGACTTTACTATGAGACTATAGCAGCAATATTAGTAATGCCCCCATCACACTTCCATGCTTGTGGTTTCCTATGCTATTTAATGTATGGGGGGTATGAATTGTGAAAAGAAGATTGTTGACATGCTGTGTTGACTACCAGTATGCATCCTTTTACAGAAGATTATAAGATACTCGAAGATACTTGCAAGATACTTTTACTAATTTGACTTTTAGATATCGAATCTCAAACAAACGAGCATCTCTACTATCATTTATAACTACTTCTGATCTCTTTGTTCACTGTATATTGTACATCAGTAGTCTTATCAATAACAAAACATAACACATGTATCGGTATCCAAAACAGAACAACAAACTATCTATCTCCTTCTCACTTCTCTCAGTTGAGCATCATTGCAGTAGCGGCGGCTACAAGAGCAGATACTACAGTTCCAGCAGTGAACGAGCTACGAATAGAGTTGAAGATAGGGAGTAATCAGAAGAGGTTTGGTGTTAGAAAATGCACTCTTTTAGCAATCGTTGCAAAATTGCAAGATATACACATGATGTGAATTCGCACTTACCCATTAACTGGATCTTCTGTTTCAATACTGCTAGTTGGCAAATCTTCAGGAGTAGCTTCACCACTACCAGATCCTCCTTGTACAGGTTCTTCTGGAGGAATCTCAAGACCAATTCCCAATTCACCAAGAGGCAACGACATTTCAGACAACGATGGCATACTCATAGACATGTCTGGAATCTCACAGGGTGGCTGTTCCTCGGGACAAGTACCCTCCACTAAACAGCATGCTGGCCAACCAGTAATATAACATAATTTGTTGGGGCTGTATGTACAATATGATTCTCCAAGGAGTTTACGATCACGATGGGTTAAGCCCAGAAATGGATCGTAGGTTTCATCACTCTTCTTTGCTGCTACTCCAGATTTGTGTTCAATCTTGGTTCGCATACGCTTGACGGCGGCGGCGTTTGTGGATGCAATGCATATGACGGCGGCGATGGCAGCTGAGGTCTTCATGATGTGAATATGATAATTATTATGCGAGCGATTGAAGAGTTATGATCATCGAGGAGTTGTTTGTTGCAAAAAAATACAGAAGCCACATGCTAGGATACCGGCATTCAATTTTAGCTTAGCTTGATTGAAGGGTGTTCTACTCCTCGATATTTGAGAAGACTGCATACACTACTCCAAGGATGAGTGGTAAGATGTGTCCTTTTTGTATGTTTTGTAGTGCCTGTTGTAGACGATCTTATATCTACTTTTAAAAGGTCATAAGAAAAAAGGATACCTCGATACTTTTGATGTTGATACTGATACAAACTAAATCCTAAAATATATATTATGGCGGCAGAATAAAACGATGAATGAAGCAACCTTTCACCATATTGCTATATCTTGGCATACACTCTCATTAGATTTCATCTTCTGTCTACGCGTATTACCAGTTAGCCGACTAAACATATAACGTAACTTGACCCGACATTCTTCTTGCTTCTACTTCTAATCAGAAGTTGTACAGTATCACTTTAGAGGAGCAACATGGCTCCAGCGATGGCAAGGACCGAAACAGCACTTCCAGCAGACACAGCAGATGATTCCTCAGTATCCATGGTCTCAACCTCCGTCATTGATGGCATAGACATACTCATGTCTGGCATACTCATCGACATTAAATCACGCTCCATACCAAGATAAGGTTCATACTCTTCATCACCAGCGAGACGACGTCCTTCTATGTTAATACTCTTGTACTCGACGTTATTACGCTTACGGTGGATTACATGGGCAGCATTTGCGGAGGCAATGCATAAGGCGACGATAGCAGTCTTCATGATAGATTATAATAATGGAGTGGTAATGGAAAAGGTCGAGAGATAGTAGGTGTGTAGAGGGAGGTATGTAGATGATAGTTGGCCTATTGCAATAGACAAATTATGAGTTTGATTAGATGACGGCTTTGCTATTATTATCCGAATGACTTTGAGCCGGTCGTTCTAAAGTACAACACAATGGCCATCGTTCACCAAAAATTCAGATTGACAGAAAACGGCATGAAGTCTTTGTGTTTTGGTCTTGGTCTTTGAGACTCACATTAGATGGAGTCTTCACAAGATTCACTCCGATGATAGCCACATGCTGGTACTTTCTAAAAGGTTTTCAAGAAGAGATAAAACGTCTAATGGTTTGAATTATATGTATCAATTAAGTTTGTGTCTTCTCATTTGTATTTTCTTTCCTTAATACATTCTTTGCAGTTGTAGAAGATAGAGGCCTCAATGATTGCAACTGCAACATACTGAGAGTAAGTACCTCTTGAAATGCCCTCGCAGACATACATAGACTACTACTACTCTTAGTAACAACAAACCTTTGCGCTATCATTGCAGTACTCTAACAGTCTTGTCTAGCACCTCCCACTCTCGTTCTATTCCTTCGACATGAGCCATACCGACTACAGCAACAACTTTACCTTTAGAGCAGTATTTTCGTAGCATTTGAGCCATGTGTATATCTCGTTTGGTTATCATGACATTATATACTGATGGAAATGATTGTTGTAGACTTCTAGACAGCTCTTGTGCACGATCTCTTGTTTTTATCCTTTCAACAAAGTCCTTTGGATCAGTTGTGCCACTAATCAAGCCCCCAAACATGCTCATGATATCACCAGATGGGTATTGGAGATTTGATATTGCTGAAGGATTTGTCATTAGACTCCCCAATTCACGTTTGACTTCGCTTATTGTTTGACTGATTTCGATATCACCATATACACATCTAGCACCAATCTTATCTGCCTCTTCTAAAGCTGCTTTCATTTCACCTCCCTGATTATTCAGCCATCCCACTCTTTTGAGTAGATTCGGTATCATTTCTAGTATTTGCTTAAAATTGCCCGGCAATGGTAGACTACTAAGTAATTGTGATGTAATTGTAGATACATCAAAAGATGTTGAATCTACATTATTCATTGTACTTTTGTTCCGCAATTGAGCTGCTCTTGATGCATCTAATTCCACAAATATTGTTGTTGGTTTAACCAATCTGATGAGGTCGACTACTTCTTGTGTTGATGCATCTGATACGTGTGCCTATGGTGTGATAAGAAGTATGAGTAAGTTCCAAGATAACAATCTTTTATCAACATTGACACAGTACTTAAGGTATGAGTACAACCTCGTACATCATCACTTCTTACCGTTCCAATAAGGTATACTTCGTTGTCCGTGGTATCTGATCGTAAAAGAGAAGTAGTCGGTGATATATGAGTAACAATGGACCTACTCAGAAGAGTATAGAAGGGTTTCTTAATATATATGAGGCGAGGTATGGCAAGCATGATGGCAACTTGCTATTTACAGCAAGCACTATTTATCAACTCTCCGCTAGGCCGCTAAACTCATAAAAAGATACCTAAAATATCTTTTACTTTATCCATACTAACACAATCACCATATGAATATCCTATCGATTAGAACAATGAGTGCCTACAATGAAGACTTCTATAGCCATGACAAGTTTGAGTTACTTATAAGAGCATATGGATTGCCGGAGGTAGTGGACGAACTGGATTCTCTACCAAAAAGAGAGTGGAAACTCTTTCTTGAATCTCTTGCATTGACTTGTCGAGATGATGCTACTCTCTGGTCAGGCCACTCGAATGGAGAAGAAATATATGAACATATTGATGACTGTGATGTTTGTTTTAAGATGGGATATCGCCGTAATACGCAATCTACTGTGACCGGTAGTGGAGGAAGTGCATACCATATCATACAGCAAGCTATGATCGAAATGGGAGAGCCGAGCATGATGGCTGTTCTCTCTAAATTTTACTTACGGTCGTAGATTACCAGAAAGGGAACAACTAATAGAGCAGTACTCTGAGAAGAATGTAGGATCTAATTCGGTTATGTATCATTTGCGTGAAACATCTTGCAGTGTTAGAAAAAGAAGTGACGCAACAGATTGGTCTCAGTTGAACGAGATGAACATATGTGATCTTGATCTGTATAGTGCTAACAGAGGGAGATTTATTCAGGGTAAGATCATCGTACAGCCATGTGCACCAATCGTTGGGATAATATTCATACTTGAAGATTCAAGAGGTGATGTTCTTCCTGTTGCTTTGTATCTTCCTTTCAGATGGACTTCATGGAAAAGATTCAAATGCTCTTTTGTCGACTATGTTTCCAAAAGGATGTACTATTCGTATAGCTGAGCCACTTTATAAGATATTTAGAGATGGAAGTCGAGGTGTGAGAGTGGACTGCCCTAATGAAGTCATCGTCTTAGATGATGGGGCTGTCGAGAGGGGAGAAGAAAACGAAGAAGACAAAGAAGAGGCTATACGCCGAGCAAAGGTTGCGGGAGATGTTTTTCTTTCTAAAGAGCAATATAATAGTGCTTGTGAATCATATGTAGTTGGTCTCCGAAAAGCAGACTTGGTTGCAACTCTTCTGTCAAATAGATCTCAGGCATACGCAAAGCTGGGAGATTGGGGACGTTCACTTTCTGATGCTGCTGCATCTCTCACTTTACAACCATCGAATGAGAAAGCTTGGTATCGTTATCGAAAAGCTTTTGATAATCTCATGAGAACTAAAGTTGCTGCGTTGAGGATAGCCCAAGAGAGTGACAAAGGAGGAAGGTCAAGGCAGCTATTAAAACTATTACTGGTAGAGAAAGGCAAGACTACTAGTGAAATTAAAGTCGGGTGGATTGGCAAATCTGCACTCAAACTGAAGGATAAGGGAAACAACGCATTTAAAAGCTGTGATTATAGTAAGTCTGTTGGATATTACACCGCTGCTCTTTGTGTTTGTGGAGATATAGTGAGGAAGCTGCTTCATAATTGGGCATCATGTTGCATAAGTATAGGTGCTTATCTGGATTCTTTGGCTGCGTCGTCTGCATCCCTTCAAATTAAAGAAGATGGCAAAGCGGTGATTCTGCTTGCTCGCTCAGTGATGCATATTGGTGAAACTGAGCTTTGTCAAAGTATACTGAAAAAGTTGTTAAGATGTACTGGGGAATTGTTTGACTTTATTAAAGTGAACGATTACCGTGAACCTAGGCCGTTTGACCCTCCTTCTTTCCTTCCTCGCTGGACTGCTGATATTGAGGTTTATGATGCAGGTTCGAAAGGTAGAGGTTTACGGGCAAGGAGTGATATAAAAGCAGGGTTTATTGTACTTATCGAGTCGCCAATTGTTTCAGCCATCAGCAGTGGTAATAATATCCTCTATGCTACTGACAAAAATGAGACAAGGAAGACTACTACCGAGTTTATTGTTCAAGCACTCATTACTCGGGCTAAGCGCGAGGCTGTTCTATCAAACATTATTGATAAACTCTATGATGGAAACAGAGATGTTAATACCAATCTTACGCTGTCAGATTTCTTGCCTAACGTGGCCTCGAATCAAATTCTTCTCCCAACTCACCATGAGTATAGTGATAAAGACAGAGTGGCTCTCTCTGCAGAACGTATCAGGTCAATCATCACTTTGAATTCATTTGGGAGCAGTGCAGATGCTTTTGACTTGTCAAAAAAGCATGATTCGAACATGTATTCAGCTCTTTCACTGTTCAACCATTCTCCTGATCCCTCATGTCACTACAGTGAAGTTGGTGGTTGTGCTGTGGTGTTCGCTGATAAGCATGTCGCAGCGGGAAGTGAGTTAACCATTTGCTACCATCCCGATGAAGATGTATTGCACAAACTCTGGGGGTTCTAAGTTTTGAGATTACATGGCAAGTTAAATTAATTATACTCCTCTCGTGCTCTACAACTTAAATTTATGAAAGAACTATATATTACAGACTTAAAAACAAACAATCCCAATTCACTGTCTCAATGCACTTATGAAACATCCTATGCTCTTCTCAAATACCAACTTTAAGTCAACTACAAGACTCCAAACAAAGCAAATGAAATCGAGACAAACAAACAAGATATACCCTTTCTCATAGATGAATTGTCCTCGGTACCGGTAGCGGGTGAAGGATCTACTTCGTTTTCAGTGAACTCGATTCCGGGATTGTCTACTGAAGGATTGAAAATATCAATATTAGTTTCATTATCACTAGCACCAGCGAGAGGCATGTCGTCCAGAGGAGGAGGTACTTGTGTTGCTGCAGACTCTGGCTCGCTATCAGGGAAGGCATCTTCAATATTGATATCATCAAAAGTATTGGATGTATCCTCATTTTCAGTAGATGGAGGTGGAGGTCCACAAATACCCTCACAAGATCCAGCTGGTGGCATTTCATTACCGTTTTCATCCATGCTTATGGCACTCGTGCAAGAACTTTCACTCAGTGTCATAATGCAACATTTCAATTCAAGGTCTTCGATATCATTCTGTTCATCAGTACCATCTTTGTACAAGCTCATACTCACAATGCCTCCGTCTTCAACACACTCCTCCTCCTCTTCTGATACTTCGTTGTTTGGGTCGTTGGACTCGATAGGCTCGATCTCGCCGCCAACATCACCTTCCACTTCAGTATCAGCTGAATCTTCCGTCCAAGGGTCACTACTCTCATCCGTCATACCCAATGACATGCTCATACCACTTCCTCCAACACCGAGGAAGGGATCATAAACCTCCTCCTCGTCAAGTACTACTGCCTTATAGCCGAAGTCAAGTGGAAATGACATTCTCTTCTCGTGATAACTTGGCCAATTCCAAGTACCCTTGGCGAATAAGAATATGTTCTCGCCATTCTCTATGATAGGAATTTCATTCTCATCGTTTTCAACTAACAACTTTGTAAAACTCATGACAGTTAATCCAGCATCGACATCTTGTGTAATACTTGAATCAATCAAAGTCTGTTTATCATCTTCCATAACTTTAATGCGAGGATCACCACCATTTAGATCATACTTCTTTACATCTCCATCTTCTGCTAATCCCGAATCAGAAGGTAATCCAATCACAGCTTGGCTACCAGTCATTTTCCCATCAGTTGATATACCAAATCCTAACCAACCTTGATCACTCTGTACCTCAAGTCGAGCACATAATATACCATTATTAGCTGAAGGTGGATTGGAGGGTACTATTGCATAATACATGACTGTCTTATCATCGAGTGTGTTTACATTTGTCAATTCTTCAGGACAAGATAAACTGTCGGGAGATATACCAGCTTCTCCTTGGACATCTTCTTCTTTATCGTTTTCTTCTTCATAATATATCATCGAACTATTATCATTCTCTTCTTCAGATTTCACTGACATACTACTAATAATGTCTGGCTGCTCATCTGGCAAATAAATCACTTCTGGGGTCGACACACTAGTAGTTGATGCCATACTATCTTCAGTACTACTCGATCCATCAAGTGTCAGGTCGGTATTATCAACAGTGATCACAGGTCCAGCCCCTAATTCTAGATTGATATTAATACTCTGTGATAGACTCGCTACAGTACCGCCCATATCAAGATATGCCTCTTCTTCATCTTGCATGAAAGATCCTTGCAGTATACGCTTTGATATACCATGAGGTATAGATTTGGCATTGATGCTTTTATATACTTTATGATTTCGTAAACGCTTTGCATCTTTCATTGTTGATGCTCCTTCCGACGATCCGACGACAGTCGAGAGGAGTAGGGGGATAGTGATCTTCATATCTCTCTTTTCTATCCAATTTAAATAAGATATTTTGTATCTCTACATACAATGTGGCCGTCCTACTTTGCTAAACAATCATACATCGTCTTCTTGACACGATATGCCATTAGGCTCAACATAATTATTATAGTCATCAAGTTGTTAATCGATGGTCATTGTGGGCACAACTAAATCTCACGGTTCCTTCATCGTTAAGCAAGAGCTTCTCTTAAAAAAATGACTATGTGACGGACACGTATCCTTTATTATTTACACTGATAGTAGTTGAGTTAGTTGCAATGCACTATCTATCATCACCGGATAAAGTCCACAGTGTATAGTACTGCTTTGCTTCTATTAATATAGATAGGTTTAATGAGATGTAATACTGACAGGAGGTAAGGCATCATGATATTATGTATCAGTAAAGTATATATATGTTATGCATGTTTATCATTCAAGGTTTCCACTATCAACTGGATCAACTTGTATTTGCATAAAGTAGTAATTGGATTAGAAAAGATAAGACTCAAGTATTGGTATTTATATTGAGAATAAGGAGAAGTAGAAGCGTCTCATCAATCCGGTCTTCTCATCGTTCATATTTTGGGAATCATTTCTATGAGTTTATACATATCACATGTACTAACCAAGAACGAGTAAGATTGAAAGCAGGAAGCCTGTATTAGTGTCAAGCAAAGCATGTATACGTAACAAACTCTGGCAACGCGAACGTGTTTATGTTGCAAAAACTATCTTATAAAATGGATAACATAATAAAGAGGAAACGAAATAAAAATGATGAAAAGCATATGCAAGGTCACCTCTATAGCATTACTAGTTTGCTGTGGAAAAGTAGAATCTACGATACCATCACATCTGAGGGGCAGAGATCTACATAGGGATATAGTGGTACGATACAAAGATCGTCCCCAGCCAGAGCCAGAGAACGAAGATCTTGATCTCTGCATTGATCTAGGCCGGAAGTATGGCAAGCACACATTCACTATTCCCAAAGAAGATGTTAGTTTCTTTGAATCTATGGGAGCAACAAACGGTGTATGTGAGGCTGGAGTTCGAAAAGAACTTAGCCAGCGGCAACAAAGCATGAGAGCATACTGTATAGTTGATGAGGATATTACTTTGTACGCGCCTAGAGCTGCACGTAGATTGCTCGCTAGAAACGGTATCAGGAGAAGAGCATGCAGTAATAGAGGAAGTGTCGAGGTTATTGAAATGAACTTGAGAGAAGTTGATGAAAGGAACATGGTTGTTGGGAACAAGTGGAAGTTAGAAGAAGCTGATGGACTTGGACCGCCGCTTGATACTCATCCTATTACATTAACATTTGATGAGACAAGCGTATTTGGGAGAACTGGATGTAACAATGCAAAGTCGAATCTTTCATTGTTTACTGATAGTCAACTTCGTATCGGTAGGCTAGCCACTACAAGAATGTTTTGTGGAAGTGAAGTTATGAATCGAGAGAATTCTGTCGTCCGCCTGCTGAGCAATGCATTCTTCTACGAAGTGAATGATAATGAGGCAGATGATGATATTGAACTATTATTGTATGAAGTAGTACTTGATGAAGAGTGGGAAGAAATAAAAGGAGATTTGGTTGCTCGTTTCAGTAGAGTATTGGAATGAAATTGAAGTGACTAGAAGATTCTCTTTGTATGCTACATGTATTGCTTTCCCCAAATATTAATATGTTCGATATTTGCACCATAGGAATTGCTTTAAACTTATGTTCTTACTTGTTTGTTCAATCTACTTATGTACAACACTTCTATACATTGACAGCAATCTAGACAAACTCAGTAATGGCTTGTGCAATATCTTTCTTCTGTTGACCTTCGTACTTGTAGTTTTTGAAGAACTTTGCCCAATACTGTAGAGACTGAAAGATTAGTATACAGATACCTTACAATTCATGAATAACACATACAAAAGCACATACCTTGATCATATCATCTCCCTCTTCTTCTTCGCCATTGCAAACCTTTAGTATTGCATTACAATTCTTGACAACTAAATCTTCTTCTTTCAATAATTTCAATATCTTGATTCCATTTTTAGCAGTCGTCTTTGCACATTCTTTCAACTCGTCATCTTGATGTATACTAGTCATCGCCATAGGCATGATAACATTCATACAAGCAAGTGGTATCATTACTTCCATATCAGAACTTTTTACAGCATCTGCTAATACTTGCGGTACTTCCTCAGTTGTTAATGATTCCGGAGATGTTAAATATGTTGCAAAGAATCCTCGGATACCATCTGAATGATTCAATTGAAGGGATAGTAATTGTAGTAAATCATCATTTGACATTATTTGTTCATCGTCGTCTTGTGGATGTATCAGTGGTATAATTTGAGAGGCATGCCCTAGTTGTTTCATGAAATCGTCAGTAGAAACCTTATAAATGGAGGCATTTACATGTGAGATTATTTCAATATAATACAATTTGTATAAGCACATAACTATACTTACATCATCAACTGTAGGAAGAGCATTTAGATTTGAAGAAAGATATGATTTGGTAATTGTTCTCGACCTTGGCACTGTATTAGAGAACGCAGTGGCATGACGAGACGTTGACAATATTGCAATGGAGTAGATGAGTTTCATCTTGTGAAGATAATACTATAAGTAAATGAAGAAGGATATCAATTCTATGTAGTACTGAGTCGATTTTAACTCTGCAAGAGATTGGGAGAGGATCCGTTTCATCGGCTATTTCCCCCCAATCCTCTTCTACTAAGTAGTATTAGCAATGGGCCAAGCAGTATCGAAAGCTACCAGCGCTGTCAAGCGTGCGGCCGCTACTACTACTCGATTATCTCAACAGCAGCAAGTGCAGCGTACTCGATCGGCCGCCGAAGCTGAATGGAAAAAATCATCTGCAGCAACAACATCAACTCCTCACAACCACTCATCTCAGGAATATGCACCAACAAGAGGTGAACCTTCTACATCTACACCATCTACAGCAAGCACTAATGATGATATAGATACATCACAAATGGAAATGCCACCAGATCTTATCAAATTCCTAAACGATGCCGGGCCATTGCAACGCACTCTCGATAAAGATCGTACATCCTCAAAGGTATATGATTCTCTCCTATCAAATGAAAATGAACGTCAAGAACAGGCTAAACAAGCTAATACTAGAGTTCGTAAGAAGATGCCTATAATATCAGCAGTTAAAGATACTACCAACGGAGATGATGGTACAATGGTAGAACGATCAACAAACTTTTCAACAACAGATCGTACTTCTCGAATATTAGATGAAACAACAAGGTTTGGTGTAACACGTGAGGATTTATATAGTATTAATGAAAAGTTAAAGGGTGTTACTAATGTTGATTCTAAGGAATGGAAGAAGATAATTCAAGATGAGTATAAAAGTATTATTGCAAAGGGTGATGATTCAAGTTCCAAACCTAAGAGTGATGATCTTAAAGATTTGATTCCATTTGAAAATTGCATGAGATATATTGGTGTCCCTGTTATTATGAAAGATAATGAGGGTGATATAATAGGCGTTTGGCCATCTACTGTTGACGACGTTAAACATTCGTCAGGTCTTAAAGTCGTTTCAGAAATGAATGTTGGATTTATTTACAAGAATGAGGTATAGGATTGTAAATAGTAAAGTACACATTTACAGTTAGTTGGGTGTGTTTGCTTCGAGCAGCACATCCCAAGTCTACAAAACAGAGAAAGCTATAGCTCATCATCAATAACTACGGAATGAAACTTGAGGTTTCTTGACAGTCTTGAGCTGAGCAAAAGGGTTGTAACTGATCTGCTCATCCTCGGGAGCATCATCATAATCGGCATCTGTATAGCCGCGCCCATCAAACGCTTTGTCAGCATACACATTGCCGTCATCTTCATAAAAGATATTATTATGCTCTGCATGATTGTCTTCTTGACCCATCATGTAATTGCCCTGATGAGACGAGTCTCTTGTAGCTGGCTTCTTCTTCATCACAGTTTGCAATTGGTTGAAGGGATTGTGCTGACTGAAGTCATCTGTGATGTGTTCGATAGCATCATCACATTGATCATCATGACGAGTTTGATAGTCATATCTTGCATCGGAGCCGTAGTGAGACATATTAGAGCCATATTCTTCTTCATGTTGCTGGACAGTAGGATCATCATGGAGGCTTTGTAGCTCGGCAAACAAGTTGTATTCCTCTTCAATAATGTTGTCATGGTCATCCTTGAAAGCAACTACCCGTGGTTCATCCTCATACGATTGAGGAAGTTCTTCATGATGATGAGAGTACGATGAAGCTTGGATATTATATCCTCTCTCTTCATAATGTGATGTGGTGTCACTCCTGCCAAACTCTTGACTGGAACGTACTGATCTTTCTTCATACGCCTGATCATCACAAGTATCATGGTTAGACTGCTCATAGACATCATGATATGGATCATCGTCTGCATCAAGCTGATTGTGCACTGAAAAGTCGGGCAGCGCGTCATACTGTTGATTATGAGTGGTAGTGGTGGCATCTCTTTCAACGTCTTGATAAGTTGAATCATGAATGGGTGCATGAAAGTAGGTGTCTTGACTTGCGTCGTGGCATTCTACCTCGGACACCTTCTTGAAACGACTCACACCTTGAGCCGCTTCCTCCTTCTCTGCTGTTGTCACTTCTCCTGTTGGGGCTTGGTTCTGCATCAACACGGGCCGCTGGATCTTTGCGCACTTCTCCCATATCTTTTGTACATATTTGGATGATTTTGTACCATCAAGCTCTTGTTTCTTACGCTTGCGTGATATTGGCTTGAACGCTCGCCCTACTAATCGAGATGCGTACTCGTTAAAGTGTATAGGAATATCTCTATGATGAGCTGGTGGTACATAATTAGACTTTGACTTGGATTTGGGAAGGGAAGTAGATGAATCATCGTTGCCAACATATATCTCTGGCACTGGTGGTTGAGACTGCTCTACTGTATCATCCTCCTTTGAGCCTTGTCTCTTGTTTTGAGGAAAGAAGCTAAACATGTCTCGTTTGGATGATGCATTATTCTCTTTTCCATCATGTGGCGGCTGACTTGGTTGTTGATGATGTCTACTGTTTTGAGAATCATCCTTGGAACCATAAATGAGAGAATGCCAGACATTTGTCTTTTCCTTATTGGAAGCACCACGTCGGTTTCGTCCACCACCATTGGCAATAATATTCGAAGCAGATCTACGGTGGTGAATCTCCAAATCATTTACAGCATTAGACTGGTGTGTAGGGTGTTGTTGCTTCTGTTTTAGAGCTTCACTCCATGGAATCTTCAACGATGGATGAAACGAACCGTCAGCAATCTTGCTAGCGATACTTGGTTCAATATATTCACCCAAGAAGGGCCATACTTCATTAGGATCAGTTTTATGATTTGAGCCAGCAATTGGATAAAGAGTTTCAATTTGCTGCTTTTCAGGACAGAATACTCGTTGATGACGAAAGGTACGAAAGGCAATAAAGAAGGATTCCTCAAAGTCCAATGGCATTCGTCCGGCAGCTCTCAATGCACTAAAGATCTTGGATGGAGTACGATGTATCCTTACAAGCTTGTGAGCAAGTTTGATGCCAATGCCGGGTACACCCTTACAATAATCACACCCTGGAAGATGCGCGTTTGGCAGTTTTTGAAGAAGAATGGAGGTGATAGTAACTTCAGTTAGTATACGGCTTGCAAAGACAATCGAACAAAGACAAAGCAAGTTCAAATGAAGCAATCTAAATCACCGAGAACTCATATGATAAAACGAATGCAAACGCGGACTTTCCAGATATGATACACATGAAGACAAACATATCATGTGTGAAGTTACGAAAGGAAGGATTGACACAAGAACCTAAATCTTTCATGAGTTGAATCTCTTGTCCTTGGAGTGTATTCCAATCAACCTTGAAACATACTCGAGGGCAGCCATACACAAGCATATCCGAGTCTTCAGTAATGACCAAGTCAACTACATTTGTATGAGCAAGCCTAGCCATCTGAGCATCAGCCTCATAGGGTGCAACAATGAAGTTAATACCCAGATCTTTACAAGCCTTGATCAACATGTATCGCATCTTGTGAGTAACAGAACATGACGAGGCATAGAATCTCCGTGCTGCTCGACTGTCTTTTGCTTGTTCAGCTGTCAAGGCTTTCTGGAAGTTCTTCTCTCGCTCTTCGCGACGTTGAGCATTCTCTTCCTTCTTACTGGGAAGTGCATCTCCATCAATCACAAGTATAATATTCATACCAAGTTTCTGTAGAATCTCGGCCTTGTTTGTAGTATAGTTGATGCATTTCAGTTCAACCTGTGATGGCTTATTTTCCCCATTGCTACGTTGTTGCTTGGCAAGCGCTTTCACATCGCATGCAAATACGCCCTTGTGCAACCAGCTCATCGCGTCGATAGCCACAGTGAGGCCCCTGGTCACAAGTATATTCAAGGAGGTAGGGGGTAGAGAGGTTAGTATTTCTTGTAATAGTGCAAACATGCATATGAAACAATAACTGGCTTCTGCTTACCTGTATTTCTCAAGTGATACGGATTTAGTTATTGATTGTAAAGTTGGGAGAAGCCCTTTCACACCCATTATTCTTGAGTTTTGATTACTATGGGGCTTTTGATATTGGTTTCTTATCTCACAAGGTGGTATAGAAAAAGTCGTGTTTCGGAAAAGAGACACAAGATGTGAGCAAAATTATTGTGGCTGATTCTAAGCAGTAGCAAGTGCAGTACGATACTCAATAACAGGCTATTGATCAACCACTTGGTCTGAATTGTCTTTGGCCTTGCTTACTATTATACAATATGATGATACCCTGCTTATCATCTTTAATCAATTTTATTTGGCTTGAGAAAATTATTGATTTTTGCATAAAAAAAGTTTTTTCAAGGGAGCCAAGTCGAAAGTAATGACATGCTCTAATAATAAATATCTTTGCAATACCTTTGCAATAACAATCACCAATAGCCTTTGCAATGTACAACCTACAATATCCGCCGCCTTGACTCGGCAGCGAACTAGAAGATGCCAATAGACGTCAGTCAATGTTAAATCGGTAGTAGTATCGGTAGTGATAAATCGTATGTGGTCAGCTTGGTACTACTTTAAAAACGATATATTTGTGTATATAAGTCGTGATTCAAACTATATGATATCCCTAAACTTAAGCTTATTGATCTTTGCCTCCAACGCTACTACATATAGATTGATATTCAAACACTACTAACAGAGTACTTTGGAGCACTGTCAAGACACTTTCCATACAATTGAGCATTTGGATAGCTAAACATGGACGTATCCCTTGTCGCTGCGCCCACATCATCTAAGATTTCATCAAAGTGCAGGTGATGAAAAGGAGCGATACAATTTCCAGAGTATACAGCGGCGGCTGGGTAAACTGCTCGCTTCCATTTCAACATGTAGTCAATCTCTTGGTCCATCTCGGTGTGTGTCTTTTGATTCACAAGTTGGTTATCAACATATCTAACAAGCCAATTAGCAATGAGCTCAGATGATAGTACAGTACAAAAGGAAGAATTGTATCCGACAAAGCCCAAGTTTGGGATATTAGGGTTCACTGCAAAACGATAAAGACGGAACAAGCCATCTTTCTGATCAATAAGCTCGTCCTTGACATGATCAGGAAGGAAGGGTAGATCCATTGTCCATCCAGTAGCTTGAATAACAACATCAGCCTTGATCATGGTACCATTGTTCAATAGCAAGTTCTTATCGGATTGATAACACTTGATTGTACTGTTGATTGGTACAATATCTCCACTATCAATAGACTCGATTAATCCCTCGGTGACAATGGGTATCTCGCAGCTGACAGAGTTTTGTATCCTTGTAGTTGGCATCATGTTATACTTCTTGAGACCCAACTGAACAATGAGAAGAAGCTCAAGCATGATAAAGTTGATGTATACCAATGGCATGGTGATATACCAAAGTAGAAGTGAGAGAGCTGACGACACTTTCCATGAAGTGAACTGAATCTCTTGAGCTCTCATGTAGAGCACATGCTTGAAGTTGATGTATCCACCAATGAACCTTGGTACTCTCCAAACATTTCTACGCATTACCAGTGTCACTTGATTGGCTCCTCGTTCCATGGCAGCGTGAACAGCTACGTCCGTGGCCGATTTTGATCCTCCAATGATGACCACATCCTTTCCTTTCAACTCATCATCTGATATATCCTTGTATTCAGACGAGTGCTTGATGATTCCGCCCGTCTTGAGAAAATCCTCTTGTCCAGGATGATACAATGTCTTTGGATTTGTAAATGTACCACTACATACACAAACATAATCAAATTCCATTTCATATGCTTCTGATTCGTTATCTGATTTGATTTGCAATACCCAACCAATGTTATTTCCCTTTGAATCATCATACCTTTCCTCCATTGATAAGACTGTAGATCCGAAACGAATATGTTGAATCAAGTTGTGCTTCTCAGCATATGATTGTAGATAGTTCTGTGTGTGATTTATGTGTGTATCATGTGAGCATATCATGTGAGTGTGAGCATATCATGTGAGCATATCATGTGAACATAGATAGGTGTTGACATATGATATGAACAACAAAGGATATCATTCAATACACATACATACATAATAAACGAAACTTACAACAACATCCTGACCACTAGGCCACTCTTGACAATCCTCTGGAAACCCCATATCAGAGAAACGATACAAATCCTTGGGACTTTGTGTTTCGATTCCGGGATAAGCTCGAGAAGAGTGCCACACTCCGCCGATGGATGGTAATCGTTCAAATACAACAACATCATGTCCTTGTGATGAAAATGCTTTGGCTGCCGCTAGTCCTGATACTCCTGATCCTATAATGCCTACAAGTTTTCGTGGAGTGATATTGATATCATCGTCGTCGATATTATGATGATCAGTGGTAGTATCATCGTCGTCCGATGTTGGAGGTGATGATGATGATATGGATAGATTACTTGATCGTCTACCTGGAACTATAGCACCAGTAGAACTGCTTCTTCTTCGTAACATTGTGCGTGGATGATGTTAATTAAGTTGTGTGTCAGGTAATTAGGATAGGATTTTTTATTGCAATGGAGTAATTAAACGTAATCGAATTCTGTTTATCGTTTTTACTTCGGGGATATATATTATATTCAACTAATCAAGGATATAGGTTGTACGTAGACCTATGTACTCAATTAGCAGCTGTATAAAGGATATAGTTGTAGAATAGCAGGCAAATATATCGTTCTATTCACTAATAAATCTGAACATCTTGACTAAGCGAACATAAAGGGATACGTAGATCATATTGGAAGTTCTCTTAGATGACTACATGCAATTCTACAAGTATGCGAACTACCACCCCATGGAAATAGTGAATAATTTTGTACATAAACATACCTTGACTACGACATGGGGTCATCCGTCAAAAGGTTGCTATAGATAGCAACGGCACACTTGATTGATAGCTGTAGTACGCTTGTATATAAGTAGTGAATATTCTTCTTTTATGTATTATGTATCTGATTTCAGTATGAGCTTGTCTACACATTTGCTTAGTGTGTTCACATTCAAAAGTGCGTGTTTTGTCAATGGTATCATCATCCCATCAATTGCAATGCCCCAACAGAATGGATATGAACTGGAATCGATATCTTTGACTACATCTTGGACTGACATGTGTTTATATCTTTGTGAGAAATGAGTAAGTATGCAACATTGTGCATTCATATGGTTGGCTATATCTAAGGCCTCGGTTGTTGTTGAGTGTCGTTTTCGAGCTGCTTCCGCTTGACCTTGATTATCATGGAGGAATGTCCCTTCATGTAGCAATAGATTGATAGGATATGGAGATAAAAACGATTGACACTTCTTTGCAAATTGTATTGATGGTCTTGTATCACCACTAAAGCATAGTGTGAATCTTGATGTGTCTGTAGATTGTAGTTGATTATGAGATAGTGTAGATTTAAATGTAGGAATGTCCAATGTCAATACCAGTCCGAATGCTTCCCGACAATGTTCAACTTCTACATTTTGTAGAGCTTGAAATGGATAGTATTGAGGCTTTTGTTCTTGTTGTATCTGCTCGCTTTGTCTGGGCAGCTTATACTCTGTAACAAGTGAGATTAAATGTCTTGCAAATGGAGAGTACTGTACTTCCCTGTGTGTCACTCCTACATAAAGCTGTTTGTATGAACTTCTAATACTACTTCTTGCTGGTGTTGTTGTTGTATCATTGATCATTACATTCAAGTACTTGAGTACCTTTGATGGAGCAATAACTAACAGTTTGGTTGGTTCTTGTTGGTTTATACGGTTGCACTTTTGCTTGGCGTTGATGATTGCTTGTACGACGATTGGCAAGTCTCCATAATGATCCAAGTGAGCATGTGAAATCCAAATGAAACTAACATGGCTTAAATGTATCTCAAAAGAGTTCAGTGTTGATGTGTCTTTGTTGCAAATGTAATGAAGTGATGGTAAATGACGAAGTAGACTTGTTAGTGTACCCTCACCACATTCCAATATGGCACCAAGAACTAACGACGATGATACTCCGCCATCCAATATAGTTGGTAACAAGATACCATATGCACTGCTTCCTCTCAATGGAGATGGAGTAGCACAGCCCGTGCCTAGTATCAGCATATGGGGCGAGGATACATCAATAGCATCGTGAGGAGGTATCATGATATCCTCCTTGTTGCTAGTTTGAGATTCGTCTGAATCGCTACTATCATCCAAGTCTATCTCATTTCCATCACACATTTACCACAGAAACATTGGTCTCCATAGAATGAGCACTTTATAGATTGAACCGTGCTTTTATAATCAACTCTAGCTGTCATGTGTTCTTTGGCCTCTTCCTCCTGAGTTGATATCAAGCTGGCTTTAGAGCATCTGTTGTTTATACTCTCGACTCGGGAAAGGAATGAAAATGGTTGTTTTGTTGTATCACTTTCGTTCCATCCGTTTAGTATAACTGATGTACATGATCTTAATCCAAATGCTAATGTAGTATATTGCTGGTGATCATGGTCTAGTCTTGCGCTTGAATGATTAACAGATAGTGGAAATGCGAACGGAAGAGAGTCATTTAGTAGCTTTGACCTTTTTTGTGCCCGAATGAGTATCCCTTCATCAATATCAATATGATTGGGAGATGTAATTAAATGGTGTTTTGTAACATTATTGACCCATGATGGTACCTCAATTTCATGCTGAGGAACTCGTTTTAAGCTTTTATTATCTGTTCGTTGACGCTTGCTCGGTGGCTCATTGTGGATATCACTTGCTTCTTTGTTACTACCTTTATACACTGGGTCAAGGTGCAGTATAAAGTCTAATAACAAAGAGTCGTTTCGGCTAGATACAACCTCTTGTGGGAGATTTCGAAGTGTCTGCAAAGCATTCTGATTTTT
>Ga0075437_12165_pt1 | contig 55272 bp, 36 predicted proteins | sample MintriMetagenome_FD_74266 | JGI IMG/M metagenome (GOLD analysis project Ga0075437, IMG submission 74266) | Marine eukaryotic communities from Monterey Bay, USA to study complex ecological interactions - Minidiscus trioculatus and... | ecosystem: Environmental > Aquatic > Marine > Unclassified...
TATTTCAATGCATTTGTCACAATTTTCTTAAGAATCAGAGGCAATTGAGAGCTTTCAAAGCATACTTGTGCTCTTTCATTTGGGATTCGATTTGCCAATTCTGCTGCTTCATCACCCAAAGAACCAATGAATATCAAGTGAGCATGAACATCTTTGCTTTGCAATGGTTGTAGATCTTCAACTCTTATATCATACCGTTCAAGATTGGCATCTGATATGACGATGATCAAGTCATCTTTTGTTGCTTCATCAACAGCACGAGCGATTGACTCTACAGTATTATCCCCTGCATAAGTATATTGTGTGTTTGCAATCATACATTCCAAAACCTTTAATTGAGTGGCCTCATCAAGAGATGTATCTGGATCAACGAATGGAATCTTACTTGATGAGCCATTGTGACCAATTATATGAAGATCAAAGCGTCTATCATCCCGTAAACTCTCCATCATCATCAAAGTCGCTTCCAATAATCGTTCAAGGCGCTGATCATACCCATTAAATCTATACATTGATGCAGAAACATCTACAATGAGTTTGATTGTCGCAGGTTCAGAGTGCAGAGGATTGTTTTGGTTGTCGTTTGGGTTCCCACGTCGTTTGAACACATCTCGTTCACCAGCTAATGCATCGACTATTCTACTCTCATCTAACTCTCCAGTTGTTTGATTCTTTAGCCAAACTCGCTCTTCATTTCTCTTCTGCAAATCTTTCAAATAGCTTTTCAGTTGACTTATTTGCTCATCCACTTGACTCCGAAGGTTGTTGTATCTCTTCCAGTCTAACTTTCCCATGTCAAGCTCTTCCAATTTCTTTGCGAGTGCCTCATCTGCCATCTCCCTAGCTCTGGCTTTAGCCTCTTCAGACACCTCTGCTTTCATTTCGTCACTGATCTGATGCACTGGGTGACCAGAGTCGAGACGATAGGGACCAGCCCGACCTCCAAGACCAGCAGTATCAGACCTTAATAAGATTTGAGCATAAGATGTGAGCAATATGATGTGAGTATATGATATGAACATATTATGAAGGGTCCAAAAATACGAACTACTCACCCTCCACTGCCTCCTGCCCACGTATTGCCTCCAACATGAGGATCGTTGTTTGGATCTTCTTTTCCGTGTTTGGGCGCACCACTTCTCGTCTTTGGTGTTGATACTCCTCCCTTAGCACGCCGCAGTTTCTTCTCAGTTATATACTCTTCCGAGAACACTGAGATACCCCGAGAACTGAAGATTCTACGAAGATGCTTTGATAGTGTATCATCCAGCCTATCGAATGCGATAACATTGTCAACCGCATCTTCAATACCATCATCTGGAAATTGATTAAGATGCTTTACTACAGCCACTGACTCTCGAACACTAAACGGGTATATTATACTCCCTTCCTGATGCGCTCTTCTCAATGATTCCCACACATTTACAATCTTGTCAATAGTCTTTGGGCTTACATGTTCACCATAACTCATAAGGATTCTTTTGTGTGATTCTATATCCAATGGAGGCACTGTATGACAAGAGAACACATCACTCATTTCTCTAGCTAAATCATTACCATGAAATGGATAGCCAGAAGGGTTTGCCAAAGCCCAAATCGAGAAATCTTTGTGTATGTTGATAATAGAATCATCATCGTCAGAAGAATCACTATCTCCATACAATAGCCTACGACCATCTGGCAATGATAGTTGGCCATCTTCGATTAAGCCTTTGAGAACCGCGACAACCTCTACCGGAGCTTTGTCCGCCTCATCGAGTACTAGGATTCTTCCTTCTCGTGCGGCTCGGACGAGTGGCGAATCATTATAGACTATTCTTCCATCTTCTACTGATGGCGAGATCAATAAAGATTGAATCGTAGTATCTCTGTGAAGCTGTAGGTACTCTCTTTCAGCATTAAGTTTCCCTAGGAGACGATCCACAATCTTATTCTTGCCGACTCCTTGATATCCGAGAATGAGAAGAGCCCTTTCGCCAACACTATGCGCCTCTAAAATATCTTGCATCACAAGCGATTGGCCTTGATTCATTTCAAATTGAACGTCTGGTACCAATAGTGGGTTAGACGCTTTTCTCTTGCATGATATGATAAGATCCTCTAGCGAGTTGTAGTCAGGATTTGTATTTTTACTTCTCATGATACCAGACGCTGATAAACACTTGCCAATAATCCCCCTTTCCCAATCGGGAAGAAAGCTCGTTAGCAATGTACTGTGCATGATATTACCTAGTTCACTCGGTCGCTGTTCAGTTCTCTTGCAGATATGTTTCAATTTCCGCAGTGTTAATTGCATTGACTCTTTCTCAGCGTCACTATCAACATTGATATCATCTAGTTTCTCGTGTAATGATAGTATTTTGTTGAGTACCTTTCTCTTTAATGATGGAAACATTTGTGATAATAATTCTCGAAGCTCTTCACTCTGCAAGGGCGTTGCTTCTATCCAATGGAACATCTCTTTTACTTCTGGTGTAATCCAAGGTTTCTCTATTGTTGATGGGTGACCAATAGCTATGCATCTAAATCGATCATTCACCTCAAACTGTTTGCCATCGGGTAACACGACCATGCCCTGTTCTATCATCAATGCAAGACTTGTCAAAGTATCCGACCGTAACTTATCAATACCATCCAATATCACCCAACTGCCATTCTTTGCTGCTCGTGTTAATGCTGTTTCTCTCCAAACAGTATCTCCAGTTTCTTCACAAGTAGCACGGGTCATTAGCAAATCTCTGGCTGTCAAATCAGGGTATAGACTCATCAATTCACTTTTCTCGTCAAGAGAATGCGCAAGGCTCCTTGCAACTGTCGACTTATAACACCCCTTGGGTCCAATCAGAGCAACAGATCTTTTACCGCTGTCAAAACCTGCTAGAATGAGATCTTGAATACCCCTTGTTGTTTGTGTTTCAACAAAGCTTGGCATATTGTTATCGAGCCTCTGTTCGTAGCCATTTGGCATTGGAGATACAATATCGTCTACTGAGATCATTTCTTCACTTGCACTTATACTATTAGCCCTCAAAGCAGCGTTAGATGTTATACTTTGTTGATACATCTCTAGATAGCGAACAGCATCATGCACTGCTTCCAAACTAACTCCGTCATGTATGTCTCCTGCTGATTGAACTAGGTTCTTCATTGTATTCGTATCCAATAGTCCATCCGATAAGGCACTAGCAGTGATGAGCATGTCTCCTACGTCTACAGACGAAGCAAGACGGGCTTGAAATCGTGAACGCAGTGGTGGATCTAAAGTAACACTGTCTAAACTCGCCAATCCTACTACTCTGAAATCTTTATGTACTGCAATACCCATCTTGTGTGTGTTATAAACATCAGGTGAAACTAACATACTCCCATCATCTAAAGGTAGTTCTCTATTCTCCAATAGGTTGTTTAAAGTTGGCAATACATTTCTTTCTGCTTTCTCTAACCCATCTAGAATAAGTAGCCTACCATTTAGTGCAGCTCGTACTGGTGCTTGATTAACATACCTTGTACCATTGTTAGTAACCTCTTTTCTTTGTTTCAAATCGGCTTCTGATGTATCCTGAGTAATTGAAACAAATTCAATTTCTCTACCAAGTAATGATGCATATAATAACAGTAAATGTCGCCTAATATGAACGAATATATATCATATGAACACATGAGTTAGCAAAATAAAATGAGCACAAGATGTGAGCACTTTCACAACGGCACATCATTTAATATAATATGTAGATATATATGCTCACCTTTCCCTAGCCAAATTTGGAGTACCCAATAGTAGAAAATCTTGATTCAATATTAAATCCTTTTGCAGCATCCAGCGCAAGTGTCCAATATGACATGGAGGTAAGCTCGCATTAGTTTTGCTTTCATCTAATCTCGAGGGTAGAGCAGGTATCAAATGAGATGCGCCGCTACCAACAGGCAGATTATCTATAGTAATATCACCAATTGTAACAGAGTTATCATAATTTGTGCTACTCATGCATCTAATGGCATAGTACTTCTTGATGGGTAGACGAGAATAAATGGAGGGTGATACTCTTTTGATAAGAGGAGATAATCTCCTCATAGCAACGCTCATTTGACAGTAATGTATAGCTGCTGAAATTTGCAAACGATACCAATTAGAAGTATTCAATTAATATCATACGCTTATGTATATTAGTTAACTCCAATCATATCAATAAAGCCAAACAATATTATAGCATATACAATATCATCATCGATGATCATTTTTTGAGGAGGCTTAGTACGTTTGGTCGCTAAAATACTTGAGGTTTTGTTTGAGTAGACTAGTGGTGCTTCATAAAAGAGAGTTGCACTGTTCTATGGCGTTATTTATTGTGTATTATTAGTTGATTTCTTCTACTCATATTACATATCTCATTTATTGCAAATTGACAGAGTTTGGAAGATACTTATATGACTCATGATCATCATATATCTTAATTCATTGCAAAATTAACATATTGTTTGAAGATCACGTATTCTGTGTGGGGGATTAGGTACATATACACAACTTAATATGTCATCCTCAGGAAGAAAGAGAAAAGCAGATGATACCGAATCATCTATACAAGCTGAGGATAATACATCATCTATGAACAACTACACTGGATGGATAGTACCATCAAACAATTACATTATACCAACAATCAACATTGACAGTATAAACCCAGAAACATTTTATACCGATTATATTAAACAAAGACGACCAGTAGTACTAAAGGGCAGACTTTCAGATGTAACACAAATCGAACAATGGAAAGATATCAACTATCTCGATACAAAAGTCGGAGATCAACAAGTCTCTGTAGAGAAACGAATAGGAACTGATTCATCATTCGGCAAAGGAAATGAAGTAGAAATGTCATTTAGCAAGTTTCTCAACCTTATTAAAGATGGAGATGATAAACATTACTTGACAACACAAGATGTACACGCCGATGATGATGGAAGACCCGAGTTAATGTCACCACTAATGCAAGGTTTGCAACAAGACTTCCCATTGAGACCTACTCTCATGGGAAACTTAGTACCTCAAAATATCAACATGTGGGCAGGAAATAACAAAGACGGAGCGTCTTCGGGACTTCACCATGACTATCATGACAATCTTTACATTGTACTAAAAGGGAAAAAGAGATTTAGATTATACTCACCAATTGATACCGATAAGATGTATACACGAGGTGAACTTTTGAAAGTACATTCGAATGGAAGGATCAACTACAAAGGAGAAGAGACGACAGCATATGGTGCCGACTTGCACTCAGATGCAGCAGCATTAGCCGCAAGAAAAAAGGATAAAGCTGAAAAGATGCTTGCAGATGCCGAATGTGCACTAGAACAAGGAAAAGCAGGAGCTCAAGAGCAAGTTGAAGAGGCAGAAGAGTTGTTGGAACTAGCCATGGATGCCGTATTAGAAGCAGAAATGGCCGATGCTGACGACGAGGACGAATCTGAAGACAAAGAATATGAATTATTCGGAGATAAGAAAAGACTTGTCGACAAGACAGTGAAGTACCCAAAAAACTTTAGTAAAGTGGATGCGAATCTTCTGAATGACGAAGCAAAACTCAAAGAATCACATCCGGATATTCTCAAAGCAAATACAGCATTTTGTACCGTCGAATCAGGAAGTATGCTGTTTCTACCCGCCTCCTGGTTCCATGAAGTGACTTCATTTGGTACATCTGAAGGTCATTTAGCTATGAACTACTGGTTTCATCCTCCAGATGGAGAGAGCTTTGATAGTCCCTACTCCTCTGATTTCTGGCCCAATGATTATCAAGATCGTTTTGATGACGAGAAGAAGAAGAAGGAAAGTGATGCTTGCTAGTATTTGAATAACAGAGTAATCTCTAATCTCTAAATCTTATCCTTAATTTCTAAGCTTTTCTTCTATTCCAATCCCGAGGAAGCAGTAAATACTAAATAGGTAAGAACCTCATCATATAATATAGCTCACTCAAAACACACATGCTGTAATATCAACCAATAACTACAATCAAGTCCGTATCTATACCTCTTACATAGCCGACCACATATTTGTATCACTATTCCTTGCTTTTCTACAATCCATTACATACACACGTTCTCCTGGACGAGGATGATGGTGCTGAGTAAGACATCTCTCAACCTCCACACCATTTCTCATGAATACACCTGGATAAGGCATCAGTTCCATGGCCTGACCACCCGTTTGAACACCGAGGAATCGTTGCTCCTCAAGAGATGCATTACACTTCTGGAGTGAGATATGCCGCCCTTTTCTTTGCATACATAGATCTGTATCATACACTTGTAACTGATGTCCAGCCAAATCGTTATCATTTGTTAAAAGGGTAAACTTTGTCATATCATTATATCTTTTCTTTTTCTTCTTCTTTGAAGGATCACACTTCACCATTGCTAGACTCATCCCTTCATTGCAATGTTTTTCAATGTCACAATCTTTGTGTTCAAAGATGTTATCATTGCAGGATGCACAAGCCATACAAAACCAAGCTTCCTCTGATAATTCCTGCCAATAAAACCCTCGTTGCCAATGTAGACGCAAGTAGAATGATCCAGTCGATGAAATGCTTTCCAATAGTGTAGATGGACTACTCGATGGCTTATGACTAGGACGAAATGAGGGAGATACTGACGGATGATATGACGGCATTAATGATGTCGTAGGTGATATCGATGGTATTAGAGTTGGTGGAGATGTACTTGGATTAAAGCTGGGCTGTGTATTGAATGAGTGCATAAGATATGAGCATAAGATGTGTATAAGATATATGCACATAATATGTGAGCATAAGATATTATTAAGATATTTGTGCATAAGATGTGAGCATAACATGTTACACATGACACATGAATTGAGAGAGAAACACTCACTAAGCTGCTTGGTAAACGAGAAGGACGTAGGGAAGGAGATAATGATGGACCACTCGAAGGCTTTGTACTATCTGATGGTGCCGCAGTTTGTGGCGATAGAGTAGGAGGGAGAGGAAGGACAGATGCTCCACTTCTATATGACTCTTGAGATTGTATACTCTCATCATTCGTACCACCATTTTCAAAACCACCAAGTATACCAAATGCCGCAAGAGCTGTACCTGCTACAACAACTCCACCCACAACATAGTAGGGAGTATTAGACGACGACTGCATCATTTGCAACTATCCATCAAACTGACATCATTGCAAAATTGTGATGCAATGAATTATGTGATCATGCCGCCCACCTGCCACAACTTTAAGCGAACCAGCAAACGGCAGACCATTAGCAACTCACTTTATCCGATCACATTGTATTGATTGCTGAGAAACATGAACATGTTTGCATTGAATCGAATATCATGATCGATACTTACTCGAAGTATGGACTTCACATTCATACCATCCAAGTCGTTTAATCGCTAAATGTTCGAGCATGCCCAAATCGTCAATTGCAAAATGCCGCCGACCTACCACCTCTTCTTACCATACCGATGCAATACCTAGAGTACTAGAGGTTATCTAATACTAGCTCTAATAACCTATACTATATTTGCCGATATAATAGTATTTGCAATTGCTGCGGCTAGTTCTTCCAGCCTTGAGTTAAGGATACCAGTTTTCTCCAATTGCTTGATCTAATAAAACGGACGGCGGACTACTCTTACCATAACAAACAATATGTATGGGCATACGCCTGTAAATATGGATGCCATATCGGGGGCGTATAGTGAAATATCACCAACTCGACAATTCAAGGATGGAAGATTCTTCTCTGCCGATGATAGTGATATTGCAAGCATATTAAATCTATCAGCAACAACGGAAGTTGGTCCATCACAAGAAGAAGATAATCGTGATGATGTAGAAATGGCGGAAGAAGAAAATGAACGAGAGGATACTGTAGATATTGACAAAAGTCTTAGTGTTGCAACAGATTTGGTAGAATCTCCAACCAACAACGCGAGTAGTAATAACTGTTCAGTATTCTCGGGTATAAGTTATTTCTTCAGCACTGTTTTCCTTGGCTTGCAAAAGGTTACATGTACAATGGACGAATATTATTACAACAGTACGACAAAAGTAGACATTGTGAAGAATGCGTCGAAAGATTCAATCTTCCGTAGTAAAGATGACAAACATATAAAGGAGTCACTATCAAAAGAGGAGCTACATCAACTTGAGATAAAGAAAATCAAAGATCAGACAATGAAAGTAAGGCAAGAGATTGATAGGTTGATAAAGAAAGATGATGTAGACAAGGATATAGAGGGTCTATTTGCTCAAGTTTCGGCAGAGTGAGATGTGTTACATATGTTGATGTATAGTGTGTTGATGTATATAGAAGATGATGTGCAGTTTTGATTAGGTGGTTAGAATTAAGATTTGATGAGAAGTTTGATGTTCATGTCTCGATAGAAGATAGATGTAAATAGAGGTGTAAATTTGGTTAGATATCTTTGACTACTGTTTTTAGAATACACTATCTATGCCTAGTAGTTAGTAGCTTACCAAAAGAAAAAACATTAGACATGATTTAAACTTATAAACATAAAACCCGATGTGAAGTCAAAGCCGAACACAATCGTGCTCTTTCTTTCCTGTCTAGACTTTTCTCACCTATACACAGAACAAAGAAAACTAACTCATTCACTCACAAATCATCCTGGTCTCCTCCTTATCAATCCTAAATTACTGGCTCATCCTTTGCCCATGATTGTTTCTTCGTCACCATTACTTCAGTATCACCAGTACTCAACCGTGTAGCAACAGTACTTGCCACTCCAAGAGCAGCCAACGAGCTACCGGGTTGTACCTTCATACCATCACGTGTCCTATTCCTACCAGCACCATCGGCATCTTCCTCATCAAACCATTCTGCATCGGCATTTACTTCATTCGCTTCAAGATCTTCGGATATATTCGAATCGTCCAACGCACGCTTGTTACGACGACGTTTCTTAACCACAACTGCAGCTAGGAGTAATGCCACTAGTAGACATGCACAGGCAATACCAATAATACCTCCAACGGGGAAAGAACTTGATGATGTCGAGCTTCCATCTTGTTGTTCGTCAATTTTGATAGCTTGTCCAAATGAAGCGTTGGCAGTAGCACCGTCACGATCCGATGTCATGGGCACGCCTTTCCCTGGGCTGCCAACGCCTACAATCTCCGTGTCTGGATATTCACTAATTAGTGCATCATACAGTGCACCATTTGTATTGACTGCTGTGTCAAAACTTGTGGTAAGTTCAGTAGCAAGTTCAGGAGTTAACGGACCATCAGAAAGAGGAGTTAATGTATATATGAATTCAATACAAGAATCTTCCTCGGCAGCATATTCTAACCCATCAGGACAAGCTGTTTTGTGTTGTATGACATGAGATGTAAATGAGTGAGTGAATAGACTTGCAAATCAAGTCATACAACCATAAGATATGAATAAAGTAGAACTCTTACCAACATCATCAACAGCCATGGTAACACTTTCAAAGTAAACAGCAGCCTGTGCACCAAAGTCCCACTCCAACTGTCTCTTCTTTCTAGTACTACCAGCACTGGCACTATTATCCAATGAATCAAAAATTACCTTCCACATTGCATCAGTAACATCATCAGTGTTTACAGTGGTGGCATCGGATGTACCGCCGGTACTTCCAATAAAGGATAAAGTGATTGGTTGTACAATTGGTTCAGTTGTGGTTACAACTTGTGTAGTGATTGGAGCTACAGTTGTTGTAACTACCTCCTCTTCCTCAATAGCCTCGGTAGAAGCCTGTGTAGCCTCGGTAGTAGTAGCTGCAACTGTACTCTCCTCAACGACAATCTCATCAATAACAACTTCAGTACTATTCTCAACAACAATAGGAGCCTCAGTAGTGGTTGTAGTAACAACCTCAGGTTCATCCTCATCAATACCTAATTCAATCCCATCAACTTCCATAGCATCCACTACACTATCACAAAAGTTTTTAATATATTCACGTTCATCTTTACTTGGTTTCATACCCTCAATTGCTTTAGTAAAGCCGGGTAACTTTACTTCTGTCCATACAATATTTTCATAATAATCATCAGCTGATCCTTTCGTGGTTGGTTCCGTCTCACTAATTTGTGGAAGTGCATCATCAGTAGCTGTATCATCTGCACAACCTTCTGGACCCAAGAAAACATCATGACAATTTTGACGCAAGTTATCATATAAAGCTTTAGTTGTTGATACCCATGTTATACTATCACCTTTAGCGAGTGCAGTAATATCTTCAACTTCGGTAGCCCATGGATTATCTCCACCTAAACTAACATAGTATTTTTGAAATTCGAATGGATTTAATCCACCAGTGCTATCGATATCAAACTTAGTTGCCTGTGTTAGAAGTGTTAGACATGATTCCTCTTTGTATTCATCATTTTTACCTTTACGGGGGTCTAATATATCGGCTAGGTTAGTATCTTCTTGTAGTGATCGTGAATCTCCTTTTAATGTCTTTTGTTGTGTAGTAGCAGCTTGTGTGGATGATATTATTGTAGAGAGGATTGCAACTCCTATTATATTAGAGTGTGGTCGCTTCATGATATTGTTTTTTTTGTATTTGTTATCTAGTTTTGTGTATAATTTTTAGGCGTCAAATGAGCTGATACCACGTCCTTCTTTCACAGATATTTCAAGCGACTACTCCTCTATATGCCCTATTTATTTAATGCTATATACGGCCACGTGAATCTCCTCAAGAGTAGATATTGCTTGTCATCACTCGTACAAAAAAGTATAGCGCTCACTTTAAATGCCTCTATGCGAAAGCATGCGAGAAAAGAAAAAGTTTGAAAAGAGGTAGATTCTACCTACAGAATCTTTGCTACGACACAGCCTTAACGGATACCATGCCAGATACGTACGCAAGAATGAAATCCTCTCCAAAAAATCAAATCAGCACAGGCTCTCTTTGTTATCGTAGTTGTTACTTAGCTCTTTGTTGCTGTTGTTGTACTGCTATTTAGGGAGAGGATATAGGATATATAAACTAATCAGGAGACAATAATAATAAGAAAACGATATATAAACAACCATGGAATACGCTGACACCGCCGCCGCAGAAGAACCATCCTTACCACCAGTTCCAATGCCACTTCCAGTTCAACTTCCAATTGCAACCAAAATTGATGATGCACCAACTTCACCGAACAAACACTCTGCTGCATCATTATTAGTTGGTCTATCATCCGATGAACAACCTACTACTGTATCACAACATCCAAATAATCCCCTTTATAGTTCCAATCAGAAACCCACGGTAGCAAAAGGTCCATCAACAATGTCAAAAAAGAATAACGAAGATGATGTTATTGTGAATGCTATAGTTGGTGCTAATGTTAAAAAAAGTGGGGCTAAAAATGGTAGGAAGAAGTATTATTGTAAAGAAGAGGGATGTAACAATTTGTAAGTTGTATCATGTCGTATATACATATATCCTATTTTATATTATGTGCATATGATGTGTGCTTATAAGGAATAGGTGCATATGACGATGCGTACAATATTCACTTATTTTCATTGTCTAATATCTTCTTTTCCCGCATAACATTCACCTTAATAGAGTTCAGCTTGCAGGTTTATGCATCAAGCATGGCGCATCGAGGAAGAAATGCAGTTATGAGGGTTGTAACAATCTAGCCAAGGTATGCGGTCTTCTATATTTTTATAATATGTGTATAAAACAAATGCTTAATGCATTTATCACCTTCTGCCCTCATTCAACTAAACATTACAGGTAAAAGGTGTATGTATCAAACATGGGGCTAAAATTGTTGGTAAGCGATGTATTCATGAAGGTTGTAACAATTGGGCAAGAAAGAAGGGACTTTGTGTGAAGCATGGCGCTGATCGTAGTAATAATAGAGATACATGTATTTTGGCAGAAGAGACTGCTGCACTAGCCGCTGCTGTACCACCCGAGGCAGAAGTAGTAGCTGTTCCTTTGCTACCACCTGCGCTAGCAGAGCCCAATCCAATGGAACAAAATCCAGACGAAAATATTACACACCAAATTTGAATGGATGGTAGGCCAACTTTTATATCTATAACATATTATATGTCTCTACCATTTGATACTATTACAAAGTAGCAACCTCTTGTGGTTTCACCCATGCAATCATAGTTTCCTCGCCCTTTTCATCAGGACCTAAACCAATTGAATCCCTATCGACTCTCAATACTATCCTCGTTGGCAAATCTATTGTTGATATAGTCCCAGTTCCTCCGGCAATACATATACCATCTGGAAATTCATCATCATATGATACAGATGGATCATTATTCGTGTCCGCTGGCCATATGATTCGCACTTTATCTCCTCTTGTTGGACTTTCTCCTGAATCTGATGATGTTGATTCAAACAAGTTGGCACTTGGCAATACTTCAACTTTTTCATGTGGATTAGCAAATGGATCACGATATATCCCTGTTATTACCCCATCATCAACAAATCGATCCTCAAAGTTATCATCCCACAGCAAACATTCATCTGAAGTACCAAACCACTTTTTACGTCTTTTTGTGATAATCTTGTATACTCTGTCACGTAATCGAGTTGGTAATACATATCCTAGTAACGCTAAATATTGAATAACCTTGAGACGTTTTGATGGCCCATTTAATGATGAAAGTATTTGAAAGACCGCTGAGGAGTTGATGTATGTTTTGTTTGCACCACAAACGACTATTGATTTGTACTTTTCTTCTTCTGCATTATTATCATCTAATATCACTTGTTCACGAAGTTCATCTGACATACGTCGAACCAGCAAATCACCCACACGAGATTGCAATGCTGCAAATCGTAATTTGCCTCGTGCGTCATCACCACTTCCTACATCATACTTTAATAATGTCTGTACGAATGTATTGCACATGTTACACTCTCCGTCAAATAACACTATAGGTCTATCATCTTTACTATTGAACAATGCCGGTACTGCATATGTTTTGTAGACATAACTATTATCAAGGAATGGACATCCACCACTCTTAGAGGAGTCTACTTGTGACATGGGAGAGTCGGCCGCTGCTGATGCATAGTTGAGTGATGTTTTTGTTATAGAAGAAGTTGATGATGGAAATTGAAATGCATTGCTATGTGATATGCTTGATGTGGATAGACATATCAATAGCAAGGAGAAGATAAAGAGCGCCATCTTGTGATAGGAGAGGCGATCAAGTAGTCCAAAGTTGATGGGGTATGGTCTATGGTAGGGAGTTGAAGAGTGAATGGATAAGTGCATTTGGCGACTAGACTTCCCCTTCTCGCTCGACGAGCAGAGATAAAAGTTCGACAATGGAGAGAGGCCCACTCTATGGATAGCACACTCTAGCAATGGCAAGGTTAAGCTTTTGAATAATAGAGACATACACTGCTACGGCTTTGCTCATCGAGTGAGCCCGCAAAATAGATTGTGATTACAGATATCGATATAAAGTTCTTCTAGTAAGATACTTTTAAATTGTTTACCCTGAGTTGTCGTGACAAAGTTGTCGCTGAGGGATCAAGTACCCATTAGGGAACTGGAGATCACATCAGCAATAAGGCATTTGACCGATTTGCAAAAGAGGGACGGCCAGGTATATCGGATAGGTTGCAGCTGAACATTGATCATATCATATGTGCACAAAAATGGGTAAGCATTGCAATACAACAAAGATAAGTCTAAGTATCGAGGAGACAATAATATGTAAACGAATGAGCAAAAGACGAAGACCATATGGAGATTATCACGGTAAATGCAATAAAGAGCATACAAAACGAGATTTTGTAAAGAATCGCAACCGCCGCTCGAGGAGGATACAATCATCGCTCATTCTATCATCAATGCTCCATCAAACCAGTGCCATCCAATTTCAATCATCCTCTTCCACTCATCATCATCATGATTATAATAGAATATTACAATCTGGTCTATCAATAGGATCATCAGTAAACCTTGACAAATGCTACACACATCTACATACCTCTGATACCAATCAAGATTCTATATTATCACCATCTGAATTTTTATTATATGTCCAATCATCAGCAAATGGATTGTTAGATACTAACGAATATGGTATGCCAATAACACAATTTTATATGCTACCACAAGAGTTTATAGGTATATATAACTTTTTCGCCTGTGGTAATGCCAATTATGGTTGTCCATCTGTTAGTGGTATAGATATTAGTGGTGTTTCAGAAGTTGTTGAGGGTGAAGAAGAAGAGATTATGTCATCACAGCAGACTACACTCATGTTTCAATTATGTAAGTTGACGCAGCAAGCTGTTGATAAGTTGGAAGTTGTAACTGATGAGCCTACTAGTAGTCCAACACCAATTGGAAGTGATGAGAAAAGTGTAGAGCCGACGGTTGCTTCGACTACTTCATTTGCTCCTTCAACAAGTAGTATTGATGAGCTTGTGAATGCAACTGAGACACCTACGGTCACTCTTCAACCCATTAACCAGCCTACTGCGGTCACTTCTATACCGACAAGTTCAAGTATAGCTAATATCACTCAGCCACCAACTGAAAGCAGTAACGTGACCACTTCTGCACCGACATTAACAATCACAACAACACAATCACCAATCACTTCACCCACAATACTAACGAACACACCAACAAGACTTCCAACATTACCAGAATGTCCACCACTCTATCAACAAGAAACATCATATACAGCGGGTGACATGGTATCACAACTTATTAATGCAGAAACGAATCAATATAACTATTATCAATGCAAACTATTCCCCATGTCAGGATGGTGTTCCCAAGAAGGCTATGAGCCGACTGTTGGTTTGAATTGGAGTCAAGCGTGGAATTATGTCGGTGCCTGTACGCTGCCAGATGGGACGGTGATTACATCATCTCCAACTGTTCAACCTGGAATCACTGAAACGGGTGTTCCAAGTAGCAGTAGTAGTCCAAAGCTACCTTCTTCTGATTCAACAATGTCTCCAGAGGCTCCAACTCGAATGCCATCCTATATTATAACTTTGCCTCCATCCGACAAGCCTGTATTAGTACCAACAATAACATCAAAAGCACCGGTATCAACTCCAATTATTGATGTGGATGATCCACCCTACTCGGGGCCACTTTTAACTACATTCCAATATGAGATTTTCAATACCAAACGATTATCTGCATACTCCATAACAACAGGAACTAGTCCTGATAATGATATGATGAATGTACTTGAAACTAGTACTACAGAATTTGTTGATAGTGTAGTTGATGAAACATTCAGAGGTAGTAACAGCGCGAAAGCGGATGGTGTGGATCATAGTAAGGATAATGAAAATGTACGAAGAAGAAGATTACCTACCAATGAGCGAAGATTGAAAGTACTTCTTGAACCCGGCTCGGTATCGATAAAGCAAGTTACGGATATATCATGTCCTGGCTCATCATCAACAATTGCACAGAATAAGGAAGAGAGTGCAACGTGTCAAAAGGTTACAGTTCAAAGTGAACTCACACTCATTGATGAGCCAAAGCAGGCCACACAGCTGCAATTCTCAAGCAGTGTAAGCCGTGCATTGTATGAACCAGGTATAACATACCCAGAGAATAGTGGTATCGTATACCTAGGTCCCGACGGTTCATCTGTGAGTGTCATACCTGGTGTTGAGATCGGAGATAGAGCACCGCCAAGCACTGCTCCGCCAGAAGATGGCAATGGCTCTACCACACCCGGGTGGGTTATACCGGTATCAATTGGCGCAGCAGCAGTGGGATCAATCCTATTAGTACTCCTAGTCGGTAAACAGGTACAAAAGAGAAAGAGAAATGGTATACAATATCAAGGATATATTGCCAAGGCGCCCAATGAGAGAGACCTTCGGAATGATATTGTAGGCAGTGGCTCAGCCGAAGAGGTGGCAGTCTTTGTGGGTAGTCAGACGAAGGTATCTCCTTATAACGATCTAACTCCGGCTTTTGAAAATGTCGACGATGGTATACCAGAATACAGGGTAAAGGATGGAGCATCCAACCCGTTCTTGAGCAATTCAAGTTCCTACTCGTCTTCATCAAAACCATCTTCACCATCTTCCGAATATTCAAACAGCAGTAGTGGTTCTTCTTATACAAGTGGAAGCTCGTCAAATGAAGACTTGACAAATGCCGCTGCCTTGGCAAGTACAGACGAACAAATTTGGGAGAAGGCTATGCAAAAACATGAACAAGAAGTCGATTCACCAAAGAGTACCGAGGCTCAACAGCAAGCACAATGGGCATTATCAACATTAAATGAATCAAGCGAGAGAAGTGATACTGACACGGATACTGATAACTTTTCCAAGTCAAACATGTCAATGTCTGAAGCCTCAAAGGGCTCACAAATGAGTGTTTATAGAGCAGGCGTAGAAGCATTAGTAAAAGAAGTCTGTCCTGAAAAGATTGACCAAATAGATGAAATGATGATCGAGTATGAAGGAAGAGAAGAGATTCTAATTGGTCAGTTATCGTCCCAATTAGCTGCCAAGAACAGAGAAAGCAAATCAAGTACAGATACCGACGACGATGCTAATTATACCAATCTCTATACCAAGAAGGATAAAGATGATGATGACAAATCAGATGCTTCATCAAGTGTAGGTTCATCTGATTGGAGCTCTAATGATGATGGGTATTCAAGTTTTAGTGGTTCTTTAAGCACAGATCAATCTGACATGGATGCTAGTATGAGTTCTGTCCCTGATATATCAGAATTGGATACAACACCACTGAAAACTGAGGGTTATCTTGGGAGTGGCAAACCAATGTTCAGTCCGGTCGACTCGCCTGGCAGAGATAGATCATCGCCTAGTGATGACGAACTAGATAGCCAAATGAGTCAATCAGAAGAGCTGGGTATCGCAAAAAGAGAAGATTTAGACGCTGCTATCCAAGCCGGTGACTGGAAGGCCGTCGGGGCTACTGCAGCTTTGATTGCCAATTCTAGTTCACCAACCAAGCAATCATCATCTCCATCCAACAAAAGTGATGTAGATACATCAAGGGGTCACTCTGTTTCCACACACGAAGCTAGGCAAGTTAATGAGCTAGAGGAGCTCATTGAAAAAGGAGACTGGACGGGATTGATGGACGCAGCTAATAGATTCGAGAATGCTTCCGATGCTGGTAGTCTAGAAGACGATTCAGTCAGGCAGAGTAACTCGTCCTTAATGGAGACATTGATAGGAAGTCATGAAACCGACGAAGAACACTCAACTAGCGAGACACCGAGTTCTTCACCAGGATCTAAAAGCTCTGCAGAGCTGAGAGCACAGATTGAAGATCTTGTAATGACTGTAGTACCGTCTGAACTCGAGAACTTAGACGAAATGCTACTTCAATTCAAAGGACGAGAAGATGAGCTTATATCAACACTCAAAACTATGAAGAGAAAGAGCACGGGCCACGATGACGACGATGATGATATGTCAGAACTTGGCGCATCAAACAGAGAAGGTGGCCCTATTAGTGTGTATGAGAGTGACGCTTCGACTCTATTGCCCGGAACGTCGTCTTCCAAGTCAAGTACTGCATCTCAGAATAGCCAGAGTATTGCGGATAGCAGCGAAGCAAGTAGATATCAAAGCTAAGATTTAGACTAGACATTACTTTAAATGGTATCCTTCTTCTTTCTCTTCTTCATCTTCTTCATTGCTCTTGCCAAATCACTCATACTCTTCTCCTCTCTCCTTCTTTTATCTCTCTTCTTGTCATATCTTTCTTCCTGTGGCTTTTGACTAAATGTTGAACTACTACTTCTGCTATTGCTTATCTTTTCTTTATTCTTAATCAGATTTCGTCGCTCCTTTGATTGTTGTTTTATTGATGTAGCTTTTCTATCAAATGATCGTTTTGCAGTAGATGATGTATAACTCTGTGTTAAGTTATCTAAACGGAGTATAGAATCAATATGTTCTTGGATAATGTCTTCTTTTGATACAACTACTTTTTGTGTTGAGTTTGTGATTGTCTTCTTCTTTCCCTTCTGCTGATTGCCATCATCGATATCCTCATTGCTCGATACCAGCGGGGTTGTAGTTTGTAGTAGTAATTTCTTTACGAGTTTTGAGCTCATATCTTTGGGATATTATACTATCAGTATTCTTCTTATTGAATAGCCGTATAAATATTGTTGTAATAATAAAGAAGAAGGTTATCAAAAATTGTTTATTGTGGTGGTTGTTGAAGTTAAAATGTCGTACGGCGAGATAAAATACGAATGCCAATGTAAACATATACTATATATAACCAACCCAAATATCAAACGCTGAAGACTATATTATATACTGCATACAACTAATACAACTCTCGAGAGTATCGTATGAGTGGATGAATGAGAAGAAGAAAAAAGGATACCGACTGACAATACTTGACTATTCTATCTCTGTATCTTCTCCAATGAGTGTGTCACATGGCAAATTTGCCCCGGCCGGTATCCAACCTCAAAAATATAAAAAAATAAAACACTCATCGCAATAACTCATCATGACTATCGGCGGCTCCTACGGCTAATAGAGGATACTATCGTCGTAATCCGCCGCATTTATCAATGATATACAACCCATACTAAATACTGACAAGAAGGATTCGGACAAATCGCCCAATAGATGACGAAATTCTACATCTCCTCAACCACCCCCTCATCGATGAAATATTGACATACTTGTGAGGATGTGTGGCTTGTTGCCGGACTTATTGTACATCTATCACCACATAAATCGTCCTATAGTGGTATTGCAATATGATGGTTGATTTGGTATGGTGGTGACGGTGTAGGAGGACAGTAATGTGGTCTACAATAGTCGTTTCATATTTACTTATAAATTTGAAAAATGTGCACATGATATGTCAACAACTAATAGAATAGGATTAAGTTATTTGGCACTATAAAATACATTGCAATCATGTAGTTTAATACCATAATAATGCATAAGAATACTCTTTATTGTTCAACAGCTATCATAATGGTGCATTAGTCAGCACCCACCTTGTATGTTTAGTAGCTCAAAGTAGAAACACTGAATACAACCGACCATTTCAATAGATATAATGTCTCCAATGGTAAAACCATCATATCTCCACCTTCTTATGCATTAGCTGATTGTTGTATTGTGTTGGGTTCACTTAGATTCGGTCAATTTAGACATCAAACATCAATTATAATAACCAATCCCCACCTCAACTCAACTTAACCAAAGTTCCAACATATACTTGATATATTATCATCCAATAAACTCCACACATCAAAATAACATTCATAACCTCATCTAAACTCATTATATTGTCAGTTTGCCAATGGTTTTAGTGCCTAATCACTCAAACAATGGTATAATGTCCAATATCAGATTGTTGCTGTATTGTTTGTGTGTTGTTGTATATTGTTGTGTATTATCCATATCCCTCCTCGTCCATAGGCTAAATCTCTGTAACAAATATAACGATACCTCTACTATTGATATATTGTTGTGTATAATCCCCACCCATAATATTATTACCACACCATATCACATATCCTTTTGTACTACTCTGACCGCCGCAGATTGCGTGTGTATTGTTTGTTGCTGATTGAGGATGGACTCCATTAAAGTAACACCAATACTCCAACACTCATAGCCATATCATAGCATATACCAACCACTAATACATGATAAATCTAACCCAACATACCCTACTAACTGCAATTGTGTCACCACCCTCCACCAATAAACAACAACAATTAAATTAATTATACCCACTGCCATTCAAATTAAACCCTCCAATCTCTAAGCAACCAATACTAATTCATCTAACAACCTATAAACTAATTGCAATTATTTGTTTGGTGTTGTAGTATTGTTGTATATACCACCCTTTACATTATTAACATATCAAGGTGCACCTTAAAATAAACGACATTTTGACGGCGGCACCTCCGACATATACGCCCCCCAACAACGCCATCTACGTAGACCACGTCATCATATATCATTATTTATCAGCTTGATCGATTATATTGGTGTATATTGTTGTGTATGGTTGTATATTGTTGAGTATTATTGCAATAACATATCGTTGTAACGGCTCATTTTGTTAGTAATATACTGTTGGTACAATTGAAGCGGTTCTGGCATTATTCCAAAGTATCTATCCTCAGCATAAATCAATATAGGTCCAGTGAGTAATGTTCCGGTGGTATTTCATTAGTATATGAGTGTTGGTCGCCGTGCCGCCGCCGATTGCCTACTATGGTTAAATTCCATGATGCTTGAAAAAGTGTGAGATTTCTATGGGAAACTTGTGGAACTTACTGGAACTTATTTTAGATGGATACCCGGCCGGGGCGATTTTGCAAAAGTGACACACTCCATTGAGGGATGGACAAACAACATATAAGCATCATATATCCCTGCTACATACACTAATATGTGTAGTAGTAGTCAAGACGGCGACGCTAGATCGCTGGCGTTGCTTGCAACTAATATAATAGAAAAAGTAAAAATAAATGACACATCACATGCACATCAACAACAAGAGGAAGCAATTTCTTTAGCCAATAGATCTATCCAGTTGTCACCTAATGACTCGATTGGATACGCAGTACTTTCAACAATACCATTAGTCAAGTTCGAAGAGCGTATGACGTCTTTGAAAAAGGCCATTGATATAGAACAACAACAAAGAAAGACAGTAAAATCATTAGTGGCAATATCAACCAGTCTTCTGCGCCTGTTTATAGAACCAAGAGAAGAAATAGCACGCGGTAAAGACAAGCTAACTACAAAGAGTATAATGCGTGCAGATCTCAGTATCAACAGATTGACAGGTTTAGATGAGCATAGTATATATAAAGATCTTAACTCGGCGCTAGATGATGCAAAATTACTCATTTGGAATAGACGAGAGGAGAAATGGAACTCAGATCCATCATCCGCATCATTCTCATCTATACCACACAGTATACATTGCCTAGTATACGTTCATTATAGACTTGGTACTATATTCCGAACCATGCTGCCAAAGATGTATCATCACTCAAAGGCCCAACATCACTTTCAATCAGTATTAGGTCTACTCAATCCTCCACACATTGTTGATTCATTCGAATTGCAATCTCAGCCTGAACTATATGATCTGAAATTGAAATCAAAGTTTTGGTTAGGCACTCTTAATGATGACAATAATGAATCTGCTGTTGAAAGATGTCCATCAAATTATATCGTTTCATTATATTCGACATTTGCTGAAAATTTCGACGATCAGCTGGTTAACAAGTTACATTATCAAACACCTACAAAGTTAAGAAAACTAGTGGATGAAGTAGTCAAACAGTCATCTCAAAACGAATGCTTCACCAACTTAGCCGATCTGGGGTGTGGCACGGGCCTATCTGGTTTATCGTTTAAAAATTTAGCAACAAACATGTTCGGGGTCGACTTGTCGCCTGAGATGATAGCAAAAGCTGAGAAGAGAGGTTGCTACAAGTCACTACATGTAGGAGATATTGAAAGTATCTTAACAAGTCCAATATCTACTGGAGAAGAAACATATGATATGGTAATAGCATGTGACGTATTTGTGTATATTGGCGACTTACAATCGGTATTTGAATCAGTAGCAATGTGTCTTCAACCAAATTATGGATTGTTTGCCTTTTCAACTGAGTTGTTAGAGGAAGATAAGAAAGACAATGGCTACACACTGCAGACAACTGCCAGGTATGCACACAAGCAATCCTACATTAAATCACTATCAGAACAGTGTGGATTAAAAGTTGTAGCTATGAAGAATGATGTGATTCGGAAGAACGCTGGTAAGGATATACAAGGGACATTGACTATCTTCTCCATAAAGTAAAAGAAGAGACAACTACTTCAGAGTAATATATAATAAACTTACTCCGACTGGAATACCTGTAAGTGATTTGATCTGAACTAAGGATTCATTACATTCATATCGTACTCATAATTGTCAAGATTTTTAATATTCCACATGTAAGCATTTTGAGGTGATGTACGGCCTATGCATGTTTTATTTGTTGTTGTTGTGAAAGCGTACGAGATGTTACTCGGCACATGGCCGCACAAGGCTCTCATATGATGTCAATATAGGCACTAAATAGTATTTTTTTATCATTCTTTCAGTTGTTGAAGGTTTGGCTAAGCTTGTTTTCTTCAATACCCACGATATCACATATTCGATACAAGTGACAATGAATATCAAAAAACGAGTTCAGACTTACAAACTATTATTGGCAATAGGAGTGCTCATCACATTCTTGACATCCTTTTCATTAATTGCACTGCATGAACAAATCATAATCGACAGTGTGTCAAATCATCCCTTCTTTTATGATACTACCCAAAATACATTTAGTGGTAGTAATAATTTGCAAACATCAAATGGCGATATAGTATGGCCTCTTATTCTCACTGCATACACCGAACCATCATCAATAACAGATATATGGTACAATGATCCATCAGTTGATAAACCAATACCAAAATCTCCCCTACCAATGAGAAATATACGTAGTAATAATTTGACACATCTAATGTTTCCCAAAATAACATATACTTCCACAGATGCAACAGCATCAATATGCAACAATGTACCATCTCTACTACCGATAGATGAGTTTGGAACTACTATTAATGATCCATACTTACCCTGGATACATGATTTATTCATCAGTAGTGATAATAAGTATGTTAATATCATTGCACAGAATAGAAGACGTTGCCATAAGGGCAAGTTTCATAAACATGATTTGAAATTCTGGGAAGGACAAGTTGCATTATTTCAACCTGTGGCAGTGAAACGATTGAATAGTACAAATATAGATAGCAATAGAATACAATATAGACTAAGTACACACGAGGAAGCAGATTCAGATGGTATAGAAACTCGATTTATATGTAGATTCAAATCCATAGATTATACACAACAAGCCGTATCATATGAAGGAGAAACATTATCGAATTATCCATTCAATTATGAATTTGTTAATTGGAGAAAGGCCAAATCAACAATGGTGGAAGATGGGAAGGAACAATCATCATTCTGGTTATCTCCATTGATGTTTAACTGTCCTATTCCAATACATTTGCAACAACAACAAAACAATTTACTATTGGATATTATACCCATACGAACACCAACAAGACGGAATGATCGTGATGGTTTCTTCTTTCATAAGGGACATGGAGGTCCCATGACCTTTGATGCTGCAAAGATGTATGGAAAGACTCATATATTACCACAAACCAAAGATTCGGGTAGATGGGAGAACTTGCCAGTGTGTAGTTTGAAGAAGCCTCAAATACAAAGCACTGGAGAAGCGAATTCACTACCCAAGAAAAAACCTCATCGTCTTGTAGCATGTACATGGACATCAGCACTACATCAACGTCGTGGTAATGAACGTCGTATCTCCGATGGCAAGGCACGTTTACGAGAATGGATCGCATTCAACTTGGAAGTGGGCTTCGATCATGTCTATGTTTTTGATAATACTGGTGCCAACGCTACCATATTCCGTCTCAAGAATGAAGTCGATCCAGACTTTGGTAATAATACAGTTTCTAATACGGTTCGTGATGATTTGAGCTCTGTTACAGATCTCTTCCCTTCATCCAAAGTGACACGAATTGACTGGCCAGCTACTATTTGCAATAACAATCGACCAGCACATAATGATCCAGGAGAGAGATCAAGTCAATATGCAGCCGAAGCGACCTGTCGAACAAGATATGGTCCATACACCGATTGGATGGCAAGTATGGATCCAGATGAATACTTTATACCAATGGGAAATCATACCAGTTGGAAGGAGATACTCGATAAAGTTGATCGTGATGAAGGAAGAAAAGTGTTAAAGTTTAGAAGCACCAGAGCTCGACCATTACTGAGTACATTGGTGTAAGTTTTGTGTCTCTGTTGTTTGACTTCACTCATACATTTGAACTCTCTAATGAAAAGACCCTCTCTATAGTCCAACATTTGATGAAGGCGCCGAAGAATGTACACACAAAATGGCAAAGGAACATAATCAATGCTTGATGAAGAGCGAAGATAAGACATACTTGGAAACATATAATTGTGAATATATAAAGTCTCCGAAACCTGAGAGGTTTTCAAGAGCTATGGTGAGCATTAGATATATGTATCTTCTTGTTTCTTTGTGTTATTACCCAAACTCATCTCTTGATGTTACTTCCAGAAACAATTTTATCGACCCGATTTTGTATTATCACACTTTGTCCACTATTCCACAGTGACAGTAAGTATTCATGTATGTCCCGTCAACTCAAGTTTCTCTTGTACATATCAACTCATTCATCATCTTCTTCTTTATCACAAAGACGGATCTTGCAACAGAAAAGCAACATACCAAAGGTAGATTTATTCAACAAGCTACTACCAATTCTAAAACAGAGAGATTTGTAGATGAGTTAAAAGAGGGAGTGCTAATACATGCAAAGACTACAGTTCCAGCGGAGACATTCTCTCGTGAAAAGATGTGCAAGTTGAAAGCTCCGTCACATTGTCTCGTTGGTATCCCATGTCCAGATAACCTTCCATTTAGTGATGCATTACATAAAGACAATGTATTTCACAATGAGAAGGGAGAGTTTTGCAATTGTTGGATGAATCGCAAAGTAGATACGTATTGGCTACCAAAATTGAAGGATGCATTGATAGAATTGGAAGTGGTGGGTGGCATAGTGATGAACATCAATAATCCAAGCCAATAAATGAACGTCAATTCTATCATAACATATTAATATCATTGATTTCAGGATATGTACTGGCAGTATAGTAGAAGTATACGAGACAATTCGCAACTACTTGTTGCACCTCTCTTTTTGAAAAGGCAAGAGAAAAGTCATAGATCCTTCGCAACATCTGTTGGCAGCTTGCAAGACAGTCATCAGTCAATCAACAAAACCATCATCTTTTTTGATGGCGTATAATAGGGCCTCATTGTTGCAATTGCACTGAATCTGTGCATAATATTATATATTCATATCTTGTACCATACATTGATGTTTTCATTTATCATTAGCAAGCATTATTATAATACAACAACAACGAGAAGAATGTCAGGTGTTGATCAATTTAACGATCCCCGTATCATCTTATTTGTAGTATATGGCTTGTTTGTTATATGTTTCATTTGTTACTGGACGATGTCAAGATTTAACCTAACTGAATACTTCTGGCTAATGATGGGATATGACTTGAGTGATAGAGATGTATCTACATCAGATGTCGAGAGGTAAGAGTATTTATGATTCATTCCAGTGATATGATATACACACTCACCATTTATGTTTGCTCATCAAACATCACAACAGGGAAGAAGCAAGACGAGAGGCGATGCAAGCATATGTCAATACACTGACAGAGGGGAGATTATATGATCTAATGTCTAGACAAAGAAAGAAGGAGATTGACGATCTTAGACGAATTCTTATCACAGATCTACTTGAAAACTTTACACTTGTGAGTTATATGATATGATGTATCTATGATATGTGTTCTTGTATGTTATATATAATACTTACATTTCTCATATTATGTGCAATAGAAATTGAATGAAGAGAGCATGCTAAGAACAAATAGTACCAACAGCACTCAAACAGATATAGAAGAAGGATTGCAATGTGATGATAATAAACATGTTGAATCTGAATGTTCAATAGATGAAAATACCGAATTGGAGACGGAGACACAAACAGATATAGAACATAATGACAAAGATGAGCATATCATATCAATAAAAGAAGAAGACACACCAACCGAAGAAGGCAGATACAGTCATGTTATAATCCCTCCTCCTACTGGGTATTGTGGTGATAATGATAACAAAGCAAGCCGCAAGGCACCAATGTTTTGTGCTGTATGCTTATCAGAGTACGAAAAGGGTGAGACTATATCATGGTCAATGAATGAACACTGCACTCATGTTTTTCATACAGATTGTATAATTTCATGGTTTGTTACCAATGGTAGAAAACAATCATCTATGCAACGATTTCCAGACAATCCTAGCAAGGAGAAGCTATTGAATTATCAACTTGATTGTCCATGCTGTCGACAAAGCTTTGTAACCTTGAATGACGAGAAGACCTAGAAGTATACATAATTAATAGCTTAACATCATCTCCTAGGTTTATGCAAACTTATGTATTCAAAGCAATCACTAGATTCATACATACATCGAAACTTATTGATCATCGGATCTTCATTTCATATCTTCTTTAAACACTCACAGGTGATTTGGTAACATATGACAACATGAACTTTTGAAGCTGCTGTTGTCTTAATATCAGCCCATTCAACTTATCATCTTTCTCGTTGCTTACTTCTTCTTCTTGAAGCCTTCCTCCAAGTCTACGACGGGCAGGTTTGCATCCAGAATAGTATATATTTGGATACTCTCCGTAATACATCCCACTCATAACACCTAAATTCTCATCATTCGTAAAGACATACCCCTCCGGACATGGTCTATTACTTGGATCGGAACATTCCCGTACTGCCCACCAATAATGTTTCTGACAACAATGTACCATTGTCGTTGATAGATAATGCTTTGGTTGTAATGTCATGTAGTCTGGTATAGTCCTATTATCATTAGAGCATAGTTCAATACCACCCGATACCGGGTACCAAGTATCATTATTTGATAAGGTAATATTATTACCACTAACATCATCAGCGGCAATATAATGCCCGACAATATCTGTATTCCAATATTCATTCATTGGAAAGTTAGGTATAATTGTACTTAGTAATGAACGCCATACACCCTTAGTTGTAATTGTATTTGTACGTAATTCTTGATTGATAGATTGTGCATTTGTTAATGTTGATGCTGTTAGTTTTAATTGTAAGTTGATACATCCACTACCATCATTATTACCAATTCCATTATTACATACATTGATAATTTCAACATTGGATTGATACTCATTATTTGTACAATAATCTTGACAGACATTTGTTTTAAATGTTTCAATAAAATCATTTTCATATTGTGTTACAGTTGAACAATATTCATATGCAAAACAAACATCAAATGATAATAATACCTTATTCATATCATCATTGTTTGCTAATGACGTATCTTGTTGTAAACTGTACGATGCTGTTCGGTTTGGTAAATGGCTGTACTCTTGTATGAATGTTAATGTTTGATTCGATGATAGAGTTATTGGTATTGTCGGTCCTAGGGGTATTAGTTGGGCGTCAATTGCAAATAGTTGAGCCATTGTTGCAATGAATATGATTGCAATGTTGGCCTTCATCTTGACTATCCTCCCTCTCTAGCTCTAGAGTGCTCCTCCGCCCTTATTGTATGCTCTATTGATGAGGCACAAGCATGCTAGAAATGAAACTGGGACACATCAACACAATATGGGGGCACATCTGACAAATACAAGGCCGGTTGATCATTTGTAGGTGCTGCATTAGAGTGAGCCGCAAGTTGATTAGCGACGAGGGCTTCTCTCACACACATTTGATTCTTGCATGGCCGTCGTGACCAACGGTACTATAATGATTTTCTTGCATTACAAAGCAAAGAAGCCCTCGTACTATTGCCTCTACTCGACACAGCACCGCCATGGCCTCTCTCCTAATCACACCACACGGCTATCTAATTATGGTATTGTTGATAGAAGAAGCGCTCGGTAATGACTTTTAAGTCATCTTGTGTTATTACTACATCTAGTTGGGGGAGATTGCAAAACGTAAAGTAACGAAGCATACCATAAATGTATCATCTCACGAATAATTAATAGTGCTCACCGTTATCAATAATCCCCATTGCAATATTCACACACTCATTGGTCTACGTGTGTAAACAATATCGTCAATTGGCGTTAAGGTATCTCGCATTATATATCTAAAAGATGGCTGACTACGAACTAGAGGCACAAATATTATTAAACTCAATCCGGAAGGATAAAACTAGATCAGTCAACAAACTCAAGAAGAAGAATGATAGCAGAAGAAGTAGCAGTAGTAATAAAAGCCGCAGTCGTAGTAGAGGTAGACTAAATGAGAAGAAGGAGGATACACATTGTGAGCTGAATGATATCCAAAATGATATCAACAAAGTAGATGATTGCAATAGAGTTGACAATACCAAAGATGTCAATCAAAATCAAGGTGAACCAACTCGTATAGGCGCACTGCCTTCAATGCAAAATGATCCTATACTAGGGCGGCGAAAGTCCGCATCACCATCACTTTCAGTGTCACCAGCTCGTACCTTGAGTACATGTCCTGAATCTTCTACTGAAGATGACAGTAGTAGTTCTATCAGCAACTCGAGCATTAGCAAGAGTTATAGTAGATCAAACACCAATAGTTCAAGCATCTCAAACAGTTCAAGTAGTAGCTCCGACAGTGATATAGACTACAACACTTCATATCGTATAACTGGTCTCTCTGAATCAGATACTACTCGCTCCACATGTGACTCCAAAATTACACCTAATTCAAAGGCTCGTAGCTTTGGTATATCAACATTACTGTCAGATGGTACCCCAATATCGAATAGTAGGACAGCTAGATTATTACGAGGTGAACAAATGAAATCAATACGGAAAGAAATGATGAGTAGACAGAGTACCAGTTCGTCTTATATCTCAGGACAGAGTAAAGTTAGTGGTAATAAGAAAGTAGATGAATCATGGAGATCAGCTTCAGGGTATAACATGTCGGAATGTGGTGGATTAGATGGTACAATCCATCCAAAGGCAAGTAGTCGTCGTAAAGGACGGTATAAATCTCCCCTCATTTCAAGTATGACATCCGAAGGCGGTAGTGGATTAAAGAGTATACATACTCCCACTCCTTGTGAATTATATGATCGATTAGATCGTAGCGGTAGTAGTAATATAGGAGGATCAAGTAGTAATAGTAGTGTTGGTAAAGAAACAAGTAGTGTAACAACGGGCACTACTTCTGGTAGCACTACTGAATCATCATCTTCTTCATCAGGGAGAGTATCAACATCATCATTCTCCTCTTCTACTGGTAGACATTCATTAGATAAGACGAATCATTCATTATATGATTCATCATCATTGGATAGAGCCAATCGTAGTATGTCAACATTAACAAAGAGTATATTCTCTAAACCAATAAAACGATATTCAACTAAGCATAGCAAGTCTACAAAAAAGAAGAATAACATAACAAAAAAGAAGAGAGTATTACAACGGAGTCCAAACTCATCATTAAGTTCATCACAAGTTGCAACATTAAGTGAATCACAAATATTCAATTATTGGGAAAGTCATCGTTGGGGCGTTGTACCCGGTGTTGAAGTTTCTGAAACGTCATTACTGAATAGTGCCAAGAGTAGCAATAAGTCGCGAAGGAATAGTTTCAAAGACTTATTATTACGACGTGAAACTGAGTTGGATAAAGAGCGGAGGAAGGATGATATGATTCGATTAGATGGTATAAAAGAGGAGAATCATCATGATTATAATCGAGATAACTATCAAGCAGACGAACAGTATCATAACGGAGAGGATACGGCGCTGGTATCCTATAGCGCAGAGTATACATTAAAAGACGATAAGGAGAATCAAATCACGAAGTCAATGAATCGAATTATTGAAGATGATCCGACAATGGTAGACGCGAACAGTCATCAACAGCCAGCACATACACAATCATATGTATACTTTGTACTATTCCTTTCATCAATGATATGTATACTCTCCTACACCACTCCCAAGACAATTTCCATATCAACATATTCAAACATTGACAAGAGTACATTGTCATGTTTAATAATATCAATATGTACATCATTTATAACATCAATAGTATTAAAGTTGGCTAAGACACGAAGATACATGGTAAAAAGAGTCAAGTTGGAAACATCAAGTATGAGAATTGAGTTCAAGAGTATAGTTAGTCTTGTATCTATCATATTGTTGATTGTTTGGACTATCATTAGTGGTATCATATTATTTGATACCACGGGTATCGAGGGACAGTATCGAGTACGAGTAGACGAAGAGCAAATATCAAATGCAAACTTATACTTTGGCACTTGGTCAAGTTTCAGCATAGCTTGTTGGCTATTTGCTGATAGATGTGTCTATTCAAGTGATCCACAATCAAGGAATCAAGTAAAAACTACACAACAACAGAACGATATATCCAAGGGATGGATATTGAACTTCTTCTACAGTATATTATTAGTTGCATTTTGCGAGTCAACGCGCAATACATGCAATACTGGAGTCCTTGAAGAGTCGACTTCTTTACTCTGTGAACAATTACACCTCGGGGTTGTCTTTGGCTCGTTAGGAGTAGTACTGACGTTTTTCTACTGTGGAGTGAAAACTTTGAGATCATATCGTATACTACAAAGTATCGATATGTACACTATAGAAGAGATGACCAAGCAATGGAATAGACGAGTTGATTTGGTATCCTGTTGTTTGAGTATTCTCAATATTTTGATATTTGCCTTGAATGTCGAGTACTTGACAAGTCAAATGCCGGCAATGTTGGGAAGTGAGATGGGTAATATCTACATTTGCAGTTGGATATGCTTTGGAGTAAGTGTATACTTACTGTTGAAACATGTTGATATAATCAAGAAGTTGGATCAGTCATCTATTAAACTACCCCAGCAACAACGAGCTAGAGTCTCAAACGAGCCAGATAAAACATCATATGCTGGGGGTAGCAGCAGTAGAATTCCTTTGATACACAAGATGATAAACTGTCATCATGGTTCCAAAGCCATGTCAGCTTTTACTGATGAGGACTCGTACGAGTATGACGAGGAGAGTGGTGGTTGGACTACATCTCAAACAACAAGCTATTCATCAAGTTCCAATTCAAATGAAAGTGAGGAAAGCGAGGTTAGTACAATCACCCCTAGTAACATGAACATTGGCCAGTTTAATGGACACGGAGGCCGCCCTACGTATTACTATGAAGAAGATGGCAACTTGACAATTGACTTCCATGGGCAAAGGCCAACAACTGGTCGACCACCCAGAACAAACTTTGAGTATCACCATCAGCAACCGACACATCAAGATGTTCCAATGAGACCTGATCCAACTGGTACGAGTCCAAGTAGTAGTCTTGAGAGTCAAGATGTGTATCAGATTCTAAAGCAACAAGGTACTAAGTCTCCTGATCAATCACTCGATAGTCAGATTGGAAGGTCAAAAGAAAAAAGACAAAATGCCAGGCGATCGAAGTCTATACCAAGAAGCTATCCGATATCTAAAAGCAAACCTACGCCTCCGAGTAGCCAATCGTCAAGCTCTCAGTCCTCCTCTTCATCATCAAAATCAACCCACGGTTCTATTGACGCAAACTTTGTAAATAGTATACGAAGTGCATCTTGGAGAAGAGCCGAGTCAATGCAATTTGAAGAGAATGAGCTTTATCAGCCTGTTAAGGACTCAAATGATAATGGTCCCTTTAGGCGTGAGAGTCTTGTATCTGACCCCGAAGTGAACCTTCTTATCAAAACTCTTAAGTCTGAGAGAGGGGTATGCGAAGCCTCAGACAAATCGGTCGATGGATCCGATCAAGACGATGACTCGTCGAGCAATGTTTCATATCTACCTCACAACAACGAGGGCACTGACTCGATTGAAGATACAACTAACACACAAACAGTAACTCCGAAGTTGATATCTACTAAGTTCTCCAAAGAAGGGAGCAAAGACACAGAACCAACAGCAGCTAGTACTGTATGCAGTACTACTATGTGCTCGATATCTGCCCTCGATACAAGCGCTTCTACTAGAGATACAGGGATCAGCGCTGGTCCTCTAACTGTTGCCAGTAGTTGTAGTCCAATCACAGAAGATGGTAGTATCGAGATGTTCTTTCGAGAAAGAGAGAAGCAACGTAACAGTATGAAGAAGGAGAAGAAGAAGGTACAACAGCCGGTAAATGAAGACGACATGTCTGATATAAGTGATGAAAGCAATGGTCAGAAACTAGTTGATCAATTATTAGCTCAGGCACAACAAAAACGCCGCAAGCCAAAGTCTAAACGTGGAGAGAAGAGAGTGAATGAGGTTTTGAAGCAGGCAGAACTCGCACACCGTAAACACTAACATTAGGTCGAGAAACTTATGTTTGTTGATTGATGTATAGTTAAATTAGTCACGTGCAATATACAGTAACATTTTAGTCTATAGGTGTTATCTTTACACTAGCACCACAACAAAGTGTACATACAGAGGAATATAAAATATAGTGTCAATCTCTAGACACGAAAACACGGCTGTTACACACTTTGATCATCCTCTCTAAGCTTTGTTGGTTCATTGCTCTTTATATGAGCACGTTCAATCGCCCATTTTGCTGCATCAGCTGCACCTTCATCTTTTCCTCCTTGAGGCTTTGCTTGATCAGCAATCTCCTGCCACATGGAAGCTGAGGCTAGGGCATCTTTCTCCTCTTGTGTTTTGGGTCCAGTATCTCCTACACCGGAATCATCCATAGCCTGATACGTGCCAGCGGCGGCTACTATCCCTGCCCAATCTCCTTTTGCAATGAGTTTGTCTAGGCGGTTTACTCGTTCTGCTTTGCTTGATTCTTCTATTGATGAATTGAAGGAACTGCTGCCAGAATCATCTTGTATAATCAAGCTATCGCCTCCATCACCGCTGCCCATCATGGCTGCGGCCTCACCTACTGCTCGCCAATCTCCCTTCTCTATTGCCAATTCTAATGATGACTGCGTTGTTTTTCTCGAACCAGATCTTGATTCCTCACTCGTCATGAGGGATGAACCCAAGTCTGAGACGCTTGAATCAGTAAGTGAACTCGAGTCTTCGCCGCCAGTCGAGTAGGAATCGTCTTGGTAATCACTCACACTTGAGTTGGAAGCACTTCCACCATAATGTGATAGGCTTGAGGAAGATGCAGAACCATCCGATCTATTTGATAATGCAGCCTTTGTTTTGGCTTCAAGCTTGGCAGTCTTTTGAACGGCAGCACGAGCTCGTTGGGCAACTGAACGCTCTTGCATAGTTCTTAAAGTCTCTACAAGCTCAGGCTCACGTCCTTCGAACTGCAGCATCATTTCATCTATATTGTCAATCTCATCTGGCACCACTCTACGTACCAATCTCTCTACTTCTGCTCGAATAGCTTCTTTATCTTCTGTGGAAGGACTTGAACTAGAATCAACATTTGATGAAAATTGTGTATTTTCGTCTTGTGGTGATGCACCCTCAAACTGAGCAGCGGCCAGGACGACGCCTTCCCAGTTCCCTGCTTCAACCATTCTATCAAGCTCTTCGGCTCGGTGGTTGGATTCACTAGTTTCTGTTTGGAAAGACTCACTTGTTTGTATTGAGGGTTGGAGTCCTTGCTCAGATTCGGACATTGACATTGATGACGAGTGGTCTGTATCGGCAAGAAGAGCAGCCGTCGCACCAACAACAGCCCAATCACCAGCTTCGATAGCAGCGTTTAGATCATCTCTTGTAACCTTTGGTTGCGCTAGTGGTTGAGTTGTTGGATGATCAGAGTGTATAGCCATTGCTGATTGCATTGGCATGTTTTCATCATAACTCATATCGGAATCCTCTAATGAATTGTCAGTGGGTATGAATGAAGGCCTAGCATCTTGTTGTGTTGAACTTCCAGCCATTGCTGTTGCAGCTTCGGCCGCTCCGATTGTTGCCATTAGTCTGTCTGGATTTCTATCAGGACTGCCTGGTAATGGTAAGAACGAACCATCGTCTGTCATCGAACCTGCATCAAATGATGCCGTATTCAAGGAACTTAATCCGGCACTACTACTCCAACCAGACTCTCCAGCACTTGAAGAATCATCGTAAGAAGAGGTTGTTTCTTTACCAACCTTTGACCGTTTAGGCGAGGGTGGTACACCGGAAATGAGAGGAACGTCAGTTGACGAGGGCGACCGAGCTTCAGAGGGAATATAGTCGGATGCATCATATGATTCTGTAGTCTCCAACACAGGTGGGGTTTCCCCATTACCGAGACTGTTAACTTTGTCAACCTCACCTCCACCATCACTCGTCTTCTTGTCTTGGGTAGGTTCATTATCACCACCGCCTCCATCATCTCCTCCTTCTATTATCCCTGCTTCTAAATCATCCAAATCTTTATTCCTAACTTCTCGTAGATCGGGATCGTCAACCTCATCACGCCTTCTCTTCTTGGCATACACATATGCAGCAGAATAAGCCACAAAGGCCGATGCAATCACAATTCCTGCGATTCCACCAGCTGATATTGTATCAGAATCTTCCGTCTCTCTATCTTCACCTGTTTCTACACTGTCGGGGCTTCCGCCACCTGAAGTGGGTGGAGTGATTATGTCATCAGTGTCGATTGTTGGAGGGATGACTGCTGCCTCACCGGAGGAAGGTTTAGATGAGACAGTGGGTGATTCTGTCATCCGAATTAACGAGTTAACAGGTGTTGGTGCACTAGTTGTTGGAATAGGCTCGCTCGTTGGAAGCCTTGAAAAGATTGGACCTACAACTGGTTGCCGGGTGGGTGAACCAGTAACAATTACAGGCTCTTTTATCGGTTGTTTTGTTGGCAAATCTGTAATAGGCATTTCAGTGGTTGGTGCCGCAATTGGAGAAAGAGATGGGGATAGTGTTATTGGACTCAAAGTAGGTGCCAGTGGTGTTGGTTTTGAGGAAGGAGTTTGGGTTGGTTCTCTCGTTGTGGGAGATATACTGGGTGGATTTGTAGCCTTTATAATGATGAAATAATGTGAGTATTGATTGGATTGATATTTCAATGCATATTATAAACACAAATCACAATTAATAAACACTTACAATCTTTGTTGGTTGAGCTGAAGGCGCCTGAGTAACACCCACCGTTGGACTTGACGTCGTTATCACTGTTGGACTACTAGTCAATTCATCTACAGCATAATCAATTGCACCTTGAGTCTCACTACAAACTGTTATCAAATATGCCTCCTCTAATTCACTCGGTGTTTCATTCGGATTAGCACCATCAACGAATATCCCACCATCCGCGCCTGTACAACAATCACTATTACTACCCTCCATTATCGTACATAAACAACTTAAATAAACAAAGTTGACCTTTAATACAAATGGTAAATCAATATAATTTGTTTCATTGAAGGTACCCTCACTTAATTCAGAAACGAAGGTTGTATATTCATCATTCGTTACTATACCATTACCATCAATATCTGATTCATATAATTTAGTAAAACATGATTCAGAAGGATTATTTGGGTCATATATTCGTGAAATGTATGGTTCGACTAATTCTGGAAATGATATGCTTGTTGTAATTGTTGGTAGTAGAGTAATGAGGAGAAATGAGAGTATAATTGATGTTGTGGATTGTATTAAATATCCTTCTTGTCTTCCTCTACGGTTTCGTATTCTTGTCATTTTTCTATTGTGTGTTATGTTGCATGTCTAATTTGTTACTCTTTTATACTTTGTGAAACTGGTACTATCTCTAATCTGTTTTCATATATATTTAAATAGAAAAGGCCACATAGGAGTTTAGTTGCAAAATCAAGTGGAGATAGAGAGAGAAAAGTTATGTGAGTGATTAATTGTGTTGCAATGAGATGGATTTATACAGATAAGCAACCCCGTCATTTGGACAACACATAAACCAAACAACAAAGAGTAACACAAAACAAACCCCAGCATTGCAATCCTAAAGCGACATATCATATGCACCTTGACTCGAGTTTTATCACCTACACCTTTACAAAATAGTAGCCATCTCATTTAAGCTGTAATCATGCCAATGATCAGATTTTTCTTCACATAACATTCAATTCAATCTCAATCATGGTACTCCTCCGATAAATTGCATTTATGTGTACCTCCATACATAAACCTCTCCGAGAAATGGGAGTGATCATATCACATACATATTGATCGCTATTCCAATATATATCTAGCACAATATAGTGATGTACCTTGCCATATCACAACATATCCAATGCGTATTACCAATACCTCACATCAATACTTACCTACCACAATCGATACTACACTAAATAACCAAGTAGCCTTTTAGATTACAGCCGACTAACCATATTTCTTTCTCAGTCACTAATCACAAACGCCCTCTGGTATATTGCAACTAAATTGGCCGATGCTTTCCTCCTCAGTAGTGCCCCTCTAGATCATCATTGCAGCGGCTCACTGTGTTGATGATAAGAATAAAAATGCGAAAGGCAGACATTTTTACTCGAAATTAGCTAAACGATTGCCCCTGGACTTTTTGCCCATTAAACACAGTGCTACAATAACGACATCGCCGCGCCTCTTCCCAATAATAATATCAATACTTTGTGCATATCAGTCAACACTTGGATGCACTGCTAAGATATATGTTCACTTATAGGCTTAACTATTATATACAACAGTTCAATACTCATTCTTCTCTAGATACAAGGCTTTTATATTCATCTGAGGTAAACCATTTCTCCAACTCTGCCACTCTCTTCACAGGTAGAGGATGAGTTCTTTGTTGCATTTTTATCGAGTTTCTAACTAGTGGATTGGCATCTTTTAACAATTGTTCGTATTCTCTAGACTGATCGATAAATGCTTGAGTATTGGTAGCTCGTGATGTTCCCGCGAAAAGCTTTAACATGGCACCAGCTACAACATTCACATCCTGAGCAACTAGTAGTGCAGCACGATCACATGAATATTCAGCTGCCAATCGCCATTGTTGACTGTATAGTAGAAGAATTTATATAATGTGAGATAATCAATAAAGATATGCACATATGATATGAACCTTTGATATGATATGATATGAACATATGATATAGACATATATAATATGAACATGTGATATGACCAATTATATGAATACCACAGATATGTACACATGATATAAACTTACAGAAGCTGTTCAGTTTGAGATCCCAATACTGGTATTCCGCGCAATGGAGCCGAAGCAAGTCCTCCCAATGTCAAGTAGAGTGAATGAGAACACTTCAAATGTCCCAGTTCATGGCCAATGATTGCTTCAACTTCCTCATCAGAACATCGATCAAGTAATGCCGATGTTACTACAACAATTGGCTTCGTATCTTTCTGTGACAATGCCAATGTATACGCATTTGCTTGTGAACTAGACTGAACATATAACTCAGGAGTAACATCAATATCTAATAATCTCGAAGCATCTTCCATTGCTTTGTGTAGTGTCGGCAATTGTTGTTCTGATACTTTGACAGATGACCCAAGCAGATCAATTCTAGTACCCTGTTCCACTAATGATAGAGATCTTCTTATGCCCCCTTCCACAATACTCGAGAATGGTGCCCTTTGTATAAATGAAGTGAGATCTCGATCTAATGGATGACGAAATTGTGATGCTTCAATGCCCTTTAATGGTACCCTGGATCTAGCAGCTGAGAAACCATGCACAACTACACCACTGATTTGCAATGCAAGGATGACTAATAACTTCATCATAATTGTTGTACTTCTGTTGATACTGGAAGAAGAAAAATTAGGGGATAAAAATGATATAGTATCCGCCAAAACAAAGCAGTCTATTTGCAACCATAGTAGACCCAACTTACCTATAAACCCTGTCGAGTATTAAAAGCATAATACATGCTGAATTCTGAGTATAGTGCAGCTGCGATGCCATGCTGAATGCTGAATCATCTTGAAGGACCTTGCAATTTTGTAGGAAGCCGTATCCTTTGAAAGATCGTACCCAGTACAAATATGATTGAGACAAAGTTCGACAACTATGCAAACGAGGAGGAGGAGTCTACTATCATTATTACATCTAGAGCCTGTTATATACTTAAGAGTGCATACCGTTAGTTTCCTCCGTGTTATTTGCAGTCATCAATCGATAGAAGATACCCAAAACTTAAAAAATGAAATCATTTGCAATACTATCATTTTTCTTTGTGATATCATCAGTGGCATCGTCACAACATCTTCGGAATGAATATGTATTTGAAGAAGACATGAATAGAGAGCTTAGCAGTGAGTGTGGTCTTGGCTCTACATTACCGGCTGCTTCGAAGATCGATTAAAGGATCGAGCTTTGCCATATCAAGTCAATGGACAAGATCATAGTCCAGAAGATTGTGAAGCTGCATGCAAAAGTGAGGGATATACAGTATTTGGTCGACAATGGAAAGGGCAATGCTTCTGTGGTAATGCAGGGGATAGTCATGATAAACATGGCGAAGCAAATAACTGTGATTGGTAAGTTTTATGCTAGAAGGTTTGCCTCAAGTGAGGATTCTTCATACTCTTTTATGTATAGTATGAAGAATCCGATCATACATATATCTCAACAATCATATTCGATTCAATATCTCTCTAGCTGTGATGATAATGTTGGGGGAAGAAAAATGTGTGTATGGATGACTGCTAACTATCTAGGCTGCTACAAGAATAAGAATAAAGATAGAGCATTGCCATACAAGGTAGATGGGCGTAGACATACAACAGGAGAATGCCAAGCTGCTTGTGCTGAACAGGGATTGAGGTACTTCGCTAGAGAATGGATGGGGCAGTGCTTTTGCAGTGACGATGATGATTACGATAAGCATGGCAAGGCATCAGGTTGTGATTGTGAAGCAAAGAATGTCGGTGCAAACAAAATGTGTGTATACTCTACTTAGATTATACGGGATGTAAGAAACAGTATTGTTATCTTGTAAGTAAGGAGATCATCTAAAAGTTACGATGTAGCAAGCTCATCAAAGAAAGTAAGCGCAGCCTGTTCAAAGACATTTATTATCTTCTTTCCAACAGCTCTAGCAGCAGTCTTAGGGAGAGGCAGCCATACTAATACCTCGCCGTCTAATATCATTTTTACTTTTGTATTGTCTTTGCTATTTTGATTTGAAATTGCTACCGATAAAAAGTAGCATATAACTTTAGAACAATCTACCCACTTTGATCCATTATGATACTGTGATATACATTCTACAGTAGATGACTGGCCATCGGGAGATATTGACAGTATTCTTATTGTTTCACGAAATCTCATACCTTTCGATTTATTTGATAGAAACCACAAACTTGCTTTATATTCTGTTATTGTTTCATGAGATGATGATGTATGATTGTCTATTGATGGTGTTGATGTCGTTGGCAAGAAATCGTTATCATTTGATGAAGATCTATCACCAAACATCATCCACTTTGAGATACCCCAAGTATTGCTAATTACATGCCGATTCTGATCGGAATTAGAAGATGATAACTTTTGGGTATATGTTTTAACATCTTTACTACCTTTTTCACCAACCAGTAGATTTATAAATCTCTCGCTGTTGATTGCAGTAGCTGCATCAAGAGGGCTAGAAACCTGCATTTTTTTAGATGTATGCAATCTAGATCTGTTTGATGTTGCAATAAATGTCTCAGTTGTTGATGTTTTAGCCAATATAGTTTGTTTAGTTATCACTATTACTATCAATAGTGCGTGTATTATCGAGAAGAACATATTGTATATCATTATATCCTTGAAATTATAAGGTGATGGACAACTCTTTTCCTTGGGTATCTTTAAGGTTTGTGCGAGTCTATTTCAATATAAATTTATATATTGGGTAATACCACAGCTACAAGATCTTATATATTTATGGAGATATGTTATTGTTCAGCTCTCCTACCATCTGTTGCGTCCAACGCCACAAGAAGAGAGGTTGCTTGAGCTTAGGTCTTGACACAAGATATCCGAGTACGGTTTAAATAATTTATTCCCCTAAGCAAGGCTTGATAGTCTAGAGTGAGGACGGAAGGTGATGGCATGCAGTGAATACAACAAAGGGATGGATATAGAGCTATGGTATTGCAAATATGACGATATAGTGTCGATATGTATGTCTGGATAGCTCTTGTCGATATAGAGACTATATGTCGGCTCATCAACAAACTGATATGCTATCCTTCATCTTCTTCCTCCTATGTGAGATGATGTATAGAAAGTTTGTTTGTAAGTAAGTTTGGAAGTATGGTACTCAAAGTTGAGCATACCATAGATTTGTACATCGCTTTATACAATCCTATAAGGTAGGCCCATATGAAGATGCATAAACTCACTCATATGGTAGTGCGCAGTACAGGAGTATTCTATCAAACAATACAGTGTCGTCAATCAGATGTTTATATAAAGATATTGACAAGGTCCATCATAACAAAAAGAGATGAGAGATGGTAATGTATGTCATGCTTTTCAAATCAACCACTACACTTCTTCAGCATTGGAAATTGCCTCCAGAAAGGAACTTTATGCGACTAACAAAACAAAAATCAACATTTTTTAGGCACAAAAGAGCTCATAAACTGAAACTATAATCACTACAACAATAAACAATAAAGATGGCTAAATCAACCACTACAAAATCCCCTGCTATGGAGAAACTCACGGAATCAGTAGGAGAGATGAAAGTGTTTCAACTTGGAACAAAAGGGCAGACTCCTGACACTGGAACTGCCACCAAGCAACGACGTAACAAACGTGGAGGTAATAAACTATCACCTACCAAGCGTGGTAGCCTCAAATCTCCCAACCTTGATGGTCGTAACAGCCGACGTACTACCAGGGCAAACGATCAAAAGATGGCGAAGAAGGCACGTCACAAGAAGAACCGGACTCCTATCAAGGATTCTGCTAAGACCGATGTAGATTCCAAGGTCAAGGTTCATGACAAAAACGTGGCACGTGGAGGAGAGAAGACAGTTGAATCGAAACTCAAGGAAGGCAAGAGTGGAGACAGTGAAGTAGAAGACAAGAAGAAGAGCAGCCGTGAAGAAGTTGTTGATTTCAGTGAAGTAGATGCAGTTGTGTCAACAGGAGATTACAAGGGTTTCCTAGGCAAAAGGGTTACTGATGAAGCGAATGCCGCTACTGACACTGATATCATCAAAGTTAAACTTTTGATTAACTCAAGGAAGACAGTTATGAAGGTACCTTTGACTATTGATGTGCCGGCTTCTGATGTCCGTGTGCCCGACAGTGATGACATGATTGCTTCCATTGACCTCGTGGGCGATGAGACCGAAGATAAAGACCTGATCAAACATGAGAATGAGACCTGGGAATGTCCTAAATGTAACCAAGAGAACAAGAACGATGCAGGTTACTGTGCCAATATCATTGATGACAAGTTGTGTGGAGGTACAAAGAAGGCTGAGAAGATTCTAGATTGGAGCGGCTGTTTTGGACCTACTACCAAGATGTGGAAGTGTGATGCTTGTTTGGTGAAGAATGAGGAGAGTGCCGATATCTGTGCTGCATGTGAGAAGAAGCGTCCTTAATGATATAGGAGATGATATAAACTTTGTACTTGGGGTATTGGGTGTTTGTGAGATGCGATCAGCTAGTCAGATCAGTTGTTAAGAAGTAATTGAAGTAAATTTAATCATCAGAACTTAGACTATTTAAGTTCTACTTAAGTTGATCCTAGCAAGTAGGCTATGTTATATGGCATCTCTTCTCTCCCGATCAAATATATGATACCCAGAGACTAACAATATCACACAAATATACAGAATGCATACCCAGCTCTTTAGACATACTGGCAGACGCCTTAAGCCTATATTTCACATCTCAACATATGACTTCTTCTCAATCACCTATCGGAGAAATAGCAATCTCATTAATGCTAAAGAAATCTTCATCAACATGGAGATTTTTGCTTGGTGTGTTAGTCTCGAATGCTTCCCTTTCATCACTAGGACAATACTGATCATCCTCATCCTCATTGTGAGCAGAAGCAGCAGCATTCTCCTTGAGTACACCTGCTAGCAGTCTCTTAATTGCATGCGATCCACCTGATTTAGAGCTTTCTAAGGCCTCCATCAACTTATCCTTCTTCAACTTGGCCTCGGCCACATTCTTCTGTCTAAGCTTGAGCAAAGACTCTTTCTTTTGTTTCATGTCTTGACAGCGTCTATCATCTTCATCAGCCTTCCGAAGTAGTTCTCTTTGACGATATTCCTGTGCTCGTTTGATTCTATCAAGATTATCCTTCTTCATTTGTAGTTGTAAATCCCTTTCAGCCTTGATAAGCATTTGCTCTTTTCTCCTATGAGCTGCAAGTTCCCTGAGATGCTGCTCTTCTTGCTCAATCTTACTACGAACAGTTTTCTTTATCTCCTCTTCTTCCTTCTTTGTTTTGTTCAACTGTGCTCTTCTCTTACTATCCATGACTTCATTAAGCTGCTTCCTTTCAGCAATCTCAGCCTCTTTTTCTCTTGCAATTTGATCCATGAATTCCTCATGACGTTGTTGCTTAAGAAGCAATTCATTGCGCTTTGATTCCTGTGCCTGTCTTGCAGCCTTCAAGTTGGACTCGATACGTTGCTGAGTCTCTTTCCGTTTCTGCTCTGCTGCCTGAGCATCAACAAGTCTCCGTAACTCGAGCTTTTCATTTTTCTCACGTTCCTTAGCTTCCCTTTCCCTCATCTTGTTAGCAGTCTCTAAACGTTGCTGTTTATATATGTTTTGTGTCTGTATATTAAAGCAATCATGTATGAGTATTGGTTAGCACATATGATACATTACATGTGAAAATGAGCACTTATATGAGCACATGTATGTGAGCACATATACTTACGTGACGCATATGTTCCTCTTTGCGTTTGATACGTTCTTGCTCTTCAATCAAGGCTCTCTTCTTGATCTCACGTTCTTCACGAAGCTTCTTTTCTCTGATCACTCTATCCCGTTCAAACTGCTCTTGCATCTTCATTCGTTGCACAGCAACCTCTGCATCCTCTCGAGCCTTCCTTCTCAGTTCACGAAGTCTGGCCTCCTCAGCTGCTTGCAAATCTCGTTTTCTCTTCTCCTTCTTTTGTTGCAATTCCTTTCTATTCTGCTCATGTGTCTTGGCTCTCATCTTATCCTGTGTGGTAATGGGTGTAGGAGGGGAAATGTTTAAGATTGTAGCATACATAAAATATCTATAATACAAGCCCGGCACTACTACTACTACTTACCATAATCTCCTTGCTCTTCTGCTCAAACGACAGCATGCGCATTAGTTCCTTTTGTTGTCTATTGGCAACCTTTTCTAGTCTACGCTTTTCATTCTCAATTAATGTTGATATCTCACGCTCTTTTCTGTCAAGACTTGAATTAGCCATTGAGTAAGTTTTACTATACGGCGTTGACACAGACTCGTTGGTTGAAGTAAAGGAATCATCCTTCGCCCTAGCCGAAAGTAACTTTTGTCGTTCTTCCGATGCTATATTGTACAATTTATCTCTTGTTCTAGTATACATTTCATACTTCATTGTTGTTATCTCGGGGTCCTGCCCTGCAGAACAGAATGATGCATATTCCCTTTGAATTAGAGCTTTAGGATCTATACCGTGTACAAGACATGCCTTCTTCGACAGTGGAGTTAGCCTCAATTTATCTTGTCCTGCAATAGGAGTTTGAGACTTTGACACAAATACTTCATCGAGATTCATGTTTGTCGTCGATTCACAAGAATGTTCCATATCTCTCTATTGTACTACTATTATGACGGAAGTAGTATTGTTCAATTGTAATTGAGATAACTGATTGTTGGGCTCGACGGTTGCGATGATGTTGGGGTCTACAGTTGCGACTGGGTGCAAGGCACTACGACGTTGCTCCATTTAAAATTTTAAATTCTCATGGGACCCGAGGTATCTTTGCCCAAGGTATCATAATCATACTATTTCGGCTTCCGCCGATTTATATTATCTGCTTGACCATTCGTAATGACAATGCCTTGAGATCATCTTGGATATCAGTATCAACAAACCCCATGTCATTTATCTCATTGTTATTATTGTCGTTCCAAAATTGTTGCATAGTACGAAATGATGTGTGTATGCCACCATCTTCTTCAACAGCCAACCTTTCGTCACTATCAACATGAACTACCGTACAGGGTAAATCTAATCGAATAGTACTAAACTTCTTCTCGGTACCAATATCTGATGTTGTAAACTCAATTTTCAATGATATAGATACCTCAACCAAGTCTGACTTGACTGTTACCGGGCAATCCAATGGCAGTAGTAAACCCATTGTTATAGCTTCAGTATACCCACTCTCCACTAATACATATGTCGAATCAAAGACATATGACCGTGTCTTTACTCGTTTCTTAACTCCTTTATTCGGTTGATTGTCTGCCCCAGTCGATTGATCTGATCCTTCAAAGATTGCATACTCTTCACCAACTAATGCACAGCAAACTCGATGGCAGGGAATAATATCAGCACCATTACAGCATTCATCATTCTCATCAATTGGAAATCTAACACGAATACCCAGCCTCGTCCCAGGAAGTAAAGGACCTCCGACACCAACAAGTGTCATCAATCCACAGAAGGATCCCTTTCCATCAACTATACGATGTGTACTCGTTCGTTTCTCAGCTGTAAGACGAGATACTATATCACAAGAAGGAGGATTGGCATTGACAGTAAGTTGTGTTGGTGTTGCATCTGAAGCTTCAGTACTTGTAATATAAGTTGGCAGACCAGCAGAGTGGGCAATAGCATGCAAATCTCCAACATGAACTCGTGTCAAAGAAGTTTTATTTGATTGTGATTGACTCGATGTAGGTTGTTGTGAGTTGGATGTGCTAAGCACTGTGTAGGGACATTGAGTAACAATAAGCTATGCAATTAATTTGGTATATATGTTAGACAATGGGATATCACTTAGTGTAACAGACATTGGCAATAAAGATACTCACCTCTCCATCTGAAGTGGTAACTACCAAAACTGCTGAATAGAAATACTTGACACACTCTGCAGACATTGTCGGTGGTACATCTGATGGAAGATTTGTACGAAAAGAGAACGCCAACTGAGTATGCTCAAGAGGTGGCGATTCTAATTCTTCTACATTTTTGCTTTGGTTTGCAGATGCAACAATTTGTTCCCATGCAGATGATTTATCCGTCTCTTCTTCTCTAGTATCAATCATCTTTTTACAAACATCTTTCACTACATTTAAATCTGGCAATTGCAATGGTTTGTAGGGATTCATATCACCATGAAATTTGCCCCGTCCAGTAGATCTGCTATTATCCTCCACTTTGCTCATTGAACTTGCTGCAGCAGAAGATGTATTGCACGTTTCATGCCTTTCAGGTATATCAATCAATTCCAATACATTAGTCATCCAAAAACATACTGTATTATTCTCATGTGGAGTTGGTAATTGTGAGTGATCATTACCCTCATTGGCATTTGTTTTGTTTGATGGGTGTAAGTAAGTTTCTACTTCCAATCGTTCGGCCTGTTCAATATGTGCCACTTTTGGTGGTGATATTGCCCTGTTAAATAATGTATTGTTAGAAGATGCACCCATATCATTATCAATATCATCATCATTTGATATACCACTCCATTCATTACCCCATTTAGATTTTTCCTCAATCTTAGCTAATGATAAACATGCATGCTCATTTCCATATATCTTTTTCAATTGATTAATTTCTTGTAATGATCTCCACCTACTGCCTTTACCTGTGCGTGTATTACCCCCGATATGTGCTCGACCTGCAAGGTATAGACGAGCTGATATTATATCATTTCGGATTGGATGTTGGGCAGATTTGTCATTGTTTTTGGTTGTTGTATTTTCGGGGTTTGTTATCCTCACTGATCCGACAATCGGCGCGCCAGCTTGATAGCTGGATCGAGATAATATTAATTCAACTTTTACCATGCTGCTTACGTCTATTGTCTATATGGATATGAAGTAATTACACTACATACTACCCTACCGATTCGCCATGCCCGGTTTCCTGTTAGGTAATATAAGCTACTAGGATACCATGCGTATCCTCCACATACAGCTGCCTGCCTACTTCACTAGCTTGAATTACTTGGTTACTTCCTTACTTGGTTTATGTGCTTGCTACTTGGTTGTTTTCCATTAAGCTTTGGTTCCTCATCTATATATTCTTTATTATGGCAAAATTTGTAAGTTAGGCAGATACTGCTTGTCATTCTTTCAGTACTTATATTTTAATGATCCCCTAAACAAACATAATTTACAATTCACGAACCAAGAAGATAGCTGTCATACCTCTCTTAAGTTGGCACCTCTTCAGACTAACACTTTTCAACTTGGCAAATCAAAACACACAGGCTCCTATATTACATTGATAGGATACCCTTTTCACATTTATTCTCCAAACTTAGCATCATAAAACTTCTTCCCTGCCTCTGCCAAATGACTTAAGCTATCTCCCCACTATCCACAGTTGCCAACTTATCTAAACTCCCCAGAGCACCTCCACTCTTTTCACTAGCAGTCGGGGAACTCACAGTTGCTACGAGATTGCTAGCTGCTCCCATGGCGGCCAGGGCACTACCCGGTGTAGCCTCCTTAACCTCTGCAACAGATAACATTACCGAATCATCTTCTTTATCACTATCTGACCAAACACTTGGTGCAGAACTTTCATCATCATCCTCGGGTGCATCGGCTGGTTCAGGCTCCTCCAAGTCTCCCTCTGGAGCTGCCTCCTCTTCCTCAGGACGACGTTTCCAAATAATGAATCCAATAAGTAAGGCGAGGAAGGCAAGTGCACCAATAATAATACCAATAATGGCACCAATTCCAAGACCACCATCTTCCTCTTCAGGTTGGGGTGCTGCCCGAATCTCTTCAACGAAAACTGTACCATTTGGAGTGGGTTTGAATGTAGGTTCATCCGACACTGGAGAAGCTGTTACTGGAGCAATCGTCGGTGCCTCAGATGGACTATCAGACGGTGCCTTTGTTGGGCTAATTGTTGGATTCTTCGATGGATTAGGACTTTCAATACTCTTAGACAAAACATAGGCAATCTGTTGACAAAATAAATCCTTGTATTCCTCTTGTGCGGCATTCCTATTCTGACTTAACAGTGCCTCATCAAATCCCATTAACAACACCTCAGCATCCTCTCCTTCACAACACTCTTCACCCATTCCAAGTTTTTGACAATGACATGCTAATGACTTATGCACAACACGGAATACCCAAGGCAAAGCATCAAATGTTGATATTTCTGCAAAGTATTCGGCAATATATGGTGGATCTTCAATACTAGAAAGGAAGGTATGATATTCACTTTCTGATAAACCTTTCGATCCATCAATGTCATTTTCAACTAATGTTTGTAACCACCCATTACATTCCTCATCTGTATATATTGGTGCCTGAACAATTACATCTTCAGTATCTGTTTCATTTGCCGCTGATGATATTATTGTATCTTCATTATCTGATGTATCCAAGGGCGGACGAACTGCATCTTGACCTTGGACTATTGCAGCAGCCAGTAAAAGCGGTGTTAATATATGTTTAATACCCATATTGATTGCAATGTATTTGATATATTATTGTATTATATGTCTTTGATCAGCCTATTAGGTATATCAAAAGTTTAGTATAATATTGTAATCAACTTCGGTATCTTTCTTATAATCCGTCAAAATCTGTACAAATTGTATTAAAGATGAAGCAAAGTAGGTAGAAGGGGTTAGAGAAGATCAGCGAGAAAGCATAATACATACGGACATCACATTCACAAGATCAATTCATACGACCACAAAAATATACATATTCTATTGATATCGATTTATATGTACTCTTTTGCAATTCAGTATACAAATCTATGCTGCTGCTGCCAAACCATAATATCAGTACAAACTCATGCAACACCAATACATACTCAATACCTAGAGGTATCACCAATCAATTTTTGGTGTACCGATGGCATCTCTAATATTTTTCACTGTGAGGATACCCCTCTGCTTAACTGTGATATCTCTCACAAACATATATTAACTACCTGTCTAAGCAACACATATACCATCCAACAATAGCATACCTCTCTTTCATATGATAGATTGTGGCTGATCAATAATGTACACTACATATAGCTGAGTTATGTCATCAAATGATTTGAACGGGCAGTTGTTTGAACTACTGCCCCTACGTTTGCTCGCTTTTTATCAAGACTTCTATTCACGGCTTGATTGGTTTAAGCCTGTTGATTGGAGATAAAAACGCCAGCAAATGAAAGAGCTACAGTACTCTCGTGTGATGAACTCAAATATAACTAAGTAACAAGTTATTACCTGTACAACAGGGTACTGCAATCATACAATACCCTTCATATCCCTAGATGCCAAACACTCGACATTAGGTATAAGCACCTTCTATCCCCCTTTACAATACATAGACGACAACCATATATGAATAAAAACATCACACCACTACCTCACATCTCAACTCATCTAAACAATATTCTTCTTGCTATTCTTCAACTTTGCCAGGTGTCCAACCAATTCAGCCTCTCTGCCTTCATATGCATCCATCAACTCCGATGCACTCTTTCCAGGACTTGTATCCTTGACAAGCTCCTCGATTTGATTACGGAGAGAATCTTTTTCAGTTGCCTTTAGAGATGCTCTCTCCTGTTTTGCCTTCATTTTACGAAGGTTCTTTAGTAGCTCCTCCTCACGGCCACTATAGGAAGCAAGCATTTCCTCGGCCGTCTTGGGTGCATTGACTTCCTTGACGAGTGTCTCAATCTCAGCCTTGATGCTGGCATCATTTTCCTGCTTTGCCTTCATCTTACGGAGATTCTTTAGTAGCTCTTCTTCTCTACCTGCATATACTTGCAATAGCTCCTCAGAACTCTTGGGGGCGTTGGTATCCTTGACAAGTTGTGCAACTTCTACCTTCATTGCTTCCTTCTCCTCATTAGACATTTGCTTAGCCTTCATCTTTCTCAAATTCGTAAGAAGTTCATCTTCACGGCCTTTATAAGCTGCAAGTAATTCTTCTGCACTCTTTGGAGAATTGGTATCCTCTATAAGCTGCACTACCTCAGCCTTAATACTAGCATCTTTATCTTGCTTTGCCTTCATCTTGCGTAGATTCTTCAATAACTCTCCTTCACGGCCGGCATAAGCTGCCAACAGCTCATCAGCTGACTTGGGAGCATTTGTTTCCTCGACAAGCTGTCTGATTTCTTCCTTAATGGCGTCATCACTGCGGTCGGATAAGAACAAAGATGCAAAAATGTTTGTCAGTATCTATGCAATTGTAATAATATATGTACAATAGATGATACAACGACTTGATAACAATAATTCAATACTCACTCTGATGCCTTGGGCGATGATAAGGCTGCTGCAGTTGCACCGGCGGCGCCCATAGCGGCCAATGCACTACCGGCTGTCATCTTTGGGTCTTCACCCGTCTCAAGGAAGCTTTGATCTTGAGAGTATACGCTGCCAATATGACTATCATCAGAATCATTTCGAACTGCTCGAGCAGATGCGGCCCGAGCTGCCATGGGGTTGAGGTCGGCATCAGGATTCTTCTCCTGATACTCTCGTAAACTTGCTAACCGTTCTTCTTCTTGAACCTTGCGATAGCGTGAGAACATTGCAATAACAGCAATGGGTACGACGATCACAGCTAGGATAATAAAGACAATTGCGGCAGTAGATAAACCACCAGCATCTTCCTCAGTGTCAGTCCCTGTAGACTTATCAACTGATGCTCCAGAGTCTTCTCCACCTACTACACTTTCGGTAACATAGTCATATCCCTTGCCTGGGTTACCAAGGCCAGTAATGTTAGTTTGGGGGTATTCTGTCAAGATGATGTCGTACAACTCCCCATTACTGATAGCAGCGTTGACTTGTTCTTCGAATGATGCAACCATTTCGGTTGTCAAGTTATCACTATCGATCATAAGATGGAAGTTGAGACAAGTGACGCCATCGGGAGGAGTGTAAACGATATCTTCAGGGCAGGCTGTAGTGATCATGAGCAGCAATGGGGAAGAGTTAAGTAAAAGGCAGGACTAAATGCATGCCATAACAAGAGATGTTGACCTCAAACTTACCAATATCAGTAACTTCCACTGGTTCTAAGTTTTGCATCTTCCTTTGTTGCTTGAATGAACTACGAAGTCCTCTCCTCTTCCCCTCAGCTGTTGAACCACTCATATCAAGTCCGCTTAATAAAATTTGCGTCGATAACAAACCAAATCCTTTAATCAAATTGCTAAGGATATCATTCTCATCGGTATTCTCTGCAACTTCCTTGGCATCATATCGTGCAACAGGATTATCTCCAGCTGCCAATGATTCCAAATCCCATGCACTACCTACAATATCGAGTTCCAATCCCTTCATTTCGGTCTCGGTCTCGTCTTCAGTTTGATCACCGCCGATACTTCCAAGGTTTGTATCAGGATAGTTCTCCTTGATAGCATCAAATAATCCTCCCTCTTCAATGGCAGTACTGATAGCTTCTTCAAAGGCAGCAATATCTTCGGCGGACATATCCCCAGTATCAATTACTACTTGAAAGTTGACACAGCATTCACTATCAATGTTATCAGGGCAATCAATATCAGTAACCTCGACTGGCTGTAACTTCTGCAAGTTCCTCTTCTGGCTCAATGTTTTACTACGCAATGCTCTCCTTGAATCTGGAAGGACAATCGACCTAGTCTCTGCTGTCACACCGCCCATAAGAGCTAAGATATCATTTGCAACTTGACCAAACCCTTGAATTACATGACTCAATACATCGTTATCTCCCATGTTAGTCATGATTTCATCAGCGTCAATACATTCCCCAGTGTCAGGGTCTTCTGCAGTCCCCACAATATCAATAGTCAAGGTTTCACCTCCATCAGATTCACCAGCATCAGTCGTATCTTCTTCTTCATCCTCTCCCCCGGTACCAACAGTGAACTGAAACTCATCAATATGTTCTCCAAAACTAGCAGCAATATTGTTACAGAGCGTAGTACGGAACTCATCAACCGCTGCGGCATTCGATGAATCAACACCGGAATTACTCATAACAACACCAATGGGGATTTCAGCATTATCACCCTCACAACAATCCTCCCCCAATCCCAACGCGTGACATTGACATGCTAATGACTTGTGCACAATCTTGAAGATAAATTCCAATTCCTCAAATGATGTCTTATTGGCAAAGTATTCTACCACATTGGGCGGGCGTTGAATACTTGTTAAAAAGTCGTGGAATTCATCCTCGGATAATCCACCTGATCCATCAGAATCAGCGGCGAAGGTACGTTCGAGCCATGAGGTACATTGCTCAGCGGAATATTCGGGTATGTTGGAATCGTTTTCACTAATGGGCGAGATACCGCTAGTGTCAATTACTGTTACTTCCTGACTAAATGCCACATTGTTGGTTGTGGTTGTTGCAATCGCAACTGATAAAAGTGTTGTTGATACTCTCATGTTCTTTGGATATATAATATTTGATGTGATAAGGATACCCGACCGTCGTCGATATAATAAATATTATATATAGCCACAATCAAGTAGGAAGTTTCAGTGATGATTAACAACTAATTATATCGAAGTTGAGTGAAAGGTTCGCTACTAATAAATGGCAGAGGATTGCAGTTTATCTTGCCAAAGTAGGTACACTATTGCAATCGCTCGTATCTAAATCGATATACTAATAAACTTTTAGCAATGAGCAATCAATGAATCGTTTTAGATGTGATGTGAATGGTGGCTTGGTAAAGTAGTGTATATATTGCTATTAGTAGAGCCGCCAGCCGCCGAGGGTAGTAGTGGTAATTCAACAACTTGAGCCCTCTCAATATTGGCGGTAATAAATGCCAATAGCTGCGAAATGCCAATAGTGAGCCTTGTGACTAATTTTGGCGATACGAATACTACTTCCAGTCGCATCAAGACAGTTGGTCAGCTAGCCAACTACTTCCCTCATTCCAAATACTTAAGTAGAGAGAGTTAATTCATATAGAGATAAATGCATTGTGTTGATGGAAGAACAAATGAGTAAGATACCAACTAAGATCCTTCCCAAAGAGATCCGTTTTGAATGATGCATTGGTTGTATCTTATGGTAGTTCCTTAGTTCATACTCTTTATTTACTCTTATTAAGACGCTCAGTTATAGTTGTTATGCCTGTTCTTTTTCTATCTTTCGCCCCACCCCAATGCTGTTTGCTTATTGAGAATTAGCCAACGTCTCATAGGTTCTTCTTTGTCTCTTTTCTTTCATGCGTCTTTTATTGCATCACTCTGAATAATTATACATGGTTACCTAGTGTATATACCCAGCCTTTGGTGTAAAGAAACAATAGAAACAAAGATTATCAGTCAAATGAATATAGATTATAAATAACATACGATCAAAAGCTACTGTCTTACAAGGCATCCCCTTCTTACTCATTTGATTCTCACAAACTTACCTGGATTAGATGGCATCTGACCCGGGCCTTTTTTGTCCACTGCAACTTGTATCCCGATGTAATATGCAACTTCTTTAGTCGGCGTTCTCAGTGTAGTTAAGAAAAACTGTAGGTGACAATGTGATAAGAGACGACACATAATATGGGGTGAGCAATAGATCGAGCAACATAAGGTGAATATTCACCATTACTCCCCATACAAATCTTCTTCCTTGCATCTGCAAACAAAGAATACTTACCTCATTGATAAACTTTGTCCCATCCTTCTTATAGTTTAGCAGATTGACCGAGCAATCCTTCTCTGCTTTTATCGCATCTGATATACGCTGCTTATCCTCATCCAAAGTCTCGGCCCCTTGTAAGAATCTACAATTTCTCCCAACTACATCATCAAATGCATAACCCGTTAGCTTTGAGAATCCCTAATGTAATGATGTGATTCATATCCATTTCATTGTGAGAATAAGACAAAAATACCATAGAGCCTCTTGCCTTCGTGGATATCATATCAAGAACTCACCTCACTTATATAAATGACTGGGTTGTCTGTCTGATGCGGATCAGTAATACAGAATGACACTATATCTTCGTCTTGACTATTCAGCATGTCTGTATAATAATACATTCATATTGAGGAGGAATCGCTTAGTTGAAGTTGCAATGCATTTAATATCGTACAACATAATGCTTACCAACAATTACGTAGTCCCGCTCACATAACCTCTTAGACGGCTCAAAATTATTCTTTATATTATTATCATCTTCATTTGACGGTGTTGGATTGAGGAAAGTTAGCCATTGTCTGAGTAAAGAGAGGTTCATCTTCATTGCAACAATTTTGTAGAGAATGTTGCTTCTGTGTTATGTTTGTTGTGTGGTATCTTTCTAGACAAGCCGCAACCGCTGATAAACCAGTTAAGAGATAAAGTTTCTGATAATATTAAACTTGAATCAATACGATGAATTGTATTTAGAGAAGGAGATGACAAATAGCATTCATATCATCTTGACACCTTTCCTTGTCTCAATCACCTCAAAAAGATACCACAAAGGATACCTACCACAAACAATTTTATATAAGTAGATAGTAAGTAAGCAAGCAAAGATGCTTTAAGTAACTCCAGTCTAATGTTTATCCTTAGCTAATCGTACTGGCTTATTACTATCTTACAGAGGATAATGGTATATACGGACATGACATTGAATCCATCGGTGCCGGCATCAAATCATGAAACTGAGTGAAATCAATCTCCAGAGCTGCATTGCTATTCAAGTTGACATTCTCACAATCATCATCATCTTGATCCACCTTGGCTTTGTTCTTTCTAAATGGCTTCCACCACTTCTTCTTACCCGTCATGTGACTGGATGCACTACTGCTGGCTGGGTATACACATGGGGCAAAAGTCTGATGAAATGCTACATCCTCAATCCGATATGAATGTCGTGCCTGTAATGCCATGCCTGTTGTCTCGCATGTACCCTCAAGAAAGCATATAATTTCAGCCTGACGATCTTGTAGAAAATGAGTAAGTTCTTCCTGTGATGATTGTTGTTGTATATTTGGAGAAGATAATGCACCTGATTGTCCTTCTTCCATTAACAGACTACTTTGTTTGTCGTATCCAGTCTGCTGATCAGTAGTTTGTGTCTCTGGCATCACACCGTGTGGAACTCCTCTCTCATCATACCAGACTGGACGAGGCGGTACCATTGGACTCAAATTATCCATTCGATGCACAACTACATGTGGCAATCCCATCAATATACTTTGTTCAAAATCCTCCGAAGAAGAAGAGTCATAAGGCGTAGATTGACTACTTCCATTCAACAGCGGCAGTGGATGAGAAACAAAGTGTGCAGTCTCGAGCTCAACCGTATTACTCCTACCATTTTGATAATCTCCAATCATTGATACAGGACATCGTTCATGTCGAACGCAAAACACACGAATCTTTGCTCCTATAATATGTCTTTTTCGTAATTCTGCAACTCGAAACATCCAATACCATTGTCCTCTCACCTTACGAATAACAGCAACATCACTAAATACTATAGTCCGTCCTCGTTTCTGTCCTCTTGACATTCGTTGAAATAATAATCCAATTGCCAGTGATGAAAAGACTATAGCCGAAAAGACCTGTAATAGTACCAGTATGAAGGGTGTCCAACATTCGCCAAAATAATAATCTGAAGTTCCATATCCTATCGTTGCCATGGTACTTAAACTAAAGTATAATGCCTCCATATGATTATTAATATCCATACCGCAGAACGAAGGGTCGCCGCTAGTTTCTATCAAGTTCATATCATTCTCCTCTGTTGTTAATAAATTAGTATCAGATCCATGAGTACCACTATCATCACCATCATAATATATACCAACTTTATTAACAGTTAAATATAATCCAGCAAAGATAACAATCGTTATAAAGTATGCTGTGAATACACCTAATACTAATATACATGTTGGCATATCGGATATAGTGTGAAACCAGTCGTCCCAACATCTACGAGGACTTAAGGGTTGTAATGGATTATCTGTATTTAGACAGCATATACTACTGCTGGTATTATTAACACTGTGATTATCATTATTATAGTTATTATCATGTGGTCTTGATTGTTGTGATGATTGATCAGAAGTTATTCCGTGTGGTATTGCAGCCTGTTGATTAAATGCAGCTGACGGAGGTGTAGTATTGATAGGTCTTCTTTGTCGTGTCCCTGTAATACTAGTAGTATTAGCAACACTCCATCGTCCTCTTGATTGGGAGAATGTACCATCTCTATCTAATATACGAGGTGTTATACCGAGACCATTAGTATTGTTCATTTGCAACTCATGAGAATTATCATGTCTTATGTTTGGTTGTGTTGAGAGTAGTGGCTCATCCAATTCTAATTGTTGAGAAGAGTTGCTCATTTCCATTTGCGAGGTTCTTTACTATCCTTTTGAGTG
>Ga0075437_13793_pt1 | contig 54565 bp, 54 predicted proteins | sample MintriMetagenome_FD_74266 | JGI IMG/M metagenome (GOLD analysis project Ga0075437, IMG submission 74266) | Marine eukaryotic communities from Monterey Bay, USA to study complex ecological interactions - Minidiscus trioculatus and... | ecosystem: Environmental > Aquatic > Marine > Unclassified...
AGGAGAGGACACAATTGTGGGAGGACCTTATAATCGGACCCTCCGATCCCACTCCCAATATACAAAAAATAAAGCTAAAACTAAACTAAACTAAAACTAAACTGCAAGATCGGGCCAAGGGATTAGAATTATGGAATCGGGCAACAAAAATAGGTTGTACTAAAGCATATTACAATATTGCACTATGTTATGGTACGGGTAAAGGTGTAGAAGTTGATAAGAAGAAGACTCGGTATTACTATGAGCTGGGGGCAATGGGAGGAGAGGTCGATGCACGGTATAATCTGGGAGTAATTGAGTTGCAGGCAGGTAATTACAATAAGGCTCGGAAGCATTTCATGATTGCAGTTAGAGATGGGGGTTCCAACTCTTTGGGGGCAATCAAAATGATGTACAGGAAAGGAGATGCAACAAAAAATGAGTATACAAAAGCATTAGAATCTTATCAAGTATATTTGGATGAGATCAAGAGTGACCAGAGAAACAAGGCTGCGGCAGCTCATGAAAATTGCAAGTATTATTTGAATAGAAGTTAGTAATGCTTAGATGCGATGGTTGTGATTATCAGGAGAAATGAATATGAACGGCAGATATTATCACATGTGTGCATTGGAGAATGGAGGACGTCAAGAATAACTCATTCAATTGCACATTATAATTATCCGACCAATTAGTAATTAGATTGAAATGTCGGCCAGGGGTTAGTAGAAACAGCATGGGAAGAGAAGTATGTCCTCGGATAAGTATCACAGTATCGGCGTATCCTATGTAGTGTAGTTCTTCTATGAAAGGACAAATATCTTGCCTATGTACAGCAACACCTAAATTACAAGTACGATGACTCCTAAGCATAAAAGATGTAACCCTGACAGAATCCACAGTACTACATACTGTCATGCAACACCTATTACCTGAGAAACACTTCCCCCTTACGACTAGTTTTGTCGTTTTTTGGCGAGCGTATCTTTTTTATTGCGGTATCCTTCACTTACTCAGTTTTTTTTCTTCTTTTGCAATGGCTCGGCATCGGCCGGCATCGTACTAATAGACAGAGGCTTGACGCATAGATATGGAAGATTGATGTCAAGAAGAGTAGATAATATAGTCAGAATATTGATTATTGTCTAGTTCCGCTTACATGCTTATAAAATTGATCTGCTAGAAGATAATAACAAAGTGATAATATCATGAAAAGGATAAAGAAGAACAACATAACTACTGGAAGTAATAGAGTACGATATCGACGGCGGCGCCATAGAAGAGATCAACTAGATATTATCATTGCAATGAAAAGATCATCGTCAATACTCTTCTACTCAGCTATGCTGATAGCCGTCATATCGATATCAACCGTCAGCGGCTTTTCTCCTCCCAGTCATCGACATCGTCCATCAATGTACAGCTCAGCATTCGCTATGAATAGATATCACCATACTACAACGACAGCAGATATACAGCATTTGAGTAGAATAAAAGGTAACCAACAACATTATATGAAGAGTATCGACGACGACAATCTACACAGCAAGCCGTCATCAGCAGAGATACAAAACAGCTCATCAAACAATAATGCAATCAAACTCCTATCAAGATCTATACTACCAAGTCTAACCCTAGCAATACTACTACTATTCAGTATAAACCCCAATCCAGCAAATGCAGGATTCGGTCCATCAGGCGGAGCAACAACCTCCTCACCACCAAACTTAACAACCCCCTCAAAAATAGGCGTACAGGACACATCTGAAAAGAAGTTAAAACAATTAATTGGATCAACCTTAAACCCTAATCGATTAGAAGAGTTTAATGCCCAATTGGATGATATTACACAAACTATTATGAGTATTATTAGTTCAGAGGATGAGGTTGGTTTGTTAGAAGAATATGGTGACAAATTTATCACTCAAGAAACACCATCTACGGAATCATCATCTACCAATACACAGCCAAACTCAATAGAAGAACGAGAGGCAGCCTTAAAAGCCTCTCTCAAAAAACGAACTACCAAAGATAATTTAACATTACGTCAAGAACAACAGGCCGAGTTGGAACGATTACAGGTACTTAAATTACAAATTGCCAATCAGGAAAAAATGTTGGCCAAGTTGGAGGCACAACCTTGTAAGTGTTATTTGTATGTTGTGTGTATATGTTGTTTGTTGTGTAATATGTGTATGGGAGTTTGTGTAGTTTGGTTAGACTTTGTGTTTATATGAACAAGGATTAAGGGGGCATAGAGAGAATGGTTAATGATATCCCTCATTATTTTGCTCACATTTTATGCTCACTTTATACTCATCTATCTCAAATACAAACACAATAGATTGGTTTAACTTCTTGGCAGCATTTATCGGGAGTGTGGCAAGTACATTAGTTATGCATCCGTTGGATACTATTAAAACTAGGTTGCAGGTCAGTGGTGGTACTAGCAGTGGTAGCAGAAGTAGTAAATCAAAGAGTGATGAGGAAGAAGAGGAAGATGGAGAGGCGGATATGAAAGATACAGACAAACAAGACGATACCAACGCCGACAACTCATCAGAATCATCAATAAAAGAAGAAGCACCAATTATAGTTGGATACAACATTATGAGTCTATACGAAGGATTAGGTGCCAACATATTAAAAGAAGGACCACCATCGGCACTTTATCTCGGAGTATACGAGAGTGTAAAGTATGCCTTATTACCACAATTTGGTCCCCAGTCATTACTTTTGGTATATCTATTAGCCGGTGCGGCGGGTGAGACATGTGGTAGTATAGTTAGGGCACCGGCGGAGGCAATTAAGAGTACTGTACAGACTACATATTGTACGGCATTGGAAGCTAGCTCCCAAGTATTTGGTACATCGGCTAGTAGGGAGAATCTAGTTCGAGCTTGGTCTGCTAGTATATGGCGTGACGTACCTTTTGGTGCTATACAGCTTGCTATATTTGAGTTGACCAAGAGGTGAGTCGATAGTTTATTGTTTAGTTTTGATCGTATATGACTATCGTATAGACTTTATGCTCGTCCTCTTCTCTTCCATACCCCCGTCTACCTTAGTTATATACTTAATAATGCTGATATAGACTTTGACAGTTCAACATTACTATCCGAGGCAATCATTGGTGCCTTTGCTGGTGGATGGGGGGCATTCCTGACAAACCCAACTGATATAATAACAACACGTATTATTACACAAAGTGTAGAAGAGGAAGAGGTAGATGACGATGGAAATATCATAACAAAACCACCATTGGGTGTTATTGAAATGGGTAAAAAGTTGTATAAAGAAGGAGGTCCGGCTGCATTCTTTGTTGGTTGGCAGGCTAGAGTTGGATATTGGGCACCGGCAATTAGTATCTTCTTAACTTGCTACTGTAGTGTTCGACAGGCGGGAGTACAGAATGGTTGGTTCTAGAGGATTGATAGATAGATAACAAGAGAGTTATTAGATTTGTGTACACATTGCACTCCTAGATAACAAAATCTACTCAATGTATTTGTACTTTTCACCAGCTAGAGCCACCATATCCCTCTGATCACTCCGAATCTCATCTAGATATGCCTGATAAGATTTTAATGCCGTTGAGTAATCACCTTTTGTTGCATTTCCATTCATGTGCATTCTTTTAATGTTCTCCAGAGAAGCAGAATCCCCGTCCTTCACAGCAATCGTGTAGTGCTTTAATGCCCTATCCGTATTACCTAACCTGTATTCTTTATTTCCTAGATTGAACCTTGCCGCTGTATTAGTAGTGTGTGGCCTTCTTTTTATCCATTTCTACTCCAACACCATTATTGTAAGCAGAACCGATATTAAAATATGCTTCAGCACTACCAAGTTCTGCTGCCTGATTCCAGCATTCTAATGCCTTAGCATAATCTTGTGGTAAACCGCTATCTCCACTAGCATAATCACATCCTCGATTGTAGACTGCAATAGAATCATTCAGCTCGATCCGTTTGTTGACCCTTTCAAATACCTCCTCGCCTGCTTCAGGTGATGGGATTCTGCAAAAGGGACACTTTTGATTATCAACTACATTGCCTTCGTGATCATAAACAGGGGCATGAATGCATCCTGTGCATATCATCTTACCACAACATGTCTGATATGTCCGTCCCGTATGAAGTAATGGCAATCGTAACATACAGATAGAACAATCTCCTAATGGTGGAGGCTGTTCAAATAACTTTTCCTCGTGCAACTCTTTAGCACGCTTCTTACACTCCTTCTTATGTTGTGACCGATGAGCAATTTGACATTCTCTATTGCAATATTTCACCAGCTTACATGCTGTGCACGCCTTTAAACTGTTCGTACTCTCCTCACCCTTGCCACAATTGGCACATATATCAGATGCATTATCATTGTTGTTATCACCGGCGGTGCTCATACTTTAATTCTATGACTCTCTTGTTTGGTTATTAGTGTTGAGGATTTGTGTGATGTTTAAAATTTGAAGTTTTATACTTTGCAAGAGTATGTGTTGACCCCCCTCGGATCACTACTACTAACAAACGAACTTTGCAAAACTAACTCTAAACCTTCTATTAATTTGTCATCCAATCGGCAGCGTGATTGGATATGTGGTAATATGTACTCTGAAAGATTGTCGAGAGGATTTTGAACAGCCTCAGTCTCAGTCTATTTTGCAGAATATTAATTAATGATAGAGTCTCAATACCATTCGAAAGAGCTTAAAAACTGATATACTGACAGTACTATTAGTATACCATGTTGATTATTGATATCGCCGCATTTCGTGGCAATGCGGCGATATTGGGTCTCTAGAGAGTAAGTATACTCTTTTTTTATTTTTGCTATAATTCTAGTGATGAGATTTCGTTTGCTCGCTTTTTATTCCTAAACTTGCAATTAGCCGAGTTTAGTTACAATATGAAGGAGGACCGGCTGCATTCTTTGTTGGATGGCAGGCTCTCGAGTCGGATGGGCACCTGCTATCAGTATCTTCTTAACTTGCTATTGTAGTGTTCGACAGGCGGGGGTACAGAATGGTTGGTTCTAGATGTTATAGATAGATAGATAGATAACAAAAGAGTTATTTAGACACATATTACAACTCCCAAATATGCACTTCTAAAGAATCTACTCAATGTATTTGTACTTATAATCAGCTGCAGCAGCCTCATCCCTCTGATCACTCTTAATCTCAGCCAGATATGACTGATAAGCTCGTAATGCTTTCTTATAGTCATCTTTTGTTGCATGTCCAAACGATAACATTTTCCTTATTGTATCCAATGACTCCTTGCCTCCACCACTTACAGCAATCATGTAATGCCTCAATGCTCTATCCATATTCCCTGCCTGCCCGTCAATAGTACCAAGCATATGCCTTGCTTTTACATGCCCCTGCATAGCTGCAAGCTCATAGTAATGTTTAGCCTTCTTCTCGTCCACTTCTACACCATTACCATTATAATACATGGAACCAATATTGTAATATGCTGTGGCATGACCAAGCTTCCCTGTCCGATGCCACAGTTCTAATGATTTGGCAATATCGTGTGAAAATCCATACGAACCTTCAGCATGATAAACTCCAAGATTGTAAATTGCATTAGCATCTTCACCCTCTACTCGTCCAATCAGCCTTTCAATCGCCTCCTTCTCACAAGTGGGTGCTGAAGTTCTGCAAAAGGGACAAGTTTCCTCAGTAATTACATTGCCTAAGTCATCATAGACAGGTGCAAAAATACATCCACTGCAAATCATCTTCCCACAGCATGACTGGTATCTTCTTCCCGTTACAAGACATGGCATTCGTAGAAAACAGATTTGACAATCATCTGCTGGCGGAGGTTGGTTGAATAACTTCTCATCATGCAACTCGGCTGCTCGCTTCTTACACTCTGTTTTATGCTGTGATCGATGGGCAATTTGACATTCACTATTGCAATACTTAACCATCTTGCAAGCCGCGCACGCCTTTAAACTGATACTACTCTCCTCACCCTTACCACAATTAGCACATACACTATGTGCATCAACATCATTGTTAATATCACCGGCAGCGCTCATACTATTTATTATTATTCTATGACTTATTGTTGTTTGATTGGTTTTGTTGAGTAGAAACGTTCCCCCCTTGGTTTAAAGTAACCGATTATATTAACAACTACTAAATTATCAATTTGCCACTTCAATTGGATGGGAATCTTTGTGCTGGCTACAGATATTGTTTAATTGTTCCTTATTGCTAATATCAAGTTGATTGTGTGTTGGTGTTTAGAGGGGGGAGGAGGATATCGTATCTTTTTGAACAACGTCTATAATCACAGAATTTAATGATATAGTCTCGAGACTACTACCATTCGAAAGAGCGTTAAAAACTAATATATTGATAGTACTATTAGTATACCAAGTTGATTATTGATGTCGTGGTCGTCGTCGTATTGCAAAGTATTAACTTAACTTTTATTGTTGTAGGTGAGAGTGAGATTTCGTTAGCTCGCTTTTTATTCAAGCATTGAAATTTTCTCCACTATCATTATCTGTTCTATATTGTCTATTGTTGGTGTACTTTTAGCACATTGGCTTGCAGTTATATCAGTATATTGATATTTGGATATGACTTTTTACGGCGGCGGCATCACTTTATTAGGTTGGAAGATATAGATAATATTAATAATACAAATTGCTCAAGATATGAGCGACACATCAACATCAGAAACTACACCAGCAGTATGTGCCAATTGTGGTAAGGAGGGGAGTGATGTTACTAATACATGTAATAAATGCAATTCAGTTATGTATTGCAATGCCGCCTGTAAGAAAAAACATCGATCAAAACATAAGAAAGAATGTGAGAGGCGAATAGCTGAGTTACATGATGAGAAACTATTTAGGCAACCACCGCCAGAAGAAGATTGCCCGATTTGTTTCCTACGATTGCCATGGCTAGGTTCGGGATTTGTCTATATGTCTTGTTGCGGAAAAGTCATATGCAGAGGTTGTGTTCATGCATTTCAATCAAGGGCGGCCTCTGCCGGGAGACAAAAAGAGGATGATAAATGTCCATTTTGTAGAACTCCACCAATTTATGTGAATGAAAAGTTTATCAAAAGACATGAGAAACGAATGGATCTGAATGATGCCATGGCAATCTACTGTATAGGTAATTTCTATGTTCAAGGACACTATGGATTACCTCAAAACACGGCTAAAGCATTAGAGTTATGGCATCGGGCAGGAACACTTGGTTGTGCCCATGCATATTACAAAATTGGGTATGCTTATAGGAATGGTGAGGGTGTGGAAGTAGATGAAAAGAGGGCTACATATTACTTTGAATTGGCGGCTATGAGAGGAAATCCATATGCAAGGCACAGCCTAGGTGATTATGAGGGACGGGCCCGCAATTACAATAGGGCATTGAAACATTGGATAATTGCAGTAAAGGGTGGAAATCTACGCTCTCTGAAGGCAGTCAAGGTTTTGTACAAGTATGGACAAGCAACAAAAGATAATTATGCTGAAGCATTACGCTCATATCAAGAATACATAGATGAAATTAAGAGTGATCAGAGGGACGAAGCTGCCGCACTTAATGACGAATACAAATACTATGAGTCTGTTTAAAATAGAGAGAAGTTTTTATTCATATTCATATCATTACTAACTTACAAAGAAAGTGGAACCATCAGATACTATTAGAAAGTTAGATGTATCTAGCTTGAGTATATGCAGTCTCTCCCCTATCTGCCGTCACTCATACTAGATTTCATCATCTTGCCTATCTCTTAATCTACCCCTAACGTCTGGCCGATCCAATCTAATGACTAATTTGTCAAACTATGTGTAACTGTAGTATCAATGCTGCCTCATACCTCCTCATACAACCCCGTCTGGCCGATGTTTCAATCTATTACTAATTGGTCAGATAATTATAATGTGCAACTTTATTTATTTTTCTTGACGTCCTCCATTCTCTAATGCACACCTATGATAAGATGTGCCGTTTCATATTCATTCTTCTGACAACTACTTCTCATCCTTTCTCATCTTATTACTCCAAGTACCAATATACAACTTCTATTCAAGAATACTTGTAATCTTCATCCGCTGCTGCCGCTTTGTCTCTCTGGTCACTCTTTATTTCATCTATATACGCTTGACGAGCTTGTAATGCTTTTGCATAATCATCTTTTGTTGCATGTCCAATCGTGACCATTTTTCTTATTGTATCCAATGACTCCTTGCCTCCACCACTTACAGAAATCATGTAGTGTTTGATAGCTCTATCCATATTGACTGCCTGCCCTTCCATATCACCAAGCATATGCCTTGCTCTTACATGCCCCTGCATAGCTGCAAGCTCATAGAAATGTTTAGCCTTCTTCTTGTCAATTTCTACCCCATCACCAGCATCATAAGCACAACCAATATTGTAATACGCTAAAGAATATCCAAGTTCTCCTGCCTTATGCCATAATTCCATGGCCTTGGCATTATCTTGGGGTAAACCACATTCTCCACTATCAAATTCACATCCTCGATTGTAAGTTGCAATGACATCCCCGGCATCCATTCGTTTCTCATCTTGTTTGGTTATCTCCTCATATGTTTTAGGATGTGAAGTTCTACAAAATGGGCAATATTGATTATCAACTTCATTCCCTCTATTATCATATCGAGGAGCATTGATACATCCACAACATATGACTTTTCCACAACATGCATAATATCTGCTCCCTGTATCAAGTACCGGCATTCGTAGGCAGCAGATTGGACAATCTTCGAATTGTGATGGTGGTTGTTTAAATAGTTCTTCGTCGTGTAATTCCTTAGCCCTCTTTTTGCACTCCTTCTTATGTTGTGACCGATGAGCAATTTGGCACTCTCTATTGCAATATTTTACCATCTTGCATGCCGTACACGCTTTTAAACTGTTAGAACCCTCTTCACCCTTGCCACAATTGGCACATATATCGGGAGATATATCATCCTTATTATTATAATCATTATCATTATTATCAGCGGTGGAAGCACTCATTTGATCCTCAAATTATGATCAAAAGTTTTTTTGTAATGTATCTCCTGGTGGATCACCTCTTTACTGAACTAATAACTTTACACAACTATCTACCGAATGATAAATTAATGTATCTTCCAATCGACGGAATTGGATAGTAATATAGCTATACAAACAAATAGGTAATTGTTCTTTATATTGTCATCATCATAAGGATACCGTATCTTTTTGAACAGATAGGTAATTGATGCAAAAGTTTCAAGACTAGTATCATTCGAAAGAGCGTTAAAAACTGATATACTGACAGTACTATTAGTATACCAAGTTGATTATTGATGTCGGTCAATAGGATTTGGTTGTTGCATAGGCAGAGTTGTTGGGAGTTTGAGATTGAGGTTTCGTTAGCTCGCTTTTTATTCAAGCATTGAAATTGACTGAGAAGTGATGTGTTATTACTGGTCGGCGGAGATAACAACCTATCTGTTGTTGTTCGTTGCAATTAGTATATAATGATAAAGTGGGCTATACGGTAGTAGATAATGATTATTGTTGTAAATAACCGTTAGACAGGCGGGAGTACAGAATGGTTGTTTCTAGAGGATTTAGATACGAGAGAGTTATTTAAACCTATGTACATATTACTACTTAAAGTACTTATGTCCATACTTATACACATTTCATGTACTTGTAATCTTCATCCGCTGCTGCCGCTTTGTCTCTCTGGTCACTCTTAATCTCATCTAGATATGCTTGATAAGATTCTAATGCTTTTGTATAATCATCTTTTGTTGCATATCCAAACATGACCATTTTCTTTATTGTCAACAAGGAATCATTGCTTCCATCCTTCACAGCAATCATGAAATGCCTTATTGCCCGATCATTGTTGAATGCCTGTCCCTCCGTTGCTCCTAGGTTGTGCCTCGCTTCTACACAGCCACTCATAGCTGCAAGTTCATAGTAATACCTAGCCTTCTTCTTATCTGATTCCACACCCCAACCGTTAATATATGAATAACCAATGTTATTATATGCTAGGGCATGACCAAGTTCTCCTGCCTGATGAAATAGTTCTAATGCCTTATCATAATCTTGTGGTAAACCATATTTCCCGTCAAAATAGTAGCCTCCTAGATTACTGATTGCAGCGGCATCCCCCGCCTCCACTCGCTTATTCAACCTTTCAATTACCTCCTCATATGTTTCAGGTACTGGAGTTCTACAAAAGGGACACTTTTGATTGTCAACTACATTGCCTTCGTGATCATATCGAGGAGCAAAAATACATCCACAACATATAACTTTTCCACAACATGACTGATATGTATGTCCCGTATGCAGTAATGGTAAACGCACCATACAAATAGGACAATCTTCTGTTGGCGGAGGTTCTTTGAATAGAGCTTCTTCATGCAACTCGGCAGCACGCCTCTTACATTCCTTTTTGTGTTGAGGCCGATGGGCAATTTGACACTCTCTATTGCAATACTTAACTAATTTGCATGCTGCACACGCCTTTAAACTCTTACCATTATCTTCACCCTTGCCGCAATTGGCACATGTATCAGGTACATTATTGTCACCATCACCGGCAGCGCTCATACTATAATTTTCTATCTTCTTTTGTTTGATTGGTTGTTGAGTAGAAATTATTGTATTTTCTATTTTGCAAACGTTGCCCCTTGGTTTACTAATAAACTAACCGATTATATTAAAAACTATCTACTGAATTATCTATTTACCACTTCAATTGGATGGGAATCTTTGTGCCGGCTATAGATATTGTTGTTGTTCTTTAATCAGTATATGTGTAGTACAGTGTTCATAAGGAAGGATACCGTATCTTTTTGAACAACCTCTATCATACAGAATATCATGTAAAAAGTCTCAAAACTACTACCATTCGAAAGAGCGTTAAAAAACTGATATATTGGCAGTACTATCAGTATACCAAGTTGATTATTGATGTCGTCGTCGAAAATGCAAAATACTAACTTTTACTTGTTACTTTTGCTTGCTGGGTTTCGTTTGCTCGCTTTTTATTCAAGCATTGAAATTTATCAACTTATTGTGATGGTGTTATGGTGGCGGAAGACAAAGAACAACCTATCTGTTGTTGTTCGTTGCAATTAGTATATAATGATGAAGTATGCTAGACGGTAGTAGATAGATTATTGCAATATATTGCAAATCGTGCTCCACAGTAATTGATTTCATATACTAATAATAGTACGACCAGAAGTTCAGTTTTTAATACTCTTTCGAATAGCAGTACTCTCGAGGCTGTAGTATCAATATTGAGCGAGTGGGAAAGGTTTACAAAAAGTACACACATCTTGTGCAACTAAATACACCAAGGAGTATAATATAGCCATCATCAATATACAACAGCTTGAACGAGCTCCTTTCCGGTTTATACTATTATGAATAGATCATTTACTGACGAAAATCACCTTTCAATAAGATATACGCATATTAACGTATCAGCACACAACAAACACAAAAATTTCAAAGATGAGTGACAAATGGAGTAAAAAAGACAACGAGATATTAAAAAGAGTACAAGAGAATGACCCTACATTAACAGAATTGATCATCGGTAGGGGCGGAGGGATATTTGAAGGAGCTAATGATAGTGAATTCGCTAATGTTGGCAGCGCAATTATTGAGAATACACATATTAGAAAATTATCAATTTGTACGGATGGCCTTAATGGTAACCCTAACCTACTTTGTCTGAGACGAAACTCGTCGATTCGCGAGTTATATCTTCGTTGCAATGATTATAATATCGGTAGAGTAGGGAATGAACTACTGAAAATCTACCGAGGAAAAAACAAACTTACTATCCTCCGTATTAATGCACAAAATTCAAATAAGGGGTATCAAAGCATCATTCATACCCTAAAGAAGTGTACAAACCTCAAGGTGATAGACCTAAGTCATAGTGATATAAATGATGAGCACCTATTACAAATAGTTCGAACACTGAGAGGAAATCATGTGATTGAGGAAGTCAATTTGAGTAATATGAGGCTTCATGGAAATGGTTCTTGCCGGGAGATTGCAACTCTCCTGAAAGATCCAGATTGTAACCTACACACACTAAATCTCGAATACAACTTTATCAGTAAAGAGGGTCTGAGGGCCATTGCAAATGGATTAACAGACAATGCCAAGTTAAAACGACTCTATGTGGACAGAAATGCAATAGATCAAGATGTAAGGGCTACCTTCTCTAGACTATCATTCAAGATCATCTATGGGATGGGACAAGTTGTCTTCTCCAGAATATCAAGTGGCTCATCAAGTATGAGGGTATCTAATGAATGTGGCAATTGTAAGAAGACAAACAACCTAACAACTATATGTAACAAATGTAAATCGGTTAAGTATTGCAATGGTTCTTGTATGAAGGCACATTGGAAGAAGCATGAAAAGGATTGTCTAAAATTTATACAACAGAAGAAGATCGATGTAACTTTACATGAGAAGGAGATCGAATTAGCGAAGAAGGCATGGGCTAAGGGATTACAGCAGAGGAAAGAAGATGAAGAAAAGAGGGCTTCAAAATTATCTAAAGAAGTTGATAAAGAGAAACAGAAGAGGACTGCTGGTAACACAAACAGAGCAGCGCCACAATCAAAGAAGGAGAGTGTTGACAAAAACTATTACAATTCTAAGATGATTCTATTTCAACAACAGGGTGAGGCATGGCAGCGTGTTAGTAAGTTCGTATTGGGAGAAGAATTGACAGCATATTGTACACCTGAGGGGATTTATATCCGCGATATGCTCCAAACGCTATTGAATACAATTAAGAGTGGGTGCTGTTCTAATGTCGGACCAGGGTATATGTGTGGTCGTTGCGAGTCATCAGTAGATGTCATACGTATATCTCGTGCAATTATATTAAGTATATGCAAGCTCCCTATTGAATTGAATGATGATATAACACGGAAAGAGTTAGATCGAATTAGAAGTTGGGTATGTAATCAGATTAAAGAGTTCAAAGATGATTCAGGTGATGATAATGAGATTATAGCTGTACTGCCTCAGAAATTGAGAGGACTCGTTGTCCGATTAAAACACACCGATTGCTTTGATCTTCGGCCACCGTGGGGAGAAGATGACTTTGGTATTCTAATGCAACAACCTTCTCCTACATGGATCATACGAATCAATGTACTCATGCTAATGGGATACAAAGTTGAATTAGTAAACTTTAATGATGTTGCAAGATTTAGTAGGAAGGATCTGACAGTTGTTCATGATGGTACTCACGGCTCTTGTGCCATTTAGATAATGGAGATGCAGTCAATGAAATCAATTGGGCAATGAACAACGTTGCAATATCAAGAATAGCAAAGAAACTAAGCAGGTAGATGATAGTTCATCTCCATCTAGACAATGGTCAAACGTTGTGCTATCAGAAAGGAACAAGAGTGTCGACCGTGAAAAGAAGATGATTGGCGATCGTCTGTACCCACTTATCCATCAAACTCAGCCTGAATTGGCTGACAAGATTACCGGTATGTTGTTGGAGAAGGACAATCAAGAGTTGGTGTTCTTGCTCGAAAGTCCTGAGGCACTCAATGCCATGATTCAGGAAGCTCTTTAAGTGTTGAAAGACCACGCATTGGCGGAAGAACTAAGAGGAGTGGCAGAGGAAGACAAGAGAATAGAAGAGGAATACAAGAAGAGAAGTAGGCGTGGTAGCGATGTTGGGCAATGGGAAAAAGTAGAAACTAAGAAGGGAGTTAAGAAGGGTAGTGGTAAATGGCAGAGGAGGGAAGAAGAACAATAACAAATCATCGAGAGGGGATAATAACAATAACAAGGGAAAGAATAGTAATAGGCGGAAATAGACTTTCAACTTAATAAACATGTCATATACTGCCGTTTCAATCATATTTATTTCTTCTGATATTCACACTAATGTCTCATCAAGGTCACTGTCTCATATCTTATTACTTTCAATAATACTTGTAATCTTCATCCTCTGCCGCCGCTTTGTCTCTTTGATCACTCTTAATCTCATTCAAATACTCTTGATGCAGTCGTAAAGCGGCAGTGTAGTTATCCTTTGTTGCATGTCCATTCATGTGCATTCTTTTAATGTTCTCCAGAGAAGCAGAATCCCCATCCTTCACAGCAATCGTGTAGTGCTTTAATGCTCTATCAATATTGCCAGCATTTGCCTCAATGCTACCAAGGTTATTTCTTGCATATGCATTCCCTCTCATAGCCGCTAACTCATAATAGTGGTTGGTCTTCTTATTATCTACTTCTACACCTCTACCAAACTTATATGCACTACCAATTCTACAGTATGCATCAGTACAACCAAGTTCTCCTGCCCGATGCCAAAGTTTTAATGCCTTTGCATAATCTTGTGCAAAACCGTATAGTCCATCAGCATAGTAATTTCCAACATTAAAGATTGCAGTGGCATCTCCAGCCTCCACTCTTTTCTTAATCCTCTCATTCTCTTCCTCATCTGACATGGGTAATAGTGTTCTGCAAAATGGACACGTTTTCTCAACAACTACATTGCCTTTGTGATCATAGACAGGTGCATTGAAACATCCATTGCATATAAGTTTCCCGCAACATAGCATAATATCTGCTCCCTGTATCAAGTGTTGGCAACCGAAGGAAGCAGATTGGACAGTCTTTATAAAGTGATAGAGGCTGCTCAAAGAGTTTCTCATCGTATAATTCCTTAGCCCTCTTCTTACACAAGCCTTCTTGTGTTTAGGCCGGTGAGCAATTTGACATTCTCTATTGCAATATTTGACCAATTTACATGCCGTGCACGCCTTAAGACTAACGCTACTCTCTTTACCCTTGCCACAATTGGCACATATATTAGGTATATCATCTTTATCGTTATCGGCAGTGCTCATAGTATATCGAAACAAGTATATGTTGGTTGATTTGTTAAGTTGAGAAATTGTTGATGTTAGAATTGGAAGATTTCTTTTGCAATGATTTGTATGAGCCAAATAGCCTACCACCAACTAATAACTAACAACTTTGCAAAACTATCTTCCAGACCTTCTATTGATTTATCGTACAATCGGCGGCGTGAATTGGATAGCCGTATATGCTAGTGCTAGTATAGTGTAAGATAGAGATGGAAAGTATACAAAATGTGTACACTTTTTACTGCGCTATACTCAACAAATATCAATAAAACAACCTCAAAAGTACCAGTATTCGAAAGAGCATTAAAAACTGAACTGTTGGGTATATTTTTCAATACGCCAACGTTATTATTGTGGTATTAATCGTTATCTCAATCCACCGCCATTCCGCCATATTGTAGCCTGAATTCTTCCCCACTCTCATAGGATACCAAAAGGATACCATCACACAAAAGTACATCGAAGTAAATCATTAAAGTCGAAGGCCATGTATTGCATACCTATTGTGCTCCCACAATAATTGATTTCATATACCAATACAGCCAGTAGGTCAGTATTTAACGCCCTTTCGAATTGTGGTACTTTCGCGATTCCATGTCAATATTGAACGAGCACGGAAGGTTTTACAAAAAAGTACACATCTTATGCACTATATCAAGGAGTAGCCATCATTAATACACAACAGCTTGAACGGCCTCCTTTCATATTTCATACTATAATGAGTACATCATGTAATAGTTGACATTCGATTTTTAAGAAGATATACGGCACCGATATCAATCTACATACATCATGTAGATATCACCTCTAAATTATTGAAAGATGAACAAGCGGAGCATTAAGACATTGCAAAGAGTACAAGAGAATGATCCTACACTAAAAGAATTAAACGTCAACGAAGATGGAGGAGTATTTGGAGGAGCTACGGATAATGATATACATCTAGACTTGGTGTAGCGGTTAGTACTATTAGTAAGAATTCTCGTCTTAGGACACTAGCATTCATTATTATATTGGTATTGATGGACTTAACTTATATATCAGATGGTAATGTGCATTCTTAAATCGGACAAAACTGTCAATTTACGAGTTACGTCTTCATTGCATTAATTAGAACATTGGTAGAATAGGATACGAAGTTCTGAAAGTCCATGAAGCTAACAACAACGCCATACACGATCCTCCTAAAATTATTTACAAATCTCAAATATTGGGCATCTAATCATCATCTCACACATTGAGAGGCAATATGAAAAGGCTCAAGGACGCTCAAACAATATATAAAGAAAGAGATAGTGATATTTTGGGCTAGAAGCTTATATTAAACAGCTCTCTTAAATAGCCTACCATATACACCCTAATACAATAACAATAACCCCATATTCTACTCGATATAATATCAAACACATCATTAGGCAGCCACCTCAAACAGGAAGCCTCTGGATAAATATATTCCAGTATCCGCCATTGGTCGCAGACCTATAATGCACAGCAAACGTACGCGCTTGGAGTATACCCTCCACCATCCACAGTACCCCATGCAGGGCAAATGGCACTACTTAAATTAGGGTTATCACCAGTAACTTCACAATGTGTTTTACATGCGTTGCTTGTAATCGCAATTTGTACCCAAGCATTATCTACGCACCCACAGTTGTCAGTACCATCGTATGCAATCCATGAGTCGCCAAGATTTCCTGGGATATCGAATCCTAGAACGCCTTGGCCTTGAGTAGGACATAGTTGGTCAAGCGTACAAAGCTTCATGCCTTTAGCAACGCATGCTGCTTGCTGTTCATTGTATGTATCGGTGCCACTAACGTCCACGGGGGTATAGAGCTCGATAGGAGGTAAGGTAGTTGGCTAGAAGATGAATGTTGTGAATAAAAGAGCAATGAGTTTGATAGCAAAAATGGAATATGAAAACAAGGAACCAAAGACTTTTCTATCAAAACTTACACATTGGGAAGCATCAAAACCAAAATATCCGTCGCTTGTTGACAGTGGTTGACCGAAACTCTCAGCAAACATATAGTAATCTCCATCATTGTACGGACTTGAATCATTATCAGCGGCCAAGGCAGGGGCATCTTTCCAAGGACACATATTCTGGGCAAAGACAGTAGCCCTATTAACAAAGTACTGCATGTCCGTCACTTTACTCACATCCCACAGTACAACGCTTGGCTGATTAAAGGCAAAAGCCCCCATGAACATACTGTTCATATTCGTCACGGATGAAGTATCCCAATATAGAGGATCATTAAACGTTGTTTTGAAATAGAAAAGATTGTTCATATCCTTAATTCCAGATGTACACCAATTACTGATAGGACCCAAGGCTGCTAAATTCTTGGGCGTACCATTATCATCATAGTTAACAACAACGTTAGTATCAGTATAGGCATCCACAGCACTCTTGAGTGAGTCCCTGTTAGCAAAGTACTCGTTGCCATCTCCCTCAACAGGGCAAGTTCGAGTAGTCGTAGTTGGCTAGAAGATGAATGTTGTGAAAAAAGAGAAATGAGTTTGATAGCAAAAGTGGAATATGAATACAAGTACAATCCTCAAAGCTTGGGTATATTGACTTACATTTGTTGGGGAACCGCTCGGGCTCTTCGAAGGGGACTGGCTTGGGGTAGATGTCGGCTGTGAGATATTATGTATGAAGAAAGAAGGATATGAATGTAAATGAGTGTTAGTGTACACGACAAGTTAGAGAAGAATCGTTCTCCACCCTTGCACTGTAGGAAAGACAAGGATGTGTACTGTAGGTTTATCCTTTCGGAGATTATCAACTTACTGTAGATGTTGGGCTAGATGACGGCGAAACAGACGGTCCCTTTGACGGTGTCATTGACGGGCTCTTCGAAGGAGATTGGCTTGGACCCTGAGTGGGCTGTGAGATATTACAATTTGAAGAAGAAAGAGAAGTGAAGTATTAGTAAGTTTTAGTGCATACGTTATGTCGGAAAGATACACAAGATATGTTTGAGACAGTATAATACTCACCTCCTTGCTCGGACTATGAGAGGGAGAATGGCTTGGGGTTGGTGTACTCTGAACAGTGGTGGCAACTGTAGTACTAGCCTCGGAAGTACTGGCTACTGTTGAAGATGACGAAGTTGAACTAGCCGCAGAGGCTGCCGTACTTGTAGTTGTTGCCTGGGTAGTAGTTGCCAGCTGTTATGAGATAGATACCATTATTATATCAAGTTCATACATATCATATGAGTGAGAAGGTGCATATGTGAGTGTGTAGATTGATAAGCGCATAGTAAAGATATGAGTATGGTAAGAAGACTTACCCCATCGTTTGTCGGGGATCCAGTTGGGACTGCTGTTAACATTTCCAAAGTTGTTACACACATTGCATCCGAATTACATCCGCCATTATTGACAGGAGTAGTGACTGTCATCTTCCCCTCCTGACTATCAAATGTGTAGCACTCGCCTACACATGCTGTTGTTGCAGGTGATGATATAGGTGCACTACTCCCCGCGGCCTCAAGACTTGCACTAATGCAAGTTGCAGTTGCCCACGAATAACGGCGAGAGCAGCAAGTTTCAATGTCAGAATCAATCCATGCGGTGGGATTACTAAGCATGTAGGCGGGAGGTAACGTGTTGGTGGCACTCATACACTTGATCTCGTTGGTATCTGCTGACTCCCAAGCAGGATAGAAGCCCTCGATATCCGTTGGATTACTACCCATACAAGTGAGCATATTCCAGGTGTAGTATCGTTCACAGCAGTCCTTGAGAGTACTTTCATGATACACACCATCATTCATATAGTCGGGAGCATTGCCATCATTCTTACAGGTCTCGTCTCCTGTATTCCAAGAGGGATAGTATCCGTTAGTTTGGGTTAGGGCGCGCTCTTGGATATCTTTTGGAGGTATTGAGGCAGTAGCAGCAGCGGATCGGATGGTATGTCGAATACTAGCATGCTTCTGAACGTCGGCGTTGGCAGTACTAGATGATGATTCAGCTGTTGAGATGGAAGACACAGCAGAACGGAGGTTCTTATCTTGCAATCCTTCAGTAGTCGAGAGGAGTGATACTGCAATGGTAGCGAATGAATATGATAGCTTCATGATGATGGATAATAGGATGATGTTGCTGTAAACGATGATGATGATAGGATATATTGCAATGACGAGAAAGAATGGAGTTATTAGATGCACAGTTATACTAATACAAACACAAACTGTCTAATCCTAGATCGTCGTACCTTTGACTTTGATGTTGATCGATTATGCAATGTAGAATAGTACAATCTCTTGGCCCTCGACAGTCTAGAAATTATGACATCTAATTTGGTTGCAAGTAGTAGATAGCCAATCTAAACCCAATCAGATTGGCCACCACTCATTAGATTGGCCATTTTGCACATTGAGAAGTGTTTTTTAATGTCTCTCAGTCAGTCAGCTATAATGTATCAAAATAAGGCAGCCTCTCTGTTTTGTCTCTCAGCCGGAACACGTACGACTATTTAGCTTTGATATTAATGGCCTGGATACTGAAGGATACCAGGCTAATTTGTTGGGTTCGCTTATAGTGTGTCGCAGAGAATTGAGGTTCGATAAGGTTCGATGAGACACTTGAGTCTTAATCTTGATTGAGGTATCCTCCATGAGTTGAGGTTGGGGAAAAGGTTTGTCTCTCACTTCTCCACGCACTGCACTACGTATTATGTTTCAAGTTCCTTGTAGAATTTGGCAGATGTACTTAAGGAGATTTGGCTTCTTTCACTTTTAGCCTCGACACTGATTGCAACGTGGTGGTTACTAGTATTAGTATTAGTATTAGTATCTACTTAGTTCAACGAGGTCTCTAGAATGCTGCAATTGCAATAGAGGAAATAATAATGCTCGGAAAACGACTTTGACTTGTTGTAATAACAGTAAAGATTCATTGTGGTAGTTGTTGATCAAGTGTATCAGTATCGGGATAATTATATCATTATCATGAATCATCTAAATGTATGGGCATGGTTGAAAAAGAGAGCACGATTCTATCATTCTCATCGACCAATAGGTTCACGACAAGATCATTGCAAAGATGTCCAGGATGTAGTAGGGAACTCCTCACACTCTCTTTGTACTGTCGAGATAAATGAGCAGTACAGGAGCACAACTTCATTGAAGAATTTAGTGGACGATGCAGATAAGAAGTCATATGATCCTCAGAGGAGTTATGAACAAGACGAAGCATCGTTAGACGACTCTCTATCTACTGTAAAGACGAGTGAGTTTGTTCTATCATCAAACAGCTCAAGGATACACTTGATACATGAGGCTCTAGAGTATGAACGACTTATACGAACACGAAGAGTAGATACTAGACTAAAACTCGGATGATAGAAGTTGAGCTTGATAACTATAATGTTAGATCTGAGACCTTTATTCCCAAGTCTTCTCAGATCACTTTATTTACAAATACACTTCTTCCTCAATATCTCCTCATCCTCCCTTTCTCAGTACAACTCAATACAATGTGGCCTTATTATTATCGTTCCATCCACCACCTTGATAATGCCAACTCGACACCCCATTCCGAGTATATACTTGCAACCTTCCCAAGCTTTTCTACATTATCCATATTACAACTACTCGATTCATCGTTTTTCTCCTCATGACTGTCAAGATCATCCATCTCCTCTTCCTTCTCATGTCCATCCTTCGCTGCTTCTTCTTCTTCTCTTTGTCGTTCCTGTTCTTCCAAAACAGCCAATCGATACCTATCCTTACTTAAATTAATCCTATTAATCAATTGTGTCGGTTCAATATGTACCATACTAGTCTTACCCACAATATTCGCGGCCTTTAATGAATATGAGACTGTAATACCACGATGTGCTGATATCATTTGTATATTGCTTAGAGTTGTGGGAATGTTGGTTGCTAGTAGCCATGAGTTTTTAAGGTCTGTGGAGGTTATTTCGTAGGATGGTGATGGTATTATATCTTGTTGTGTTGAGAAACGTAATTGTTTCTGTGGTATGTTGCTATTGCTTCTTGGTCTTGAGGAGGATGTATGGGGAGATGATGAGGGAGTTTCATCATCTAAGGCGGCAACGGCCGATGAAGGGGATATTAGAAACGCTTGCGATTCAGTACTAGCACTTGGTAGGAAGGATGTTATCCACCATGGACATGAATTGACTATACTTTGTGACCATTTGGATGTCGTAGATGTCGTTCTTGTTGCAACGGCGGAAGGAAGAGGAGAAGAAGTTGACATATCTTCTCGAGGCTTGTGATTCTCCTTACTTGTCTCTTCTGTATCTATCAGCATCTTGTCATCTTGAGGGCTCCTGACCTTGTTATCTACACCACCCGTGGTCTTATCAGCTGAATCAATACACTTGATGACGTCCTCTTCAGCCTTCTTCTCGGCCCTTACCTTTGCAATTGCAACAGATGATGACGGCTTTGCAACTTCTGTCTGTACATCTGCCGACAATCTACTGCCGCTATCTGGTACCGACGATCCTTTACTGCTGCTACCATCTAACAATCTTGTCAATAGTGGATTCTCTTTATGCTGTTGCTGTCGTCCAGAAGATGATAACATGGCATTTGACAAGGATACCAGAGGTTGTTGCTGCTGCTGTTCTTGTATGACACCCCATTCTTCATTCTGCTGATTAGATGTATTATTGTAGTCTGATGATATACGACGAGAGGGGGCACCGAATGAGCCAATACTTGAATTACCCTGTCCAAATATTAATGGAGTTGATTTGGCAGCTAAAGGGAGAATATCAGAAGTTAATTCCACACAATAAGGTCACAAGCATATCCAAGAAGAGAGGGAGATTGGGGGGGTTAGTATTTGTTTAGTGATTATAGCACAATTCTACTCCATTTTATACAGCACATGTGAGTATGCATTCATATATCACTTGAATTCATAGTTAGAACTCAATGCCCCAAATCAAAGCTTGGTATATTGAAAAGTGCACAAGATATATGTACAATTGTTTCCTACGTACCTAATAGTCTATTGCTACGCCGTCTACTGCTCTGTTGTACCGCTGACGACGGCACATTATCACGAGATAGCTCATCTCTTAATCTATTCCTACTACTACGCCGTATACCATGACGAGCAGAGTATGATAATTCAGGAACAGTGAGACAGTGTGCTAATAATTGATTCTTAGATGTCTTCTTTCTCTTATTAGTTAGACCACCATGACCCGCAGCGTTAAGTTTTGAATTGGATGATGAACGTGAACGTATCTTACCTCCGCCTCCACTGCCGTGAGATGATAGTGATGATTGTGAGGTGTTAGATGTACGATGAGTTAGGTATGGATGATGTTGTGATGATGTTGAAGTTGTATTATTATTTGATGTGTTGTCTATTTTTCTTGTGGGTGAATTGCGTAGTAGTGGACTGCCGCCGACGAAATGACGCTCTTCTCCTATTGTATCATTCATCGTTAATTGTATACGCCGTCGTGGTTTAAGTAGCTATCTCGCCTCTTTATTGCTATTATGCTTTATTTATGCAACAAATAATATAACTCATAGTTTGGACTTCTTTCATCTTTCTTTTGCAAAACATCAAAATTTCTCGAACTTCAAGTTGTTGCAAGCAAGCAGCAATGCACACGACCCTCTAGATGAACAATATATCCTTCCCTGTATACTACACACCATATCGTATCTACTCTCACAGAAAGCTATTGTATAATGAATGAAGAGTTCTTTACTTGTGGTGGTCCGGTGATATTTAGAGATTTGAGATTATGGATGACTACGATACGGCAACACTCATTACGATATCAATAACTACAATGGCATAACGGTGGTACTGTCAGTATATCAGTTTTGAATAATCTTTCGAATGGTAGTAGTCTGAAGACTGAGGCATCAATACTTTGTGTGATAGAGGTTGTTGAAAAAGATACGGTATCCTTGTTCTTCTTTAGGTTGTATGTACCTACGTACAGATTTGTACTAATCTTATGGCATATGATATGTTTATCGTCTTCCCATCTTAGGTTCAGTTCAGTTCAGTTTTCATCCTTAGTTTTATCAAAGAAGGCATATGATGTATGTATATAGCTAGTGTGTAGATGAACTATTCTTATGGCATATGATATTGATACCGTCTATTCTTCTTCTTCTTAAGTATGGCATAACTTCTAATCAATAATACTTGTACTTCTTTTCATCATATGCGGCGGCCTCATCTCTCTGATCACTCTTAACTTCATCTAGATATGCCTGATAAGCTCGTAATACTCTTGTGTAATCATCTTTCGTTGCATGTCCATTCTTGTGCATTCTTTTCATGAGCTCTAAAGATCTCTCGCTTCCTGTCTTTGCTGCAATAGTATAATGTTTAACTGCTCTGTCAAAATTACCTGCCAGCGCCTCAGTACTACCAAGGTTATGCCTTGCCACTGCGTGTCCATGCATAGCTGCTAATTTAAAGTAGTGATTGGCCTTCTTCTTATCTACTTCCACTCCTCTACCGATACCATAAGCAACACCAATATTGTAATATGCTGGAGTATAGCCATCAGCTGCTTGATGCCATAGTTCTAATGCTTTGTCAATATCTTGAGGGTAACCATATTTACCTTGAGCATAGAATACTCCAATATTGAAGATTGCATTGGCATCCCCAGTTTCCATTCGATTCTTTGTCAATATATTTTCCTCCTCGTCTGAAGTAGGCACGGGGGTACTACATAATGGACACAGACCACCATTAATTCTTTTCGATGTATAAATACACCCACTGCATATAACTTTTCCACAGCAAGACGTGTATTTCTTCCCCGTCCCAAGTGTAGGCAATCGGAAGCAGCATATCGGACAATCTTTCTCTGGCGGTGGTTGGACAAATAGTTCATCATCCGCAGGAGGGGGTTGATTGAAAAGTGCTTTGTCATTGACACCTGCGAGTACAGACTCTTTCTTCGTCCCCGACTCCGAGTCAGACGCATCATCGTCTCCAGTTTCAGCAGGGCATAAGAGCCGAAAGAAGTCACTATGAACAACTTTCAAATCCTTCCGACTGAATCTTGCAACATCATTGAAGTTTACCAAAGCAACTTTGTACCCCATCAACATAAGCATATTGATTCGCATGATCCATGAAGGAGAAGGTTGTTGCAATAGAATACCAAAGTCATCTTCTTCCCACAGAGGTTGAATGTCAATTTTCTTCGAGAAAATGATCTCACTCAATTTCGGAGGCAGTACGACTTCAATCTCATCTCCCGAATCATCTTTGAACTCTTTAATCTGATTATAAACCCAACTTCTGATTCGTTTCAAATCCCTATTAGTATCCTGATCACGTATCTTCTTAAGAGGCAGTTTGCGTATACTCAATATAACTGTCCGAGATATACGTATGACGTTTATAGATGCCTCACAGTGACCACACATATACCCCGGTCCAACATTAGAACAGCATCCATCTTTTACAGTTTTTAATAATGTCTGAAGTAAATCACGGATGTAATGCGTACTGTAGTATTGGCGGTAAGTGACAACTTCACCCAATATAATCTCACTCACACGTTTCCAAGCCTCCCCTGTATCCTCGTCTTTATCGACTACGTCTTTAGGGACTAGATCGTCTTTATTGACTACGTCTTCCGATTCCATTGTTGTCGAGATCCGTAAAAGTGGAGAACTATTATTTTTCTGCCCCGATCTTTCTACAACCCTCTGACACTCCTTCTTAAATTCTTCATCAGTTTTGCCACCATCGAGTATTATATCAATTGTTTTAAGACTTGTACATTTCTCCAGGGTATTTAGAATGATTCGTTTCCCCTTATTAGATATCATATGTATACGTCTACCTAAATTTTCAATGCAGTTACTGCTCCAGCAATGCTATTTCCATAACATCGAATTGACAATTCACAAATGGATGAATTCTGTCTCAGGCCATTGGAGAATCCACTATATCCATAATCATACTGCGTTTCAATTGCAAGTCCATGAATACCAATGGCCAATTTTGTGATATGCGTATTCTTACTAATTGCTTCTCCTAGTGTAGAGAAATCACTAGATGTAGCTCGTTGGAACAATATACCTCCACCCCTGCCAATGTTCAACTCTGTTAGTGTTGGATCGTTGTCTTGTACTCTTTTTAATATCTCTTGTCTTTACTCCGTTTATTCATCTTTGCAATGTTGTGTGATTGTTAGAGTTATCGTGTAGGTGCTTATAGCTTATCTTGTTGTTTAATCAATTTCTACACGATATTTACAATGTTCTGATACTCTATTCGGTATGATATACAATGAACTCATGTTATTGATATTGATAGTAGACACTTACTTGTAAATAAGTTCACAAGATGTATACTTTGTTGTAAAACCTTTCCCACTCAGTCAATATTCATACTACAGCCTCGAGAGCACCACTATTCGAAAGAACACTAATATCTTATCCTATTCCTATACTATTGGTGTACCAAATCGATTATTGTGAGAGTAATCGATATTGCAATACGCCGCCATGATACCTACTCTCGGCACTTTTCTTTTAGGAATGGTATCTTTTGGTATCCTAAATCTTTGCAAATGCTATCAGTAGAGTAGTAGAGTAGCGGTGGGTTGAGATTAACGATTAATACCACAATAATTACTTTTGCTATTGAAAGTATAGTAAATAGATCACTATTTAACGCACTTTCGATTAGTGGTACTTGCGAGGCTATAGAATTAATATTCATTGAGTAGCAAGATTTTACAAAAAGGTACACATCTTGCAAGTTTGAGGACCCATATAGATTCATAACAACAAAGCTAGTGGACATCGTTGAACACAATGAAATCTTCTAGTAGTAATAAACTCCAAAAGCTTTTCGCGGGCACTGATAGGAAGAAGAAGAAAAAGCCCGATTCATTATTGAAAAAAGCAGCCCGAGCATATCTTATGCACCTTTTACAATCACCACAAGAACAGCCATCTCGAATCGCTGGGTCTATCTTGAATACAAACTTTGATTTTGAGACTTTAAATTTTAAGGACATTCAAGATACGATTCGGCGTCCTTTGACAGATGATGATATTCATCGGTTACTGTTAGCAGTTAATGGGGTTAACAAAATCAAATCATTGCAATTGACACATTGCAATATTACGGGTGCCGGTTTAGCCCCCTTACATGGGTCTACGGTACTGGAAAAGATTGATTTGGGTAGCAGTGCTTTATTGTCGGAAGGAGAAGTGGTTCCTATTTTGAGCAGCATACTTGATATGGAGGATAATTCTTTATCCTATGTCAACCTTCCTTTTAAGTGGCGGAAAGATTGGAGTGATGCTTTATCTTCATTCTTGGAGAGGTTTAACAACTCTCTAAGGATTCGTAATGATCAGCATGAGAGGGATGACGATTTCTTCTGTGTATTATGTAAAAAGTGGTACTTCGAGGGGTGCATCGAGGTGTTGCGATGTGGTCGGTGTGAAAAAGAAACATGTGAAGGATGTGGTGATTATTGGTGAGTCGATATAAATGTATACCTCATGAGTCATGAGTCCTCTTCTTACTATTCCTCTAACATAACATTGTATCCAGTGAAAAGTGTGAATCTATATTCTGCTGGTCTTGTGAACTTTCGGGAGGTTGTGACCATTGTGAGAAGGAACTTTGTTCACATTGCTCGTTGAAGTGCGAAAGTTGCAGCAAATTCAGTTGTGAGGCATGCAACGATGAGCATGGAGAAGGGATCGAGGTGTGTGATTTTGAATGTGGAGGATTAGAGGGTGGTGGTTGCGGTAATGGTGAAAGAGATGGCGTATCCAGGTGCCTTGACTGCCGTGTAAAGCGAGTGGAGAGAAGAGGCGATTCAAGCTGTCCAGGATGTGCACAGATTATTGCCCCATTACTTGTAAAGAAGGTCAACAAGCTGCAGAGGAGGAACAAGAAGTTGAAGCGACGAATTGAACAAATGCAAGGCTAGTGATATTGGATAGTGAGAATGGGGTAGGGTGAATCTGATGAAAGATACCTTGATTGTGTCTTGTACCTGTGGCTAGGACGCTTGAGATATTGATAAAGGTACCTTGAGTTGTGGTGGTAGATACTTGAGATGTTGGAGGGGATAGGTTGAAGGGAAGTGAATTGGAGGGGTATTGGGGGCAGGGGTGTACTTTATAATTCATAGTAATGATGAACGATTACTCTCTGATATTCCACACTCTATGAATCAAAATGCATAACACAAATCCAATATCTAGAGCATTTAATAATATACTATAATTTCTCATTCATGTCCTAATACAAGGTCCACAAATCAACAACAAAGTCCACATGACACAATAGTACAACTATTCACTATCCCACTGGATATCCAACACTAATATACACTTTCATCTCTTTCCTCGTCCTCTGCTGTGCACTTTCTTCCTCTTCTACCAGCACACCCCCTGCCTAAACCCCTTCGCCTGTTATAAACACGCCATCCTTCTCACCACTACCACCATTTGGTTCCAACAGCCATGGTATATCACGTACGACACCATAAATAACATTCATATCACCATACCTTACAAGCCAACCCAAAACATTGGGAATGAGCTTCTCCTCCAACCCCTCGACCGTCTCCCAATATTCACAATTTGATGTACGTGTGTTACTACTCCCTCCTGCCTTGACATAGTGACGTAATATCTTGTGTGCTGCCACCTTCTTTCTTGTTTTGTCTGGATCTTTTGAATTAGTAGACTTGGTAGAAGTAGAAGTAGTAGTGGGAGAGTATCCAAACCTTGGATTATTCAATAAAGAAGAAGATACCAAAGCAACAGCATATCGACGATTGGCATGCAACACCTCCACAATCTGATGTATCAACCATTTATTAGCAATAGTATCCGGAAAACTTTTATTATATATCAATCGTTGTTGACTATAAAAAGTACATAATATATGATTACTCTCCCATAAACTTGTCATACTGGAGGTATCATAGACACATTTTAACAAAGCATAAATACCCGAACTGGATATATAATTGCCTTCAATGTTGAGATTTTGTAATGTAGTATTGGAATGTTTTAAGGATGTTGCCAACTTTTGAATACCGTCATCGTCTATATCACAATAACTTAAATCTAATCTTTGTAGTGATTTGTTCTGTTCTAATGCTGATGCTATTGATATTATTCCCACACTTTCAACTGTTTTAATTGGACAGGACGACGGACGAAGAGTACATCATATTAAATAGTTGCAATACACGAGAGGAAGAGAAGCGGTAGAAGAAAAGGGTTTGCAATGTAAGATAAGTTCATTGCAAACAGAACAACATAACACATCTATTCCCCCAAAACTTACCTGTTTAAGTTGAGTAGATAGGATATCAAAGCATGTTCAAACAACGTGTATATGAGACGAGAAGAAGTTAAGAGAGAAGGAGTAGTAGACATATCATTGAAAATTACAAACAAATAGCGTATAAACAACAAGTGCTCCCTCCCTAAAAGATACTTACCTGGATTATGAGATAAACTAACATCTACCAAATTTGTATCTCTACTTAAGATTCGTGCAATGCAAGTGGCACCCTCAACATCAATCCTATTCCCCTCCAAGTATAAACTTTGAACTCGTGTAGTTCCACTTAATAATGGGGAACTCAATAATCGTAATATTTGTATATCAACACCCAAACTGTTTAGATTGAGAGTAGTTATTGATACATCGGAATTATTTAATCGGGCAAGGTATCGTGGTATGAGTTGTCGAATACGTTTATGTTCTATACGCTTTTGACGTTTAATTGCAACATAGTCGGAGAAGGAAATTGTACTCTCTACAAAGGCTATTGCAACATTTCCCATCTTTGTATTCTTTTTGATATAGTTCAAGTCGTCGTGTCGAAAAAATATCTTTAGATAATTGTGGTATCTTGCTCAGATGTATGCAACAATCTATCTCCACCACCGTTTATACAACCTATATTTAGCCCTCCTCCTCTCCTCTTCTGCTGGGCTATACGCTTGAATATTGATTCAGTAGTAGAGGAGAATCGACCATGTCATTGACAATGAGAAGAGCCCTTATTACTTCAAAAGATTCTTTTGGGAATGAATATATAGCGAGCAAACGAAGAGGAGCTGGCTCTCGTCAATCACATAAATAACGACGGTGGCATATGGCAATATATCGATTGCTCTCACAATAATTGATTGCAATTACCCAGTATAGCCAAGTATACCAGTTTTTAATGCTCTTTCGAATAGTGGTACTCTCAAGACCGTATCATCAATATTGCACGAAAGGTTTTACAAAAAAGTACACATCTTGTGTCCTTTCTCTAACTCGTTAAAGACATGAGTTCTCCTTCTACCAACAACAATGGTACTGCTGATAAATCTAATACTGATAATTGTGGTAAAGAGGGTAGTAATAATGAATTCCGATTCAAGGCACCTTCCGAAAATAATGAGCTAATTGACAAGCAACTCTCAAATGTTGCATCTGATAATACCTCTGGTAGTTGCAGTTCTGATGATATCGATGCCGTAGCTGAGGGTATTAAAAGTGTCAACATATCTAATCTTGATACATTTACCGCTGACTCTGATAATGGTACTGATATATCTAACACGGCCAATTGTGAGAATCTTGAGGATAGTAAACTTGACGCTGAGAAGTTACACGACGATTTACTATTTAAACAACCACAAAAAGATGAAGACTGTCCAATCTGCTTCCAGCGTATGCCATTATATATGACGGGGAGAAGATACATGCCATGCTGCGGAAAAACTATATGCAGTGGATGTGATCATGCTCCTGTCTATGATGTCTATGATGACAAAGGCAATGAAGTTGATAACAAAAAGTGTCCATTTTGCAAAACACCGCCACCCACTTCAGATGAAGAGATTGTCAAAAGAATGGAGAATCTTGTGGAGGCTGGAGATGCTGAGGCAATCAATAATATGGGAGGCCATTATGAGAACGGGAGGTATGGTTTAACACAAGATCATACAAAGGCATTAGAACTCTATCATCAAGCGGCTAAACTTGGTAATGCGCAAGCATATTACAATATTGCTCTATATTATGATGATGGTAAAGGTATTGAAGTTGAGAAGAAAAAGGCTCGGCATTACTACGAATTAGCAGCTATGCAAGGGCATGTAAATGCAATGGGTTGTCTGGGTATGATTGAGGGGCAGGTTGGCAATCATAATCGGGCATTGAGGCACTTCATGATTGCAGCGAAGGGTGGATGCGATCGTTCCTTGGAGACAATAAGGAAAATGATCACGATTGGACACGCAACAAAAGATGACTATACGAAAGCATTAGAATCTTATCAAGTTTATTTGGATGAGATTAAGAGTGATCAGAGAGACAAAGCGGCGGCAGCAAGGGAATGTTACAAATACTACAAATTGACTCCTGAGGAAGAAGAAGAATGCAACAAGTGCAAGTCGGTTGCTGATTTATATGATGAGAATCTCTTTAAACAACCGCCATTGCAATACGAAGATTGTCCTATATGCTTCCAAAGAATGCCGTCACTTCGTTGGGGTTATAGATACAAATCATGTTGCGGAAAAGTTATATGTAGTGGGTGTGTCTATGCACCTGTATATGATGACCAAGGAAATGAAGTTGATAATGAAAAGTGCCCATTTTGTAGAGCTCCAACGCCTTATACAGATGAGGAGATAGTGGAAAGAGAAAAGAAAAGATTGGATGCCGGAGATGCCGAAGCAATTCATAATCGAGGGTGCTATTATCATAAGGGTATGTACAGTTTGCCACAAGATTATGAAAAGGCATTAGAACTTTGGCATAAGGCAGCAGAGCTTGGACATTCTCGAGCATATTATTGTATTGGAATTGCTTATAGCATTGGCATAGGAGTGGAAGTGGATATGGAGAAAGCCTTACATTACTTTGAACTAGCAGCTATGGGAGGAGTTGTAGAAGCAAGGCGCAATCTTGGAGTTTTTGAAGAGAATATAGGTAATACAGATAGGGCATTGAAGCACTTCATGATTGCAGTAAGGTGTGGATGCAATGACTCCTTGGAGGAAATGAGGGAAATGGTCACGAATGGACATGCGACAAAAGAAGATTACGCAGAAGCTTTACGATCATTTCAAGAATACTTGGGTGAGATTAAGAGTAGACAGAGGGATAAAGCGGCGGCAGCGGATGAAGATTACAAGTATTATTGATAGAAGCTACTACATAACCGGTACTAGAAGTAATAAGACGAGACAGTATTTGTGATTATCAGAAGAAATGAATATGAAACGGCAGAAATATCATATCTTATGTGCATTAGAGAGAATTGAGGATATCAAGAATATAGTATGTATTCTTCTCCTTCCAGATTACCACTAGGAAGAAGAGTCAAGAGTAGAGGATGACGAATAATCGAACAATGGCATCTAACGTTTTGCTACTACCTACTTCTATCTCCCTTCACTCCCCACTCGCTTAGGAATACTACTGCTACATTTGATTATTGCCTTGTGTATAGTTGATATACCTAACACATATAGAATCTGCTACTTCAACTTTTAATCGGAGAGCATATCTCAATTAAGAAGCCATTATTATCTCTCAAGTAACCGACTTTCTGTCCCCATGGCTTTTCAACTATCGGTTCATACTCAATTGCACCCACATCAATTGCTTTCTTAAAGTCTACTTCTATATCTTTTGTACAAATGCCATTTCAACACCAAAGGGTTTACAACTTTCATCATTACTCTTTTGAGAACTCATAGGTATATATCCATTTCTTAAATTAGTATTACCCAATGTTAATGAAGCAAATGCAATCGTTGTTTCACCTGATACCAACTCTCCATAATCATTTTCAGGTGTTATAAACTTTTGTTGAAATCCAAATGCCTTTCATAGAAAATTGTATATCCGTATTCATCTATGTTTTGTATATCCGTATTTCACATTTTATTATTATCATCATGTATCTCTAGAAGCTAGCACGGTACCAATACTAGTCGGGTATAGTATAACACTATAATATCAATGGAACAGTACTTAAATCAGGACTTTTGGCAGCTGTTTGTGAAAGTTTACTTTGCAAAAATGATGTTGCTGCTCGTTCAATATTGATGATACAGCCTCGAGAGTACCACTATTAGAAAGATCGTTAAAAGCTGATCCAACTACTTAAATTTCAATACGCCGACGCAATTATTGTGGTATGAATCGTTATCTAATCCATCATTATCGTTAGAAAAATTTTATGAGAGTGTAGGGTACCAAAAGGATACCATTTATTACTATTACTAATTACACAAAAATGATGGGTTGTTGGTGATGTTGGCGGCGTATTGCAAATCATTGCTCTCGCAATAATTGATTTCATATACTAATAGTGCACTTATTTGGGCGGTTTTTAACGCTCTTTCGAATGGTGGTACTTTTGCATAGTATCAATATTGAGTGAGTAGGAGTTTTACAAAAAAGTACACACATCTTGTGTCACTTTTAATGATAGGCCAAGGATAGTTGAGCGCATTATCCTTTCCTACTATTATAATGAGCAGATTATTAGTGTATGGTCTCGAAATTGATACTATCATAATAGCTTTGTACCTCTAGAGAGATAGCTGCCAGCCTCTCATAGCACACAACAAACACAAATATTGATAAGATGGATGAACGAAGCGTTAAGACATTGCAAAGGATACAAGAGAATGATCCTACACTTACAGAATTGAACATAGGTAAAGATGGGGGAGTATTTGAGAGAGATAAGGATGGTGACTTCTCTTTACTTGGTGTAGCAATCGAGAAGAACACATATCTTCGAAAATTATCAATTGGTACGGATGGCCTTGATTTTAAGTTGGATGATAATAGTTTATTCTTCATTGGTCTGAAAAGAAATTCATCTATTCGAGAATTATATCTTCTTTCTTATGGTCACATTGATAGATTAGGGAATGAAGTGCTGAACGTCTATCAAGCAAACAACAATCTTACTACCCTCCATATTAATGCACAAATCTCAAATAGGGGGCGTCAAGTAATTGTTAATACCCTAAAGAAATGTACAAAGCTCAAAGTAATTGACCTAAGTTACTGTCGTATAAATGATGAATATCTATTGCAAATAGTTGGAGCACTGAGAGGAAATCACGTGATAGAGGAACTTAATTTGAGTAATCTGAGTCCTCCTCGAATTGGAAATGATACTTGCCATGAACTTGCTACTCTCTTGGAAGATCCAGATTGTAATTTACACACACTAAATATCGAAAGTGCTTACATCAGTAAAGAGGGTCTGATTGCCATTGCTAATGGATTGACAAACAATACAAAATTGAAGCGACTCTTTGTGGAAAGATATTATATCGACTCGACTGATGCATTCTCTAAACTTTCATGCGACATAAGTAACACGACAGCTCCAACCGTGGGGTTACAATCAGTACCATCAACAGCAGCGGATTTGTCAATAGATACAGAGAAGAAAGTGGTTAAGGTTGACAACAGTAACGACAACGATTATATAATACAAAAACAGAATGATGCTTGGCAACATGTCAGTATGTTTATTTTGGGTGAAGTATTAACAGAACATATTGCAAAAGCAGGAAAACGTATCGTTGAATTGCTCAACATCCTATTAAAGACGGTTAAGAAAGGGTGTTGCTCTGATGTACCCGTGGGGCATATGTGTGGTCGTTGTGATTCGTCAAAAGATGTCATCCGTATATCTCGGGCCATTATATTGAGTATATGCAAGTTACCTCTCGAATTCCATGATGCTATTAGTACCAAAAGAGAACTAGAGCAAATGAGAAGTTGGATGTGGAATCAGACAGCCGATTTCTATCGAAGTCAAGACAAAGAGATTCACACGATACTACCCTTGAAAATGTTCAAGCTTATTAACTCCATGACAATGATTCATCCATCGGAGTATTTGCAGATTGAGCATCAGTGGGATGTACAAGACTTCGGGCGTTTTCTTCGACCACCTACATCAAACAGGGTACGGATTAACTTGCTAATGTTAATGGGATATAAAGTTGTCTTAATAGACTTCAACGATGTCTGCAGTTTTGCAAAAAAGGAAATGAAGTTTGTTTACTACGAAGCCTCTCGGCTTTTATGCCCACCAGAAAGCAAAGATGATACAGTCAATACCTCCACCATCAATGACAATAATGACTCTACCAATGATATTAGTGGCAAAGCTGGACAGGTAGATGACAATAAAGAAGAAGCAGTTTCAGTTGAGTCGCCTACACTTTCAAAATCTCAGAAGAAGCGTGAAAAGAAGAAGCTTAAGAAACGTGCTAAACAGGCACTTCTTAAGCAACAGGAAGAAGCTCTATTCAAACAACTAGCACTCTCGAATCAGGCACTATTCGAGCAACCGCCTCCTGAACATGGCGATTGTCCCATTTGTTTCCTACGAATCCCAACACTCGAGTCGGGTTATAGATACCAGACATGCTGCGGTAAAATTATTTGTAGTGGATGTATCCATATCCATTCACAAGATGATAGTGTGTGCCCATTTTGCAGCACTCCGTTTCCCGCATCAGACGAGGAGATTACTAAAAGGCTCGAGAAACGAGTGGAGGCTGGTGATGCTGAGGCCATGCAAGCCCTAGGATGCTGTTATGATTATGGGGATACTGGATTACCACAAGATCATGCAAAGGCATTAGAATTATGGTATAAGGCAGGTGAACTTGGTCTTTCTGAATCATATTACCTGATTGGGTGCAGTTATGACGATGGAGATGGCATAGGCATGGATAAGAAGAAGGCCAAGCAGTACTTTGAGCTCGCTGCTATGAAAGGGAGTATCTCGGCAAGACCCATTCTTGGGAATATGGAGAAGAAAGCAGGTAATATGGATAAGGCTCTGAAACACTACATGATTGCAGTGAAGGGTGGATACAAATCATATGATTCAGAGAATGACCCTTTACAAGCTGTTGGTTGGCTCTACTTAGATGGACATGCGTCAAAAGATGATTATGATAAAGCATTGGAGGCTGATCAAGCATATCTAGACGAGATTAAAAGTGATCAGAGAGATAAGGCTGCTGCGTACGGTGGTGACTACAGATACAAATACTATTAGGATATATGGAATGGACAAAGCTGCTGCATTTAGTGGTACTTACATATACAAATAACAATTCATAAATAATCTTAATTGCAACATAAATGTAAGATTAGTTCTCCTGCCAAATAAAAATACATCTCAACTTTGACTCTCTCCAGGGCCCTACAATCATGCTGGGAGGAGTGTTCATCACTTTGTTATACACATATACCATGCCAAACAAGCACTATAGTAGCAAGCCTATATCTCTGAGGTACCACTTGATGGCCAAACATTGCCTGAAAGCCAGCAGGAAATCGAAATCTGAGGCATGAAACCTGCCTACATGGGGCTGTAAAAGTATGATGGAGGTACCACTTGATTGCCAAAGTTGTTGTATGTGCCCCTGGGCTATGCCCGTGACTTAATAAATAAAAGGAATGAACAATAACAACATGAGCTCCTCTATTCAAGGCAACAGTACCGCCGCTGAAGCAAGTAATGCTGAAAGCAGCACTTCAGCAGGTAGAAGTACTACCAACAATGATACAAATCCAAAAACTCGCCGACCAAAGGATGTAGCACTAACACAACAACGGATGAAATCATGGCAACCGTTATTAGATCCTAAATGGATTATTATTACCTATTTGTGTATTGGTATTATCTTTATTCCTACTGGTGAGTTGTTTTATATTGTGTGTGCGTTGTGGTTAGATTGTTGAGGTTGCTCTATTGCAATTGGGTATATCAAAGTTGCAACTTGGCCTTCAATTTTACCTTCATCAGTATTGCTTACTTTGCTATCTCTAACTCTCTCTATTGACCATCTAAATACATACCCCCATAAACTCTGCTAGGATTGGTCATACGGTCTAAATCGAATAATCTAATTGAATTAAAATCTATATATGAATCACACAAGCCAGGTCTATCCGCCACACCCGGTCTCTCCGCTTGTGAAATTGGTAATAATGCAAATCAAATGTATAAATCCAACCCAAGTAATCCACAGACATGTCAAATAACAATGAACGTCCCTGAAGATTCAGGTGATATGCAACCACCAATATTAGTACATTATGAAATACACAACTTTTATCAAAATTATCGTACATACTTTAATTCGTATGATCAAAATCAATTATTTGGTAGTTTAACACAGGATATTGTAGCGGCGGATGCATGTAAGCCATTAAACTTTATCGGAGAGGGTGATGATAACCGTGTACAGATTAATCCATGTGGATTAATTGCCAATACGTTGTTTAATGATGTTATTACATTGGAATCAATTGTTGATAAGGATGGGAATATTATTGAGGACGCACCCATGGTTGAGAGTGGTATTGCTTGGGAGAGTGATATAGAGTGGAAGTATCGACAACCGGATGGATTTAAGTATGAACAATGTACAAGTTGTGATGAATGTGATTGTACCGAGGGTGATGATGAATGGAGTTGTAACGAACCATATGTCGATCAAGATGGACAATGTTTTCGATATTATTATCCCAAAGATGATACGACACAGTATTTATATGAAACATATCCCATGATGATTAGTCCATTAGAGGGGGTATTGAATGAACATTTCATTGTTTGGATGAGAACGGCAGCCTTGCCTAACTTTCGTAAACTATACGGATATATTGAACAGCCGATACCGGCTGGTGCAACATTAACATTCAATGTTCAGGCAAATTGGGTCGTTGAAAGACTTGAGGGTGCCAAGGCATTAGTTGTTAGTAATAATTACATCTTTGGTGGTAAGAATCATTGGTTGGGTACGTTATTTATTGTAGTCGGCGGTATTGCATCGTGCTTGGGTGCCTTGTTCTTGGCAAAGGATTATTTAGCACCACGTAAACTTGGTGATCGAATGTATTTGAAACACAAGGTGGAATGATTTGTTGTTGATTCGATAATGAGTTGTTTTAATATGTGCATTTGGGTAGTAGGCTAATTGTCGAGGGAGGCTAAGATTAACAAAATGGCCAAACAAACTTAGAAGTCATTCACTTCTATTACACGGTTTATTTTATCTATCTAATTGGCTCCTAGTTTGCTAGAGAGAGTATCATACCTTATCTCCCTCTGATGCTAAGTTCCACCGCCACGACAAGACGGCCAATAATTGGTGGAGGGGGCCCTCAGTTGTGAGGGGGGACCAAGAAAGTATGTATGGACCACTTTTGTTAGTTATTGTGTGTTAATGGTTGTTTGGGTAATATATCAGTGAAGTATAATTTAGGACCAAGGTTTAACCAATAGGTACTTTTTGGCACTTTGTCTTCTTCCTGTTGCATTTGCCACTACAACATTCCTTACAATTGCCTTTGGTATCTAGTTTGGCCTCGGGCTTTTTGCAATTGATGGGCTGTGATAAGAAAGGAAATGTTGGTGAGACAAGATTATAACAAAGACAATCTTCAAAATAAACGTATCAGAGCAGAATAAAGTGCTTACCTTAGTTGGTGCCGATGTTGGTGATGTAGATGGTGGACTTGTGATTTCTTTCACCGTTGGCCGAGATGACGAGCTTGGTTGGGAAGAAGGCAGGGTAGTCATCGAAGGCTGAGACGATTTCGTAGGGCTGGTGGTAGGATCTGATTCCCAGGGTTTCGTCTCCTCCCCGCCGGCAGCAGTATAATAATAAGATTCCTTTGCACTTTTACTACTACTGCGAGGCACATTTGGAGGAGCTTGTGGCGTTTTAAGTCCACTCTTCCAAACAAGCTTCTGTTGAGCTGCCTCATAGAGAACTTCTGACTCGTCAACACTTTTATCTACAGCAGAAATTCTGTAGTAGTAACTCTCTGCATCTTTCTCGTATGGTACTCTCTTGTAGTACTTCTCACAGCCAGGATCTTGGGATTTACAGCTTGGTACGATTACCACTCGGCATGTATCACTCCCAATATTACCAGCTGCATCAGTTGCCGTGACAGTAATGTTATAGTATCGAGTCTTCAGGTATCCCATAGATAAATCCACCTCACAAAGTCCGTCCACATCTTTACTTTCACAACTATAACAATAGTTAAGGAATGAGGCAGTGAGCAGCATAAAAGCATGGAATGTCATGTCAGCAAACAAGCACAACTACTTCTCACCTTGCTGGATTGTAGAAAAACTTCACTTGCTGTTGAAAGTCAGTTCTCTTTCTCTTAAACAACTGAGCGACTGTATTCTGTTGAACCTCATTACTCTCGACAACAACATCAACTTGAACGTCTGCATCACAGTTTTCCTAAAAGTGAAGTAAGATAGTTCAGTTAGGTCGGAGTTTATGCAAATGATAATAAGAGAGATGAAATGACTACATACCGTAACAGTATAGAAGAATCGAGCGTCTTGTTTTTGTGCATTGTCCCCATCTTTCTTCAACATGTAATGATAGAGTGTCTTCTCATCAAGCACATTGATACTGTTGGTATCAGGGAAGAAGCCGCATGTAACATTAGGAGGACCATCGTCAATATCTACGGCTTCCTCAATCAATACATCTGGGTTTAGTGGTGCAAGTCCATCTTCCCATTTAAGCTTCTGTTGTGCAACTTGGTTAAGAACCTGTGACTCGACAACACTATCATACACGGCAGATCGGGCGTAGTAGAAGTCTTCGACATTTGGCAACTCGGGCCTGTCGTACTCTTCACAATCAGAATCTGTCTCTGGATTGCAGTTTGGTACGATTACCACTCGGCATGCATCACTTCCAACATTACCAGCATAATCAGTTGCCGTGACAGTAATATCATAGTATCGAGTCTTCAAGTCTCCCATAGAAGCATCTGTCTTGCACAATCCATCCACTTTCTTTTCACAATCACAACTGCAGCAATAATAGTCATAATGAAGAAGGAGTTAAGTGAGTTGAGATTTGTGTAAACAAACATGATGTGCACTCTCTACTTACTGAGTTGGAGCATAGAGAAACTCTGCTTGATCTACAAAGCCAATCCTCTCCCTTTTAAATAGCTGAGCGACTGTATTCTGTTGGAGCTCATTACTCTTCACAACAACATCGACATGAACATCTGCATCACAATTTTCCTAAGTAGAGGGGGGGAGAGGCATTGAGATCTTGTTGTCAAACTCAAGTCAAATCAAACACACATCCCAACTCACCGCCACAGTATAGAAGAAACCGGCATCCTTTAATCGGGCATCATTCAATCTTCTTCCACTTCCTTCAGTCTTTAACATGTAATGATAGAGAGTCTTACCGTCAACCATGTTGGCACTGTAGGCATTAGGAACTAGGAAGCCACATTCAACAACAGGAGCTACTTCATCAAGCTGCATAGTAACTACTTTTGGCGTTCCACTGAGAGGATTTACAAATGGCACATCTTTCAATGGGGACCTTGAGCCGTAATCATAGCCAACACATTCAGAATAATTTTGAGATGGAGTGATGGTATATTCAGTGTTTTGGCATTCACCACTTGTTTTCATAATATCCACGAAAAGTTTGTTTGAAGGGGCACAATCATCTGATGGTAATAGAAGATAATTTCATGTTTGATTGGAGGTTAGTTTTTGCCAGTAGGTATACATTTGACGGACTGGTCTCTTCAACTTACCTGATACTGCAAATTCATATTCCAAAAAGTTCTCTGCATCCGTCGCGTTCTTGAACCATTTGTCCGTGTAGCAGAGTTTACTAGTATCATCTCGATCACATCTGAATATCTTGGCATCCCTAACAAGGATTTCAGGTTCTTTACGGTCTTCACAGTCATCAACCTTGCCACTTCCATCCGAATCCAAATCATCGCAGCCAGCTAACGAACAGAAGTTTGTTTAGTAAATATCATAATATGTCAAAATCTACACATTATGATCAGAAACTCACCTTGTCTTAGCGTTGCAATGTAGGGATAATTTGGTGAACCATCACAAAGTTTGGTAATATCCTCACAGGAAGTCTGGTTACAGCCTCTCTTGAATCCATCAGCAGAAGTTGTATTCACACAGTCTTCTAACTGCAATCGCCTGTTCTTATCTTCCAAAAGGGCTTCATTAGCCTCCTTTACGCCGTCGGATACCTCACCAAGCATAATTTTAAGCTGTTGTGTGGCTTGAAAGGTTGTAATGATATTTCCGTGATTTGTAATGACATTTTTATAGATGGAATATTGACGGCCTTTCATTTCATCGCTTTCTACCTGCGATGGTGAAGGAGTACAAACTTCACTATAAGCTCTATCTGATACATCCGACAAAGTTTCAGCTGCGAATAGTACAACATCAGAAATTGTTATTGCAGTAGTTATAGGTGCTTTGCAAACAGCTCTGGCAACATCAGTACCACCAATTATTGGTATGAGGTCACAAAATTCCAGTGCACTTGTAAGCTGTTTGTTTATAAAGTTCTTGATTCCTTCACCAACCTTCTTTAAAATAAAGTTACGAGATCGCCATTCTAATGAAGCTGCCTCATCACACGGATTCTCTGGGGGCAACAAGGGACAAAAGATTGACAAAGTGTGTGTAAGCTACATTAGCTCAAAATTAATATGAAACAAAAATAAGTAACAACCAAGTCTTACCTACAGTGTTCAACACCAATACTTCACTAACAGCAAGCTCTTCCAATGCACTACCAGCTCCGGCCGTTCCGGTGACAAGTCCATCCAAGTTTGAAAAGTCAGTAAGGCACTGGGCATAATTATCATTAGTTAGATTGTAGAATTCTTATGGACTTGAGTCAGTTATGTAACATGGACAATAATCAAGCTTACCTGTAACTCTCGCACTTCATTACAAATCCTATCATCATCTGGGTAGTTTTTGTCGTATTCAAAGTACTCTCGAAGCTCACCACATTTAGTGATATCATCAGTCTCGGTATCTTCTAGTACTGGGGAATCTTCAAGATACTGTAAAAAGACTGGTCTAGACCCGCTTTCTGCTACTTCCTTGATCTCATCCTTAATACATTTGTTTAAAGTGAAACAATCTCTGGGATTTGGACACCATTGTCCTTGAAAGATATCTGTTGCATAAAGTAGAAAAAGGCATAGGGATGATATGGCCGTGAGGGTTAGAAAGCTGTGACGTATCCTAAACACATATCACATCTCAAAACGTACCACAAGCGGCTTGATTGAATCCTGCCGTTACAGGCCCAAGTCTGTTGCAATCAGTATCATTCTTTTGGACCGCTACGTCCTGGCCGCTTCCGTCTAATACATATTTTTGACAAGAATACTTTGACACAAATAAAAATGAAACATTTAGAACACATAAATACCCAGTTAAAACAAGTACTTTTACTCAAGACAACATTACTTACAGTCTCCCCCCAAGCGTTAGATTCGTATGGAGCATCAAGACAACAAAAACCGGGGGTGCCATCAACAATGCTTTCACCAGCCGAATCTACTTCTAGGCCCTTGGCATATGAACACACCTGACCAATGGTCGTCTTGTTACCATATAGCAGTGCAATTGAGTCGTCAAGTTGGGATCTAACAAGACCCTGGTTGGTTAAAGTTTCTAGTTGTTCCTCGTAATCCTTAATCAAAACTTTCAACCGGTCTATTTCGGCTTTACATGCTCCATCACAGGGATTTTTCTCTTTCTCCTTTTCTAACAGTTCTTCTTCTTTTTCAATCTCCAATACAAGATCTACTCCCTTTGCATAGCTCTCCACAAGTAATGTATCAAGGTTAGTACTGAACATTGGAGTAGCGCCTGAGTCATCAATTCCATTACTTTTACCAACTGGTTGATAAAAGAATGCTTTGTCCAAGAATGCAGAATCAGATTTAATTTGTCCGTGCTCATCAAGTGCATTGCCATTAAGTCTCAAAGGCAATTGAAATTGATTACTATTATCAGGAGCATAAGCATTGGTTCCGACATTGTCACTGAAGATTTGTGCATTCAAGCTCTCGACAATATCATTCTTTACACATGGAATAATACATATGAGAGAGCATCATATATAATGATGACAAGGCACAGACTATTACAAATCTACTCACCGAGCAGCCCATGAATTCATCAAACACGTCAATGGTAAAATTTGCAGCAGTGCCTGCTGACAAAGCAGATTGGGGCAGTTTCCCGTTGATCAACTCTGTCTGTAGAAAAGTCTTTCGGTCGGATATAAGTAGACTTGCTGGAGAGAAACGGTAGTCCCAGTAGCACTTTGCTGTGGGGTCTACCGGAGCTTCTGTACAAGGTGTCTCGGAAAAAGCGTTAGATGTCGGTCTATTCGAAGTAAGGGTAAAAACTGGATCCAACAAACCAGCACAGGACAATTCACACTCCATCTTAATCTCATCCTTGTCCCTTGTTCCTGTAAGACTGTCACAAGTCAGGCTTTTGCCGGGTGCAATCTGGGTGATAAAATACGAGTAATACAGACACTTAACAGCTTTGTCAACTTTTGTCTCCACTTCACTCCTGAAGGAAGCTTGGGTAGCTCCGTCCTTTAATAAACCTTGGAACTCTATACTACTCACATTAGCTTGGCATGGATTTTCAGGAACATTAAAGGTGACAAGGGAATCATCGATTGTGCAACCCACATCGTTGACTTTTTTACACATGTCTGTAAGATCACGTTGGCAGCAGTCATCTTTGCAACAGCCTGAACCATCTGAACCACAGCATTCAGTCTCATCAGTGACATCCACAGGAATTTTACACCCGACTCTGTTTGGAAATTGCGCGTCGAGAAGCCCACTGCAGATTCCTGTTATTTCATCATCACAATCGGAACACGAGATAGTTCCAAATATACCTAAAGGTATGTCTGGAATATCCACCAATTTTTTAACAACTGTATTACTAGCACCCCGACACTGTCCTCCTGTAAATTTATTACCGGTGCCACCACATTGAGCCGAAGTACAAGTAGATGGGCAGCACAGGGCTTCGTCTGAACTCTTAGTGCCACCAATGCACTGGTTTGGTGATGTTATCAATAAAGTATCTTCTGCAACATCTTGGTTGAATGTTGCCAACACCTCATCCTCAAGGCACTCTTCGACAGGATCATCAATTAACGCAGTAAGACCAATTTGAAAGATGGACTCAAGAGTAACAAACTAAACAATAGTCAAGAAAGAGATGCAACATGATCAACAGCATGAATATCAGTATCACAAACTCACCTTGTTTGTACCCCAACCACGACATACGCCAGTAACACTTCCTCCTCCCCACTTTCCTTCCACACTCAAGTCCTCATCATAACGGTGAAATTGCCGAAGAAGATTATCACACGCACAACCAATATCTCTACCTTCTTGATTGAGAGTAGAAGTAGGACATGTGCGTTCATTAAGTTGTTGATCAAATTGCACCTTTTCCAAAGTCGAGTTGTCCCCATCAAACTGAATGTTCTCTTTGTCAGTATCATTGTACTGATCAAGAATGTCAATACTTAGTCTTTGAATTTCATCTCTCTAGAGAGATAGAATGAGTAGTAGAGGGAAATGAGTTGGTTTATTAAATAGCAACTATTGTTGCATCGCCCACAATCTTACCTTTGCACGCAACTCCACCTCGTCAAATGCCACAACATTATCATCCACCTTTCCTGTACCAAAATCAATATCGTCCGCAAAAAAGAATGCGAATGTATCATACAATCCATAGTTCTTGGCACATTCTGCGAGCCGGTAACACTGTTCTTTCTTCTGCTCAACCGATGGAAGCTCAATGCACAAACTCTCATCATCTTCCGTTTCCATCAATCGCCGCTGCATCTTTCCCTCTTGCCTGGAAACACGTGCTCCATGGTGACCTTGTTGATGTCCGTGTCCAAGATGGTCACCCAGTAGACCGTGAATAGGAAATCCTTGTCCTATATGACGACTCTTCGCACGGTAGTGGTGGTCCGCCTTGGTAATCCCTCGTTTGAAAGAGTATTTTGAGGACGACTCTTTATCGTTCGAACCTTGATTCCTCGATAGCAGTTTACGATGGTGAGAAGGAACCTTGCTTGCCTTCTCGAGGTTTGTTTCAGCAAAACCGTCAAGACCATCGTATTGAGAGACTAAGTCCTCAACTTCTTTCATGTGCTTTTCAGCCTTGGTTATTTGAGTTAATGCATTTTTAACAAGAGGCTGTAGATGACTCGGCAATGATTTACTCAGTTCAAGATCAACCATGCGATCCTTGACAAGAGACATTGTCTTTGAAGTAGCTTTCATTACTTCTTGTTTGCTTGAGGCATCATCAGAAACGATTTGTGCGAGTTCAGAATGCACGTCAGATAATTCGTTTTGGAGAGAAACGAGTTCACTATGATGGGGTTGGAGTTCACTGCCAAAGCCATAATCTTGGAGAGCAATGCCATCCAACCCTACGCTACTGATTGATTGATCAAAAACCGCTTGATCTTGTTGGACATCATCGTCATCACCAGAGCTATTGACACCTACTGAGTCGGTCTGTGGATACGTATGAAACGGAAGTCAAATACAAGTTCAGTTAACGTGTGGTATGGATAGCAAGACACAAAGTCAACAACCTCAACCTACCTCAATACTAATTCCCTCAACAACCCCGTCATCAAGCACCTCATTCACGCCCTCGACCACTTTACTATCGTTGTTATGGCTAAACCAAACAGCTTCTCCGCTACCTAAAATACAAAGTACACCTGTCATCACCATAAGTACAAGACTAAGATATCCTGTCAACTGAGGTGGTACTGCCTTTTGTTTGGCCTTGTTACGATTACGACCACGGCCCTTGCCGCGACCTTTACGACGACTCTTCTTGCCTCCGCTATGATTTGACTTGGGATAGAGCAGGCTTGACTTGAAGAGAACGATCCTCAAAGTCTTGCAAACACGATCATAGAGAGCTCTAGCATACACGGAGCTCAAAGGCAAGTCAATCATAGACCTCAACCTTGAACAGAGGAAGAACGATGATGTTGCCGTGATCATCACGAAGATCAAGACGACAAATGCAACGAGGAAGTTGGGACGGTTGGAGTTTGACTTGCCCTTTGTCTCTTCTAGAGTATTGGTACTAGTATCACTCGACACCTAAGGTATCAGACAAGGAGTAAAAGGGTGAGCGAAACAGTTGACTAAGAAGGATAAGGAGAAATGTACAAGAGTACTTACATCCACGATAGTATCATGTACGCTCGAATCAACTTGACCATCGTCGTTAGCTTTGAGTTTCAAGCTGAGATTCTTCGACTCTGGCAGCACATCCATGTTCACTTCTGGCTTGGATACATTGGCTGATTCGTCTTCATCCGCCATGGAATGAATTGATACTCCAGGATCTTCATCTTGGACAATCACGGCTCTACTTGAGGGGCTTGCTAAGCTTGAGTTTGAAACCTGACTCTCAGCTCCATCATCAACAAGGTCACCTTTGTTCGTACTTGTGGCCAAGTCGTCGTTGTTGAAGAAAATGCTTGGTTGAATCAACTGTGTAAAGAGAGGGACATTGAGCAACAAACCATTAGTATCAACACAATGGTAATAAGCATGGCACAAATCTTCACTATGGTAGAAATAACTCTCTTACCAATGGACCACTAATACCTCCCATACGAGCACTGTCGAGAATCTTCTGTATCCGACTCATCTTGGGAGACTCTGGACGTTTCAACCCGTCGTTTTCCTCTTCACCACCATCAACGATATCATCTTCCACTGCCTCTGAGTTCTTCTGTAACGTATGATAAGAATAGACGGGTGAGAGACAAGAGGAGGTATTATCAAAGAACTCATGAGTGTGACCATACCTCTGACGATTCCACTCCGTCACGGCGGCTGACGGCAAGACCCTGAACTGAATCTTGCCATGACACAACCGCAAACACACCACTGTTCTCTCCACTTGACTCATGAATGTCCTGTAAAGTAAGAGAGAGATAAGGAGAAGTGATAAGACTTGTAAAAGTTGGTTATGAAGAGAGTATCAAAGGAAGACAACCCTTACCACCACATCCTCACGTCGTCCAGCCAAACTAGATACATCCTCCACACCACTGCCACTACTATCCCCTTCCCATCCCACGTTACCCCCAACCAAACCTACTTCCAAGGTATTAGGCTTCTGTAGTTTGAATAGGGTAGATGATTTGACGAGAATTAAAAGGTGAGTCGAGATGATAGGAGAGCAAAACAATGTCCACTCATCATAGACTCACAGCAATAACTCCACTTCCAACATCATTTGCTACTTCCAACACATCTCCCCAACGACCTTCGCCGCTATTGGCATCCCCACTGATACCTCCTCCCTCAACGGCTACATCTACCATCTGTTCATGAGTGTGATGTAGTGGAATAGGATGTGTTAGAGATGATATTGAAGAACGTACGAAGTATGAAAAGAGTTACGTGATGAGTACGGAAGATGACTTACCGCTGATCCACCCTGCCTGACGTTCACACACGAGAACAAGTCTAAACATTAAACAACTCTACTCGGATCGGGGTAATGCAGATAGACTTGTAGCCTTGACGTGCATATCATATGATCGTATCCAATAGGATACCGAACAAGATAGATTGGACATATCTTATCGTCTTCGTGGGGTGTGGAATAGAAGTCTTGAGGAGTCTCTTCATCTTTTCTTGTATTCAACTATACTATACCTCTGATTCACATACTATCTATAAAAGAACTCACCATCTTAATAGATGGATACTAATACTACCGCCACTATGAGGCTGTATCATCATAATCATAGAAAGAGATGATCATGATGTGATATGATACAACAATTAACGAGCGAGAATAGAGTGTATAGGATGAGATGGATGAGTAGGCAGTTGTAGAATATCATCATTTGCAATATAATAAAATATCACTTCACTTACCGACGATGCAGATGCCATGACATTGCCGAATGCGGCTGCCATAGATAATGAAGAATACTTCATATGGATTGTTTGTTGCAATTAGATTGCTTGCTTTTGTTGATGTTAGATAACTTGAGACTCTTGTTATATTCCTTGATATAAAAAAAGTGATTCTATTTGTTATTGATATCAAACTGCCTTTTGGTCGAGATGAGCTTGGTGATTCTCGAACAAAAGTATCTTGGCTCAAACTCAAAGTGATTAGCTTGCACATGGCCGGAAGAAATAATTTGGAGCTTTGGGCTTGGGGTCATAATACATGATGGTGATAATGATAACAGCCTTTAACAGCCCGATAATAACAGCTATATTGATTTCCGTGGCAGTGGTTGAATACTGCACAGGTAGTAAATTAGTCGTATCTGGGGTCATGGAGGCATGCATTAGGTACTCAGCCCAATCGAGGTCATCGAAACTTCAAGTACCCCTAACACATGATGGTGATAATGATAACAGCCTTTAACAGCCCGATAATAACAGCTATATTGATTTCCGTGGCAGTGGTTGAATACTGCACAGGTAGTAAATTAGTCGTATCTGGGGTCATGGAGGCATGCATTAGGTACTCAGCCCAATCGAGGTCATCGAAACTTCAAGTACCCCTAACACATGATGGTGATAATGATAACAGCCTTTAACAGCCCGATAATAACAGCTATATTGATTTCCGTGGCAGTGGTTGAATACTGCACAGGTAGTAAATTAGTCGTATCTGGGGTCATGGCATTAAGATTGTTTCCGTGGCAGTGAAACGGGGTCATTGAAACTTCAAGTACCCCTAACTTACAACTAACCATGGTGAATAGACTAATAACCCCAAAAAGACGGTTTGTTCAATATGGTATCCCCCCTGCCTACTGTGGAGGCCTTTGCTTGCTTAAGATAAGTAATCCTTGCTCAATAATGACCTCTATCGTCCTTCCTGGAAGTAACGCAACGCAACAATAATGAGCAGATATATATCTGGCTCAATATGATGATATATGGATAGACGTGTACTGCTGCAAGTCCAGTTCCTATAACACTATATAACAGTGAACTTGTTCTCAATCTCTTTACGACCACGAAGTTTCTTGGCAGGCTTTGGATCACAGTCTACTACCTTTACTTCATATTGAATTGCCACTGAAGAAGAAGAGGCTAATGAAGAAAGAGTTGCCGAGGCGTCATTCTTTGTTGGAAGTAAGCATACTTTAATACCACTTTGATCATCAGATTGGCACTTTCTCAATACTTCTTGATGAGCACATTCAATTGAAACTACTCGAAATGTAATGAAGAAACTAACATCACATAAAACTAATGATAATAACCAATTCTGAAGTAGATAAATACATCCCTCCTTTGATAAATGATTGATATGATCCATACTCTTGATGTGAGCAGCGTCTACAGTTGGTTCATCTAATGTGATGTTGCCGTTGTAGTTGTCATTTACTGCTGCTATTTCCTTCTTCTGTAGATGGTGGTCACGCATGTACTTGTCAAACTTTTCAATTTCATCTAGTAGATTTCGAAGCGACTTGCAATGTTGTGGAAAGGTAAATGGAGATGATTCACTAATACTACGATAGCCATTGTTCTGCTTCTGCTTGTCCACTGCATCTGCTACAAAATCATCACTTGAAACTAACAACGCCTCATCAAGCATCGCCTCAGCTTCCACATTCGATCCATTACATAACTGTACTAACCGTTCATATATCATGACAGCTCCATCGCCATCGATAACATCTAGTTGTTGTATTGATAATATGTTGGATAAGAGTTTGTGTTCATGATGAAGAATTGTAGATACTATTCGAGTGATTGCATCAAGGAGGGTGGTAGTGTCGGTGGTGGCCGGCTTTGAATCATCATTGCTGCCACCAAGCATATCATTCAGCATCATCTGACATTCATCAAACCCTACCTCAACACAACCAAGTCCAAATATCTGCTTACCGTCATACCAAATACGTATATTATTTTGCATATTATTCATTAAATCTGACAGAGCGTTATGTATTTGAGTAATATTGTTGGAGAAGAGATTTAGTGGAGAGTATTGACTTGGTGTAAATCCGTCACTATTATCTTCAGAAGTTGACGATATCTGCTGTTGTTGTTGCCATCCTTTGTGAATGACACCCAACCTCATCAACTCTTGTTGTAATGTATATCGTGGATGTTGATACTTACAACGATGATTTGATAATACCAATGGTGATGTTGTTATATATCCTGCCTTTGGTTTAATCTCTACGCTAAACGTTTTCGATGATGTTGATTTAGTTTGAAGTTGACGGGCGACAGAGGGCGACAGCGGTGAAAGGTAGGATGTATAATCACGTAGCAATAATGCTGCAATAAGCTTTTCAGTACTATCCGATATACAAACACTGCCATTACAATTCTTCTTCTTCTGCCAAGATGATAATCTTGCATTAGGTATCAAACCACTAGAAATTGTCTGTTGATATAATTGTGAACAAAATGATATTGGTAAATGAACTGTATGTCCTATATCAATGTATTGATGTCCTATTAATGGTTGAATTATATTCTTTTGAAATGTTTGTGATGACGATTTGCAATCGCGAGGTATCTGATATGGAGTAGAAGTTGACGTAGACTCTGCTTCATTGACATGAAATGACGACACTAAACCACTCTTTGCAATTCGTAGGACATGGCCACAGAACTTATTATCGGTAGCTAAAGTAGTAGAAGAAGGAGAGTATCGGAATATAGCATGCTTACCTCCCTCGGCAGTGTAAGACCAACCACTTACATCCCATGATGTCATAATTTATCTAACAGATAAATTTAGCAGAGCTAAATCATTGGTCAAAATAAATGATTGTCATCTATCAACGGGATACGCCACCCACCGCCGCTGCTGTTGCCGAAACTGTACATAATTTTGCTATTGATTAATATCCGCCAATGCCATAAATCCAACCTCCTCTTTTGCAGGCGTTAGTCCAACGCTATGCAGTTACTCTCAACTAACAATCAGCAATCAAAATAACGAGAGTGGAAAGTCGGCGATCAAACGTTGATCATTGTTGTCTTATTGAACCTCGGTTTGAAGGACTAGATACTCTCTTTATCTTTTGCAACTAACGCCATCCGGACCACAATACCGACCAAAGCATCAATAATTAAGAATACATAGGTAGTGTATTCATACGATAGACGCCACATACACAATAGTAGCCAATAGCAAGATCAAGTTTTTTTGCAAAAGAGACATAAAAATCATAAGATATCATGACATCTGAAGACATCAAGGAGGAGGAGGCTATTGAAATGAAGAATGATGGTACCACTACTACTACTACAACCGAACAGCAAAAGCTTTATACACTCTCATCAACTATATCTACTAAACATCGTATATCCATATCATGTCTAATACTACTAAGTCATGCCCTTTTCCTATGGGGACAACTTGATATATTATGGGAACAATATGTTTACACACAAGTAAATGTACAGGCAAGTGCTACTAATAATTTAACACAGACTATAAGTGGTGAATTATTTAATGGACAGACATCAACTACTAAGAATAATGAAGATGCAATTGAAATAGGATCGTGGAGTTATGGAGGCATGTTATCAGAATTATGGATATATTCAAAACTGACGGCTGTCTTTCTATTTGTCTTTTCGGCATTCTGGCCACATTTAAAGTTGGTATTACTTCATGTGTACTTTTATCTACCAGTTCCGTCCAAGCCACGACAAGCTGCAATGTATTGGTTAGACTCTGTGGGGAAGATGAGTTTAGCAGACGTTTGTGCTACCTGTATGTTATTCCTATTACTTAATGTTCAGGCTGATATTAATGTCGGTGCAATTGCAAATCAAGCGACACAACTGATGGATGATGTAGTAGTTTCGGGGGATGCAGCGTCCATTTTACCGGCGGGTTTATCTAATACAACACAATCAATACTTAACAAGGGTGAAGATTTAGTTTACGATGAGTTGGTTACATTATCTGATAGTATCTTCGAGAATGATGATCCAAAAGTGTACAAGTCATTCCTTGAAAAGGGCTGTTCAACATTTTATAACGATGGGGACACATGCCTGGGAACAACTTTTTACGAACCATCAACTGTACGGGGTGGTATAGCCGGCATTATGACTAAATGCCTGAGAATTCGTGGAGACAAGTGCTCCCAATGTGAATGTATTGTAAACAATGTCATCTACAACAAGGCAATACCCAGTGGAATTGTCGAGTCAAAAGTGGATAGTGCAATGTCTCTAGTCTTTGCAAAGTTATTATCTGCAGTTACTTCTGGCAATATCAACTCTTGGTTTGACGTAGAAGGAGGAGCGTCAGTTGGAATGTATATTACCATCTATCCAGGTAAGCAGAAGTTAATTGTGCACAATGGTCACAGACCTCCCTTTGATCTGGTCATTCTGTGTTATGATTGTGAAACCAAGTGATGAATGTATACTCACATGGTTGTGGGTTGAGTTGAATTGTGCATATAATATGGTTTTGCAAAATCACTAACAAATACTAACCTCCCTCCCTCCCTCCCTCCCTATTTGAATTTCTTGGATATTCTTGTGACCATTGTGCGGAATAAACTTCTGATTCCCCCAGCCTTTCTAGGATTTACCTTTGCTGTAATCTTTTCAATAATTGCCTCGCTTGTGGTGTCGGATGTGGATGATAAACACAACAGGAAAATGTACTTGAATGCAGATAGTACTCGCGAAGCTTTAGCTGCAAATAGAGGAGTTGAGGATCAACGATCTTTACTGTTCTGTGATAGCGATGGAAGTCGTAACTCAAGGCTGACAAGGATCATATCGATCATTGTCGGTCTGGGCATCATACCTCTGACATTCTTTGCCAGTAAGTTGTATTGTCATCTGCTTTGTTCATTACCCTCGGAATCATCAGGATCTCACACATTCAACAATTTCTTTTCAGTCTATGTCAAAATGTTCGTGTATTCAATAGCGGGTCTCTTTGAGGAGATAATCACTTTCCAGAATGAAGCTACGGAAACTTTCTACTCTGTCATTGATTGTGTTACTGCCGTTAACGATGGCACAGGATATGGCAAATGCTTCGCTGTGTTTTATGGACTGTTCCTCTTGGGCATTCCACTGCTTCGGGCTTTTATACTAGCGGTTATATCATTGATTCCGATGAGACCTCTGTGGCATGTCCGACTAGCTCATGTATCGAATAATGTCGGATCCTTTCTCGGCTGGGAACCATTCTTCATTTGTGTCCTGATTGTCATGGCGGAACTTCCAAACCTAACCAAGGATATAGTAAGTTCTCATTGCCTTTCATGTTTCTCGAAAGTGTATCCTTGCTCATTGTTCATCATTCATTCTATAAACAACAGATAAGTCCAGAGCAGTGCGAGGCAATAGAAGAAAACAACATCATCAGTTACTTTATTTCACGCTTTGGATTAGATACGAGTACTTGCTTCGTCATGTACTTTGATCTTCTACCTCATGTGAGTGTCTTCATCATTGCTTGGGCATTCTTGACAGGGTTGAATGCGTTGGTATGGAAACATGTATTGAAAAGATATGATCCCTTTGGATCTCGTGCTCACGGAGATGAGGGTGGACCATACTGTGGTTGTCGTCAGTGTTGTTATTTCGGATGTGCCAGTGCAAAAAGACAAAAACACCTAGAAGAAGAGGAGTCAGATGATAAGCAAGAAGTTGTGAAGGAAGAAGAAGACGACCCAATGAAGAATGATGAAGAAGAAACAGCTAAGCATTAAGCTCGAATTGTATGAATGGAAGCTCATGCTTACCGACCAATAGATACAGCGTGTATGTGCATGAGACCAGTCACATTCATCGTTCAAGTTCACATACTTCTTGCCTATTCACGGTACACTCTCATAAGTAAGGATACCGACATGTAGGTACACAACATAAAAATAGTATCGTAGTCTTGGACTCAAGCCAACAACGCCCGTAAGTGCTTGCAAAGCAAATTAATAATAGTAACTCTTGTAATATCTCCCACACCTTTGCCCTGTTCTATACTGCAGACAATTAAATCAAGTTTATTTCGGCGTGTATCATTGCCTTTTCACTGTCGAAGTCTACATTTGCAAAGAAAAATCACATCTCTTGTGTTACTTCTTCACCTGTTAACCAACTCTCTATCGAACAAACCCAACAAAAACAACACAATAAATAATCATCATAATGTCACCACCAACAACAGTAGTATCCTCCACAGGATCAAAGCAGCGTATTTCATACTTTTATCAGCCAGACGTAGGACATCATTACTATGGTCCCTCACATCCAATGAAACCCCATCGTATAAAAATGGCACATCATTTAATATTATCCTATGGATTATACCGACAGATGGAATGTTACCGTTCCCATCCAGCGTCACCTAACGAAATGAGTGCATTCCATTCAGAAGACTATATTAACTTTCTGGCTAAGGTAACACCAGATAATTTACGCGGCTATTCCAATCAGATGCAAAAGTTCAATGTCGGTGAATATACAGATTGTCCAGTCTTTGATGGATTGTATGAATTTACACAATTATATACCGGCGCTTCATTAGACGGCGCCGTGAAGTTAAATAGGGGTGATTGTGACGTGGCCGTTAATTGGAGTGGTGGGTTACATCATGCTAAAAAAAGTGAAGCCTCGGGCTTTTGTTATATTAATGATATTGTATTGGCAATATTGGAATTATTAAAGGTACATGCACGTGTATTATATATTGATATTGATGTACATCATGGTGATGGCGTTGAGGAGGCATTTTATTGTACCGACCGGGTAATGACATTTAGTTTACACAAGTATGGTGATTTCTTCCCGGGTACGGGACATATTAAGGATACGGGCGCTAAGGAGGGTACGGGTTTCAGTGTTAATGCACCATTAACAAGTGGTATGACGGATGGTGCGTATGAACGTATTTTTAAACCAGTTATGGATAAGATTATGGAAGTATTCCGACCGGGTGCAATTGTTTTGCAATGTGGTGCTGATTCGTTAACTGGTGATCGATTGGGTTGTTTTAATTTAAGTTTGAAGGGACATGCCGAGTGTGTTCGGTATACCAAGAGTTTTAATGTCCCCACATTGGTATTGGGAGGTGGGGGATATACCATCCGTAACGTAGCACGGTGTTGGGCATATGAAACATCAGTATTGCTTGATCAGGAATTACCAAACGAGATTCCATATAATGATTACTTTGAATATTATGCACCCGATTACAAGTTGCATTTGACCCCCGAGCAGCGGGAGAATATGAATACTGAGGCATCGTTGGAAAGTGTACGAGTAGATTTATTGACACAACTCATGTCGTTGAAGGGTGCACCATCGGTACAAATGTCAGAGGTTCCACCTGACTTTGAATTGATCAAGGAAGACGCCAACGCCGAGAAGGAACGCAAGAGTACCAAGGAGGGACGGGATGGTTTGGGTGAGAATGATGGAGGGGCGGGTGATGATACGCGTAGTGCAAGAGGTAAGACTAAGGATGGTAAGGGAGAGAGACGTGAGCACGAGGCTGAGTTGGCAGGGTAGTAGTAGAATTGTTGTTCTTTGTATGATATGATATGAGGTATGTGAAGGTTTGGCAATCTGGGTGCACATATAATTTTGGGGGATAAGGAGGGCGATGGGAATCTAGAGAGTCCTTATAATTTCATACTAGAAGCAGTTTTAC